>JABUBM010000330.1_pt1 | contig 11338 bp, 15 predicted proteins | sample 7240321 | NCBI WGS metagenome assembly JABUBM01 (sample SAMN07256344, study PRJNA390944) | subsurface metagenome | isolation source: Methane hydrate marine sediment | place: Pacific Ocean: Eastern North Pacific, ODP site 1244 | collected 2002
CTGTATAGTGGTAATAACGGCATAACTATTCTCCTTTCTTGATCCAGTCTCCCTCTTTCTAATTTTCTCCAACTAGGTGGCGAAACTCCCCCCCCAGTTTCGCCAATTTTTATAACGTAAATCAGGGATGGAAGTAATGTTAATATTAACAATACTTTCCTTTTTCTATTTATAGCGCTAGTGCAAATAACGTTATGAATTCTTACTACGCAGTAAGAATCTAACATGGAGTTTCAATCCTCGTTTTAGCTGATATTGTTCTTTCAGCTATTATGTTATGTAATTGGGTTACTGGGTGACCCAATTCATAGTATCAACTTGATAGTATTAACTTTTAAAATATCCCTGCCCCCTCAGATAAAGGTTAAAAAAAGAAGGGAGCAGGGGACCGGCAATCCGTAACTCTGGAGAGAGTGTAACCCGGATCACCGAATTATTTCAGACGAGCTTTTTCTTTATATCTTCTTTTAATTCTTTGCCTGATTGATAAGATATTAAGGCTATTACCAATAAAATTAATATCGGGATCAAATACCACCACCACATAATTTTAATTACCCCCTTTCTTATTTAATGATTCGTTCAGAATACCCCTAAAAAACGCTCCTGGTAGCCCTGGTTCGCATTTCTTTACTCTTTATAGCCTATTACTACCCCCTTTTTAAATTCAAAATTCTAAAAATAGCTTAAAGTTATAAGAAATAAGGCTTTTTCGTTAATTTAGTTAAAATCAGGCCTTCAAATTTGCGTTTTAAGGCCCCTCAAAAAAAGACCGCTTGTCTTTATACGTTATTTATAGCCTTTTTCGTTAAAAACTTACCCTTATAAGCCAACTTCGGGACAAAAGTCCCGAAGTTAAGTCAACCTCCGAACTAAAGTTCAGAGGTTATCCTTACAGGCCAAATTTATCTAAGACTTCTTTATTCTCATCGTCATCGATCCCGATATACCGGAAAGTTACCTTGATATTTCTATGGCCCAGCAAGTTAGAGATCCGTTCGATTGAAACTCCCTGCATACGCAAGTGATAGCCGAAGGTCTTTCTTAAAGTATGACCGCCTACTTTAAAGTCAATCTCCACTTCCCGGCACCATTTATTTATCAATTGCCAGGCCCTGACCCGGCTTAATGGCTTGTTATCTTCTGACCTTTCGTCAGTAAATAAGTATTTATCTAAGTCGTATATGCCAGTCTTCTTAAAGTAATAGTCTAAGGCTTCTTTGGCCTGTTTATTAAGCGGTATATTCCTTCTCTTCTTAGTCTTCTGCTCCAGAATATAGAGAGAATCTTTTATATTCCCCTTATGATTCTTGATATCTCCGACCTTCAAAGATAGGCCATCACTTATTCTCAGGCCAGTATTTATTAAAAGAGTAAACAAAGTAAAGTCCCGGGGATTCTTTTTTTTAAGTAGATTCCCCTTGATTTGTTTTACCTGATTAGGATTCCTGATAGGCTCTACAAAATTCATTTTTACCACCTCTTTATATACTTTATATAACCTATCATATTATAACATATGTTAAGCAATATATCAAGTATCCTATCAAAATAAATTTAATTATCCTGTAACCCTTATTTTATATAGCTTTTTTAATTTTACACAATGTCTATTCTGTTAAATAGCCTTTAGTCAATTCGGTAATGCCCTTCTACCGAAATTTTCGGTCATCAAAACAGAATTTTTTCGCAACCTTTTTTTAACCCTTTTTTCTTCTTTCTAAACACTTTACTTTACATATTTAATCTTTTCAGCTTCATCCAATTTTTTCTTCTCTTCCTGGTATCTGGCCCACGATATCAATTTTAATTTACCACCACAATTACGACAAATTTTTGATCCCGCCCATCCGGCATATAGGGACCCGCATTTTTCACACTGGAATTTTGGCATTACTTTTATCACCTCTTTTTTTTGTTTTTAATGCCATCTGGCCTTACTATGCAAATTAAATAGAAAAAAATCAGCAATCGTCCGATAAAGTTTAAGAATTAATTTATTGATCATCGTTCTAACTCACTTCCTTTTTTCTTTTCTCTCCTCTCTTGATTCATACTCTTACATTTAGCGCCTATAATTATATAAAAATCCCTCTCATTAATTTTATCCTCTTTTACCGCATTAATTATTACCTGGTAAAAGTTATCGAATCTATTTAAAAAATTTAATCTTTCCGGTAGCATTAGGCCACCACCTTTTTTAATAAATTACCTAAATTAAACAGCAAACAAAAACTGAACATATGTTCCCCCCGAATCCTCTTTTTATTTTTCTATCCTTCCTGACCTTAAAATTCTCTACCTCTAAGATATTAAGATCTAAAATGAGAGATAAGAAAAAGATACCTTCGCTGAACATTTGCCCCCCCTGTATGGCATAGATATAGATAGGAGGGCACTTTTCTACCCTTATAAACATCCAAAAACTACCCAACAAGGGTACTTTTCTACCCTTATAAACGATGTTTTACCCATTTATAAGGGTACTTTTCTACCCTTGTCAAGGGTACTTTTCTACCCTTATAAATGTTCAACGACTAAAAAATTTATCCGGGACTTTCACCTTGCCAAGCTTAAAATTCTCCTGGCCATAAAACTTCCACCTATCCGATAGACCGAATATATTGGGCTTTCTATAAAGCCCCCCGGATCTAATAACGTCAATTAAGCCATTATTAACTAATTCCTTTAAAGCCTTAGTAAATCTTTTACTGCTCATTATTTTTCTTGCTTCCCGGTAAGTATAAGATAGATTGCCGTTATTCCTGCCGTTATATTTACGGTGTATTTCGATATATACGGTCCGGGCATAACAGCTCAATTCCTTCCAGGCTTTCGAATCAATTAGTTCGTTAAGTAGTCTAACAAAAGGTGGGCTTCTCTTTCTTTTTTTCTTCATAACGTTACCCTTTCTTTCAAGCCCAGCAAGTGATCAGAATGAAAGGGTAACCAAACTTTCCGACCACCGACCGAGCTAATAGGCCAGGATCCTGACCTAATTTGATATTTTTTAATTCCACCAAGTTCCATAGGGAATTTTTTGGGAAACTCCCTCTCCAGTTTCTTTTTCTAATTGATAGAAACTAGGAAGAACCCCCCCCTGGGTTCTTCCTACTTCTTTCCTCAGCGATTACCTTTCCTTTTAGCCACATCCCTATCTTATCCTTAAAATATATTTAAGGGGGTTGGCCTATAAAATCACCGCTATGCACTCCCTGCCACTGGTGGCGCAATGTTAAACAGCATTTCTTTTCTGTGTGGTCCAGCCCATTTCCAGACTACTGCTAATTTTTTATCCCACTTAGAAAAATCTCCGCTAATTGTCCAATCATAATAATACTGGGCGGTCGTCCCCTCGATTAGAAACGGCTCTCCACCTGATAAAAGGACTGTCCCATCTAATTTATAAACTGAAACGGTTAGACCCGCGGGGGCTTCTTCTACCCCTAAAAGGTTCTTTATAGTTGCTTTTAGACGGATTGTGTCACCAATAATATACGCCATAAACTTCACTCCTCTATTGATAATATAGATTTATTTTCATCTATCGATAAGGCTGATTTATTCTCGTCTATTGATAATTTACTCTCATTGCAGGATATCGATAAAATCGCCTTTAAAAATTTACCGGGTATTATCGCAACTAAAGAGCCAATAAAACTTAGAGAGCCTCCTAATGATTTGTAATAGATCTGGGGTGGGGGGAGGCTATATTGGTAGACTTTTTTACTTAGATATCCCATAATATACATCTTGGTACCATCAGATTTGAAGGACAGGCCAAAGGGAAGGGTATCTTCATCCTCTACATACTTGCTCCTCTCGGCATAGGTTGCCGTTGAAATGTCCCAAGCGACAGATAAAGTATATTGGTAGACTGTATCATTTGCATTCCCCACAATATACATTTTAGTTCCATCAGGGTTAAAGGCCACACTGCGGGGGAGAAGTTCTTGGGAATCCACGCTTTTATATTTACCAGTGTAGGTTGCCGTTGTAATATCCCAGGCAGTAGAAAGTGAATATTGGAACACTTTAGCTTCATTGTATCCCATGATATACATCTTAGTTCCATCAGGACTAAAGATTATACCTGCAGGGCTAGAATCTTCACTATCCACAGATTTAAATTTATCCTCATAAGTTGCAGTAGAAATGTCCCAGGGGATTGATAGGGCATGCTGGAATATCATTTTATTAGCCTTCCCCGCAACGTACATCTTAGTCCCATCAGGGTTAAAGGCTACATCACGGGGACTAGTATCTTGGCTATCTATATCCACATATTTATCCTCGTAAACCGCTGTGCTTACATCCCACTCAGCAGAAAGTGAATATTGATAGATTGTATTATTGGTATCCCCTACAACATACATTTTAGTTCCGTCCGGTTTGAAGGATATACCAAAGGGGGCGCTATCTTCACCCTCTACAGATTTAAATTTTTCATCATAAACCGCAGTATCTACGTTCCAAGGTGTAGCCATATTTTTGCTCCTTTTTTTTAACCTTCGCTCTTACAAGTCAATTTGTAAGACCACACTATCTTGTCACCTTCGACCACGTCAATAGCCGGAGAAAATACACTTCTATCTGCTAATGTTCCATCGGTGAGGGCGCTAAATACACCATGTTCAGTTATGGATTTAGTTTTGGTGTAGATATGGGTGGCCACGGTTTTAAAGATATTAGCACTTTCACCTTCTGTCTGTGTTCCTTCATCCCTCGCATCTCCACAGGGTGTTTCAAGTCCTGTATCGGTCTTGTTTTCAGCAGTAATCCCAATCCCAGAATCGTGGTATTTAAAGGCATCCATCGGTTTAGCTGTTGAGTCTTGCAGACTGTCAACTAAATAAGCCATAAAGACATCGGTTACTTTTTTCCGACAGATTACACCAAGATCTTCAATTTCACCATTTACCCTTATAACTTTAGCCGCTAAAGTAGATCCCATCTCTACAATTCCAGCACCCAAAAAATGATATGTCCTGCGTCTTAAAAATCTACAAATTTTTGAGAATAATTTATACATCTATGCATCCCTTTCTGTTATAACTTTGTATTTTTCTCTATTATGCTTCCCCTTAAAATCTAGCTCCTTAAATCCACCCCTAAATCTGCTTCTAAACCTCAATTTTTTTGATTTCAAAAGCCAGATAAGATATTATCTTTTTAGGGGTGGATTAATTCTAACTCTCAGCTTTTTCCATTCTCCTTCAAACAGGGAGGCCGGGTTTCCTGGCCTCTTTTTTTTGACTTTATTTTCTTAAAATGTTAGAGTATATATGGTTAGATTTTTATAGATTTAATTAATTCTTTCATTTTGTTAGAGAGCAGGGTTTTTGATAGCCTCCCTGCTCTTTCTTTTTTTATCTAGATAGAGTCGAGGTGAAACGGCTCCTGCGATATAGCCTTATAAATTGACAAAGATCATAATTTTTAATATAATATCTAATGCAAAAGCTCCTCTTGGGTTTTTGTAAAAAAGGCGCTTTAAACTTTTCTAATAGTTTAAAGAGCTTTGCTTTAACTCTAAAAAAGGATTCTTCCAAAACTGGGGGGTCCTTTTTTAGTTTTAAAAGCAAGAGGTATTCGTTTAACTGAATTATACCTCCCTAACATACACATTGCAAATTTAATTTTGTAGTAAGGCCTTTTTTCTTTTATCCCTCTTTTTTCTATAATAAAAAGCGAATCTACAATTATCTGAGCAATATATCTGACTTTTCATCGATGGTATAAATACCCGGTCGCAGTTCTGAGCCTGGCACCTTCTCAGTTTAACCCTATTTGCTATAACGGATCTCAGCCACAGATATAGAAAAGCCTTCCCGGTCCCTCTGATCCTGGTCCCTAATTTTTTATTTTTGCTTACAATTTCATAATTTAGATCGCCTAAAAGTTTTATCGGCTTATTCTCCAGAATTAGATCCACAGCCATTTTCCAGATAGCCAGCGGTTTAATAATATCTTTATTTTTTAAATTAAGAATCGAATTATAGATATAGATCGGAGTAAAGGAAAAAGCCTTCTCAAAACCATCTTCTCTTAGCACTATATGATACTCAAAAAAGTTGTATATTTGCTTTTTTAAGGCACCATAAGCGGTAGTTTTCTTTAACCTAAAATACCCTTTTCCAGGTGAGAAATAGCACAGATATTCCCCTTTTTTATGGTCGATAGATCGAAATGTTTTGTAATCGATTGGTTCTAAAAACATTGGCTTACCCCCAATTATTAAAGTTAATGATTCCCCTAATTTATTCATATTTTTAACTCCTTTAAATTTTTTTAGCTGAGCCGGGAGGCCTAAGCTCTCAGAAGCCCCCGGCTCGCAATTCAATTAAGAATAGGATAATTCTTCCATTCAAAGGCGCCGAAGAATCTCCAAGAAAGCGCCTGAAATTGATTAAATCCCTGCTCCCCTAGGACTGGATCAAAAAAAAGGGGAGCAGGCTCCGGTAGCCTGGAGAATTCTGGAGAGCAAAGCCGGACTACCGGTTATTTACCACTGCATAATTCTTGTCTGATCGCAAGTTCTTGGTTTGCCTTGATCGTATTCATATTTAAGTATATTTAGAAGTAAACGAAGGGTTTCAAAAGAACCGGCTGTACTTTTTTGCTCGGGCTTGATAACTCCCTTCTTGGTAATTTTACTAAGACTCCCCAGCTCGACCCAGGCCTTTCTTAGTTCCTCATTGGTTGAATTAGCTGTTTCCAGCTCTTCTATCAATTTTTTACTGAGAGATACTGCCCTGTTCCCTACGATTTTTTGTCGCTCAAAAAATAATCGCAACTCTTCGCTCGATTTTTCTGCTTGAATTCCCTGAATCTTTTTCTCCAGCGCAGAAATTAGTTCGGGGCCCTGGGACTCGATGGCTCTCTTTAAATTCTCAATTTCTTTATTGAGCTTATCAATCTCCTGCTTTCTTTTAGGATCTGATTGTATAATCTCATCAGCCAAAAGACCCGCCTTTACCTGTATCAACTCGGTGATTTTCTTTGAATTGGCATTATATTTCTCTTTTATCTCTTTTAATTTTTCCTGCCCTTTAATTAGTCGTTGATTTATTTCTTCTATTTTTCGCATAATTAAATTCTCCTGCTATCCGGGTCAAAAGCATCTCTTTCCATTTCATCTACTAACTCCTCGATAGCTTCCCCCTTGATCTTTATGGCCCGGGTTATCGATGGGAAAGGGTTCTCTTTTGAGCTTTTTTCTATCTCCTCATCATCGGCCGGGGGTAAATGCCCCCCGAATAACATATCTTGAACCTGGCTCCAATTCGTTGATTTTTTTACTTTTTTGGGATATTTTTCAGAGTATGGGTATTTTCCCGGTTCTGGATATTTTGTTAGAATTCTTGATATGTATTGCATAGCATTCTTCAAATCCTCATCTAAATAATCTTTATGCTCATTCAGTATTTTGAATGCCTCTTTTAGGCCGGCGACCAGTTTGGCGGGCATCTTCTTCTTAGCTTTTTCAAATTCTCTATCGTCTAATTCCTCGTCTATAAAATTCTCTATTAAATTTTTTAGATCCTCATCATCGTTATATGCAGAATCATCCATTTTTTTATCGCTCCTTTCGTTTAGTTTAATAATATCGAAGGACCTTCTTCCTTCTATCTTTTCAATTTCTTTTTCTTCTTCAATTCTATTTTTATATGCCTCAATTTCTTCCAAGCTATCAGTATTTACGATGCCTTCTCTGATTAAGAAGGCCCCACCTTCTCTGGTAAAATGCTCAACTTCCTCTTCGTTATATTTATACATAAATTATCACTTCCTTTCATTCGATAATTACTTCAGCTTGTTTTTTATCCTTCTTCTCTTCCTTCTTTGTTTCTGTTATTTTATATCTGCTTTCCCACCAGGTATCGAGATCCATGCCATCATAATCATCATCACCGCCACAATAAACTGAGGCCTGTTTTCTGATTTTTTGATTAGCACTACTAAAAACACTAGTAGAGATAGCATCAGCTTCATCAGAATGCCCTTCTCTGCTTCTTTCATGAGCGATAGATAGGGTATTATTTTTCCCATAATAAGCCTGGCAATTTAAAAAAGCCCGCTTAATTGCCTGATTATCGGGCAGATAAAGCCTATTTCCCAGCATTAAGCTCTTGATATTAACGTAGATTTCAGCCAAAGAAGGCCGGATATTAACCTCTAAACCTATCTTTTTCAAGGCATTCGTAACCCAACCCCGGGCATATCTGTCGATAGAAACCTTGTTAATATGATAAATTTTAGTGATCTCTCCGATATCCCTCATAATAGGGTCTGGATCTTTTAAATCCCACACCCTAATCGTATCGATATATATATCATTCTCCTGCTTATGAGATACGGCCAGCGCAAATTTATCCCTTCCTGATAAACCGCTTGCGTCAATTCCAGCATGATATTGGTATTTTGCTTGATAGCTCAAATCACCGGCTAATCTTAGGCTATTTTCTACCACATCATGAGATAAAAAGGCCTCTACCTTTTCGGCAAATCTAGCCTCGTATTCCCTCAAATAATTATCTATATCCCGGGCCTTTTCTTTTTCCAAAAAGGCTTTTGGGATTAATGGATTGACAAAATCAGTAGAAGCCTGACAAGTTAAGCGGTCCGGTATATTAAATCCCTCATTAAAAAAATCAAAAAATAATCCCTGCTTGGCCCCAGCGGTGCTGATTAGAAACAATTTATTCTTTACAAATTGAGCCTGACGAGGTCTTAAACTATTAAATATAATTTCATCGGCAAGTGGTCCTTCTATCCTATAAAAAGCCAGCTCATCCAGTATTAATACTACGATTGGCAAACCCCTGAGCGCGGTGCTATTACAGGGTCCGGAGATAATTTTTATATGATTTCTGAGTGTTATTTCCAGCTCGGTTGATTTTAATATTAAATTTTTTAGCATGGGAGAATTTTCTAACATTCTTAAACAAAATTCTTGAATGACCTTCCGGGCTTGCAATTCTCTGGTTGCAACAATGGCTATATATATATTTTCCCCGGGGGATAAGGTTTCTTTCCAATCTTTATTAAGCCAGCCGACTGTGGCCTCATATAAAGCACAGATACTGGCTATAAAACTTTTTCCACTTCGCGCACCAAGCGCCAGGACCGCTTCTGTTTTTTCCATTCCCGGCTTATATATGCCTTTGCCTTTAGTTAAAATTTTAAATATTTCAAATTCTTTTTTGTCAAGTGGCAAGCCATATAAAACTTTAAGAATGATTTTTTGTGCCGGTCGCTTTCTAAAAGATAAGCCCAGGACAACGGGATTTTCGGCAAATTCTATGATGTTCAGATCCTTTAATTTTTTTCTCTTGCTTTGAAATTCTCTTGCCTCTTTTTTAATATCTTCTAATGTTCTTTCTTTATTTTGTTTTAAATTCGATTTAGCTTTCGCTTCTGATTCAGGACTATGATATATGTATCTTCTTTTTCTCTTGGCCAAATTAACTCACCTCTAAAATTTATTTGCTTTATATTTTTTTTAAATTCTCTAAGTCCTGTTCAAATTCTCTTTTTTTTAATTAATCGGCATTTTTTGCCATTTAAGCTAAAAAAACTCTCCACAAACCGCTCTAGGTGGCGTTTCTTCAGGCCTTCGCTTATCATTCTGCCTGCAAATTCTGATGTCCCTAAAAACCCCTTAATTTTAGCCTTTTAGCCTTTTTAGCCTTTTTTAGTAAATGTTGCCCTTTAACTAGAAACTTGTCCTATCTTGTGACAGGTTTTAGCATTTGTTCCTTTATCAGGAAGTATCACAGCTTGTGATACTTCTTTTCTTTTTAGAATCTTAAAACATAGATCAGGAATGCAAGTAATGGGCATTTGCCCATCACTTTCCTTTTCTAATCTTTGCCGGTAAGAAGAAATGTAATAGCCTATGACATTTGATAAGGGTAGGAGCCTCCGACCCTTTTTTTTACAAGATATGATTCACGAGATACGAGCTTTAATCCCTGTTTTAGCGAATGTTTCTCTTCAACCTTTACCTATCGTAGCTTCCGATAGGTATAACTTTGTTTCAATCCTTATTTTAGAGAATGTTTCTCTTCAACCACCCCTATATATCTGATAGGGGTGGTGTTATAAGTCTTTCAATCCCTGTTTTAGCAAATGTTATTCTGCAACAAAAGAAAGATTTAAGCGCCGGCGCTTAATTTCAAATAATTCAGCCAACCGGACCGCCAAGATATTATTACTCAATTTAGAATCTAAATATTTTTTTTAATTAGTAATAGATAAACCACCAAAAAAGCGATAAGAAGTATGATCCAGGTCCACACTTTTTAATAACCACCTATCTTATCAAAATACTTATTCTTTTTTTTATCGGGATTCTCTCTTTTCTTAATAATTTTCTCAATAAGTTTTAAAGCCTTTAAATATTTATCCCTGTCCTTTTCTGCCAGGTTTTTATCTTTTAGTTTACGCTTATAGAACGATCTCGTTCCCTTTAAAGTCTTTAATAATGTCACTTTTAAAATCGCTTCCTTAAAAATATTTAAATTTATCGCTCTTTTCCGTTATTTCCGGTCTCCATCGTATAGCCGAGAATATTTTTTTCAGCCCTGGCTATTCTTTTTCGCAGTTTAAAAAGTAGCTCATCCTGCTCATCAGATTGTTTTTTCATTTTTTGTATTTTTTGAATCTCAAATTCATCCATTATATTTTTAGCTCCCTTCTAATTTAGAATCCTGCATACATCTTTTTCTGATCAAGATAATTTTTATATGCTTCTTCAATCGTATTATAGAATTTTTGCCACTGGTCCTTTTTAAAATATAGACTAGTCTGCATTTTTTTCTCTCCGCAATTAAAGACTATCATTTTATTTTTTAGGTCCTTAACTTTAGCGACTTTATTATTAAATTCTTCCAGCTCCTGGTAAAACTTCTCCAGCTCCTTACTATTCCAAATATAACTTACCGCCTTCTCTCCCCCTGGTTCTTTTGTTTTAATCTCCAGCTCAAAAGAATCCGCTCCGGTCCGGATGTTAAAAACTCCAAAATCTAAAATTACAAGCTTCCAGTTTTGCCAGGTAAAAAACCTCTTAATATCTTCGTTCATATCGATAACTCCTGAATTACCTTGCGCCCTGAATTTCTTTCTTAATTTTTTCAAGGTGCTCATTCATTCTTTTAAGATCGTCTTCTGGTATTTTATTTCCTAAAGACTCTATTTCTTTATGCAGAGCAAACAGCTCCTTCTGCATAATCTCAAAGCTGTATAGTGGTAATAACGGCATAACTATTCTCCTTTCTTGATCCAGTCTCCCTCTTTCTAATTTTCTCCAACTAGGTGGCGAAACTCCCCCCCC
>JABUBM010000331.1_pt1 | contig 11338 bp, 10 predicted proteins | sample 7240321 | NCBI WGS metagenome assembly JABUBM01 (sample SAMN07256344, study PRJNA390944) | subsurface metagenome | isolation source: Methane hydrate marine sediment | place: Pacific Ocean: Eastern North Pacific, ODP site 1244 | collected 2002
ATTTTAAGGTATGAAGAAATTGTAGAAATTATCGAAGAAGCGGTAAATTTAGGTGTTACCAAAGTCAGGATTACTGGCGGCGAACCTTTAGTAAGAAAAGGAGTAGTAGATTTTATAAAAAAATTAAGGAAGATTAAAAAATTAGAAGATATATCTTTAACCACCAATGGTTTTTTCTTAAGTGAGTATGCAGAAAAATTAAAAGATGCTGGACTGGATCGGGTAAATATTAGTTTAGATTCCTTGCAGGAAGAAAAATATAAAAAAATCACTCGAGGGGGAAGTTTAGAAAAAGTATTAAAAGGAATCAATTCTGCTTTAAAGGCAGGATTACTGCCTATTAAAATTAATACTGTACTAATTAGGGGAATTAACGATGATGAAGTAGAAGATTTTGTAAGATTAACTCTAGGAAGACCATTAAATATTCGTTTTATTGAATTTATGCCCTCTGGAGAAGAAGCAATAAATGAATTTGAAGATAAATTTATTTCGGTTCAGGAAATAAAAGAGAAACTGATAAAGAAATATTTATTAAATCCTATAAAAGTTAGTACTGCAAATGGACCGGCAAGTTATTTCCAGATCAAGGGAGGTCAAGGTACCATAGGCTTTATTACTGCCTTGAGCCAGCATTTTTGTAAAACTTGTAATCGGATAAGGCTAACTTCCGAAGGCAAACTCAGGCCTTGTTTGTTTTCTAATATGGAGGTTGATATTAAGCAGGCAATAAGGAATGCAAAAACCGATAATAAAATAATCAGGAGAAAAATAATAAAAAACAATATTAGAGAGGCAATAAGCATAAAACCTGAAGGCCATAAATTAAATGAGAAATTCTCAAATATAGACTTTTTTAAGATGTCTAAAATTGGAGGATAGCAAATGAAAGAAAAGAAACTAACTCATTTTAACAAAGAAGGAAGAGCACGTATGGTAGATGTAGGTGAAAAAAAGGATACTCTAAGAATAGCTATTGCCGAAGGAGAAATAATAATGCAGCCTTCTACTGTAAAAATGATTAAAGATAAAGAAATTTCCAAGGGAGACGTTTTGGCAGTAGCCCAGATAGCCGGCATTATGGCTGCTAAAAAGACCAGCCAGATTATTCCCATGTGTCATCCTTTAATACTTACCAATGTGGATCTTAATTTTACAATCAATGAGGATGAAAATAAGATTATTATTCAATCTAAAGTCAAAACCATGGGCAAGACCGGAGTGGAGATGGAAGCTTTAACTGCAGTAGCAGCTGCTGGTCTTACCATTTATGATATGTGTAAAGCAGTAGATAGGGGGATGACTATTAAATCGATATATCTTTTAGAAAAAAGCGGAGGTAAGAGTGGGCATTTTTCGAGACCATTAAAAAAGAGTGATTGAATATACAGATAAATGATAAGGAGAAAGAGGATAAAATGGGTAAAATAAAAGGAAAGATAGTAGCTGTATGTCGAAGTGAAAAGAAGGGGACTGTAAAAAAAGAGATAGCCGGAGGGTTATTAATCGAGGACTTCGGATTAGAAAAAGATGCTCATTCAGGCAAATGGCACCGGCAGATTAGCTTATTAGGAGTAGAGAGTATCAATAAGATGAAAGGAAAGGGATTTAAAATAAAACATGGGGACTTTGCTGAGAATTTAACCGTGGAAGGTATTGTCCTATATCAACTTCCTTTGGGAACAAAATTAAAAGTTGGGGAAAATGTTTTATTGGAAGTAACCCAGATAGGAAAAGAATGCCACCAGGGTTGCGAAATTAGGAAAAAGATTGGGGATTGTGTGATGCCTCGAGAAGGGATTTTTACCCGTGTTTTAAAGGGCGGAAAAGTAAAAACCGGTGATGAAATTGAGGTGCTTTCCGAATGATTAAAGTCGGGATTTTAACTATAAGTGATAAAGGGTCAAGAGGAGAGAGAGAAGATCTAAGTGGAAAAGTAATCGAAGAAGTAGTCAAGAAGATTAATGGAGAAGTTAAATATTATCAAATTATTCCTGATGAAAAGGATATTATTCAAGAAGAGCTGATAAAGGCAGTTGATAAATTACATCTCGATTTAATTTTAACTACCGGAGGAACGGGTTTAGCCAAAAGAGATGTTACTCCAGAGGCTACTTTGGCGATAATCGAAAAAGAAGTTCCGGGGATTAGCGAAATTATCAGAAGTGAAAGTTTCAAGAAGACTAATCGAGCGATATTATCTCGAGGGGTGGCAGGGATTAGAAAAGAAAGTTTGATCATAAATTTACCCGGCAGCCCTAAAGGAGTAAGAGAATCTTTAGAAATAATGTTAAAGGCATTACCGCACGGTATAGAAATTCTAAAAGGCCAAGCTGCTGAGTGTGGAAGAAACGATGAAGAAATTAGGTGAAAATTAATGAAAGTAATATTTTTGGGTACCAGTTCAGGTATGCCTACTTTAAAACGCAATGTATCTTCTATTGCTCTTGTTTTTATTAATAAAAACAAATTATGGTTATGGGATTGCGGAGAAGGCACTCAACAGCAGATTCAAAAAACCTCTTTGAAATTATCTAAATTAGAGAAGATTTTTATTTCTCATTTACACGGGGATCATTTATTTGGACTTCCTGGGCTATTAGCTTCCCGGGGTTTAAGGGGCGGAAAAAATCAGCAAAAAGTTCAAATATTTGGCCCTAAAGGTCTCGATATATATTTAAAAGAAACCTTAAATATAACCAAAACCTATATCCCTTATGAAATTGAGATAAAAATTATTCCACCAAATTTATCAGCAGGAGTCATCTGGGAAGATGAGGAGTATATAGTTCGATACACAGAAGTAAATCACAATATTAAAACTTATGCCTATTCTGTCGAAGAAAAAAAGGATAGGAGTCATTTTTTAATAGAAAAAGCCCGCCGATTGGATATCCCTTCTGGCCCAATTTATCATACTCTAAAAGAGGGTAAAACAGTTGAATTACCCAATGGAAGAATCTTTCAGGGTAAAGATTTTGTAAGCGAAATTAAAAAAGGGAGAAAGATAGTCTTTTGTGGCGATACTACCTATTGTGAAAATTTATTGCATCTGGCTAAAGGAGCCGATCTCCTAATTCATGAAACAACTTTCTCCCAACAGGAAGAAGATTTAGCTAAGAGAAATTTTCATTCGACTACCACAATAGCTGCCAAGGTTGCCAAAGAAGCCCAGGTTAAACAATTGATACTAACTCATATTAGTCCTCGATATAGCTCAAATAATAACAAGTCGGCAATAACCGAGAGCGATTTACTTGTTGAGGCCCAGAGCGTGTTTCCTGAAACTATATTAGCAGAGGATTTTATGGAATATGAGATATAAGGATCATTGACGGGATATAAAAAACTTGAAAATTATTTTTTTTTAAGGTATGCTTTTGATGTCACAAATAATTTTTCTTTTAATAATAAGAATTATCTGATAAAATAATCAAGGAATTATCGCAGATAATTATGAAGAAAACAAATATTAAAGTCGTGTTGAATTTAACGTTAGTTGCCTAATAAATTTCAAAATCGGCGATTATAATAAAAGGAGGAAAATGTAAAATGAAAGCTGTAGTCGATAAAGATTTATGTACCGGGTGTGGATTATGCGAAGATACCTGTCCTGAAGTATTTGAGATGAAGGATGATATAGCGATAGTAAAAATTAGTAAGGTACCGGATGATTTGATTGAATCATGCAAAGAAGCTGTCGATGGTTGTCCGGTAGAAGCCATAACTTGCGAGTAAAATGAGTAAGCAATATAAAAAATAATATAAATAAAAAAGGAGCAGATTAACTAATCTGCTCCTTTTTTATTCTAATAAGTTAGTATAATTTATATACTCTTGCTTCATAAGGTTGTAGATATATTCTTTTAATATCCTCATCTTCATCAATATCATAATTACTGATTAGCAATTTTTTATCCTTATAGTCAATATCTTTCGGAAGATTAAAAATTGTTTGGCTGGAAAAGAAGTTAAGAATAATTAGTAGTTGGCCTTTATTAAGAGTACGCAAATAACTATAAATATATTCATCATCTTCTAAAATAAGCTGATAATCCCCATAGATCATAATTAAATTTTCTTTTCTAAGCTGGATTATTTTTTGGTAATAATAGAATATTGAATTTGAGTCTTTTAAATCACGGGCAACATTTATATCTGGATAATTTAGGTTGACTTTCATCCAGGGGGCACCGGTAGTAAAACCAGCATTAGGGCTGTCACTCCACTGCATAGGAGTACGGGCATTATCCCGACTTATTCGATGAATAGCTTCCATAATTTTTTCTTTAGGAAGACCTTTTTTAGTCATTTCGCGGTAGAAATTTAGAGTTTCTATATCACGATAGTCTTCTATATTATCGAAAGCAACATTCGTCATTCCAATTTCTTCACCTTGATAGAGATAAGGAGTCCCTGGAAGGGTATATTGTAAAGAGGCTAACATTTTAGCTGATTCCACTCGGTATTTCTTATCATCACCGAATCGAGAAACCATACGAGGTTGATCATGGTTATTCATATAAAGACTATTCCAGCCCTTTTCCTTCAAACTTTCATGCCATTTAGTAAAGATTTTTTTCACTTCAATCAATTTCCATTCTTTGAGCTCCCATTTATTTATAGAGTCATGGTCAATTTCCATCAATTCGAAATGAAAGACCATATCAAGTTCATGTCTATCCCGATTAACATACTTAGCTGCGATTTGGGGGGTAGTCCCTGGAGTTTCTCCTACAGTCATAATATCGTATTTTGAAAGTACTTTTTTGTTCATCTCTTGCAGGTATTCGTGAATACGCGGGCCATTTAAAAAATAAGGGCTGCCATTTCCATATTTATATCCTTTTATTATTTTCCCATCGGGTAAACCGGGGACTTTAGAGAACAGATTTACCGTATCCATCCGGAAACCATCAATTCCTTTATCTAACCACCATTTCATCATCTTGTAAATTTCTTCTCTTGCCCGAGGGTTTTCCCAATTTAAGTCAGGTTGTTTTTTGGAAAAAAGATGCAAATAGTACTCTTGAGTCCTTTCATCATATTCCCAGGCAGAGCCGCCAAAAACGGAACCCCAATTATTGGGAGGTAAACCATTTTTACCCTTTCTCCAAATATAAAAATTTCGATAAGGATTATCTAAAGAGGAGCGGGATTCTATAAACCAGGGGTGTTCATCAGAAGTATGATTTACTACCAAATCCATAATTAATTTCATATCTCTTCCATGTGTTTCCGTTAACAGATTTTCCATATCTTTCATGTTGCCAAAATCATCTATAATATCCTGGTAATTACTGATATCATAGCCATTATCATCATTAGGAGATTTATAGACCGGGCATAACCAGACAACGTTTACACCCAAGTTTTTTAAATAATCTAATTTTTGAATAATTCCCGGTAGGTCTCCGATGCCATCTCCATTGCTATCCTTAAAACTTCTGGGATAGATCTGATACACTACCGCTTCTTTCCACCATTTTTGCTCCATTTTATACCCCTCTTTATTTTTTAAAAATAATTGCTGTGTTTTGTATAGTAAATTTTAATCTTATAATAAATTATTATAAAGCATTATTTAAAGTTTTTAAAGCTTTTAAAGTTAAATCAGGAAAAATATGGTTTTCTACAGCACATATCTAACTAAGTAAAAAATACAATTAACTAAAAAGATATAGAGAGATGCTGCTTTCCCTTAATTTATTTTCTTTCTCTTTCTTAACGCGGTACTCGATACGAGTTTTATTAAGGAGAAAGTTGACAAAAATAGTCATAAATAATATAATTTTTTAGTAAAGTAAAATTAATTAAGGAGTAAGACCAATGAAATTATCTACTCGAGGAAGGTACGCGCTTCGGGCTATGATAGATTTAGCTCAAATTCAATGTAATAATTTAAAGCCGATTTCTTTAAGAGATATTTCTCTAAGACAAGAGATCTCTCTGCAATATTTAGAACAGTTATTTAATAAATTAAAGAAAGCAAATTTAGTAAAAAGCACCAGGGGAGCAGGTGGAGGATATTTATTGACCAAAGAAGCAGAGAAGATCAATGCCGGTGACATAATTAGAGCAGTTGAGGGGCCGATAGTTTTAGTTGATTGTATTTTAGCTGGTAAAAAAATTAATAAGAATAGCCCAAAGAAATGTAAAAAGATAGAAGATTGTGCCATCAGAGTATTATTAGAGGAAGTAACTGAGAGGATAAACCAAACATTAGATGCTACTTCTTTGAAAGATTTATGTAAAATAGCCCAAAAAATAAAAGAAGGACAAAAATATGAAAGATAAAATAAAAGCAGTTGCTTTGTTTTCTGGAGGTTTAGATAGTATTTTAGCGGTAAAACTTATCCAGGAACAGGGGATAGAAGTAAAAGGGGTTAATTTTAAGACTCCCTTCTTTGGTTTGGATGAAGCCTTTGTAATAGCAAAGGATTTAGATATAAATTTAGAAATAATAGATATTACCGAAGAGCTTCTAAAGATTTTGAAAAAACCCAAGCATGGGTTCGGAAAGAATATGAATCCTTGTATAGACTGTCATGCTCTTATGTTCAAAAAGGCGGGTGAATATATGACCAAGATAGGAGCCTCTTTTATTTTGAGTGGTGAAGTTTTAGGAGAAAGACCTATGTCTCAGAACAGAAACAGTTTAAATATAATTGAAAAAGAATCAGGATTTAGCGGCAGAATTCTTCGTCCATTATCTGCTTTATTATTAGCGGAGACCATTCCCGAAAAAGAGGGGTTGGTGGATAGAAATAAATTGTTGGATATTTCTGGCCGCTCAAGGAAAAGACAGATGGAGCTGGCTGCTAAGATGGGGATAGAGGATTATCCTTCACCTGCCGGAGGTTGTAAATTAACTGAGCCGGCTTTTTCTAAAAGATTAAGAGATTTATTTACTCAGGAAAGTTTTTCTTTAGAAGAGATAAAGCTGTTAAAATTAGGCCGGCACTTCAGGTTAAGCAGAGATATTAAGTTAGTAGTAGGAAGAAATAAAGAGGAGAACGAACAACTACTAAATTTTTTTCAAGATGGAGACTTTCTTTTTAAAGCTAAAAATTTAAAAGGTCCGGTTTCTTTGTTAAAAAAGGGATCTAAAGTAAATAACGAACTGATCGATAAATCCTGTCGGATTACTGCAAGGTATTGCGATAGAAACGAAGAAGAAAACGAAGAAGTCAATATTAATTATTATAGTAAATCTAAAGAATTGGTCAGAACCATGAAAGTAAAACCATTAATAGAAAATGAATTAGAAATCCTAAGAATACAAGGATAAATACTAAACACAAAAAGAGAATAAGCTATTGTGATTAAAAATTTAAAAAAGAAAGTAGTAGTGGCTATGAGCGGAGGGGTGGACAGTTCATTAGCCGCTGCCCTGTTAAAAGAAGAAGGTTATGATGTTCTCGGTATCACTCTCCATCATTATGAGGGTAACGAAAATTTAGAATCAGTGGAACAGGCCGCTCAAAATCTAAAAATTCCCTGGCATGTTCTGGATTTTACCAAAGAATTTAAAAATATAGTTATAGACTATTTCTGCCAGGAATATCTCATAGGTCGAACCCCCAATCCTTGTGTAGTCTGTAATCTGAAAATAAAATTTGGATTATTATGGGAGAAAGCAAAATCTTTAGGTGCGGATTATCTTGCTACCGGCCATTATGCTATCAATGAGTATGACCAAAAGAACAAAAAGTTTTTACTTAAGAGAGGGGTAGATGAAAATAAAGACCAATCTTATTTTCTTTACAGATTAAACCAGGAAATATTGCCCTGCGTTTTGTTTCCTTTAGGCAAATTTAAGAAAAACCAAACTAGAAAATTGGCTAAAAAATATGGATTAAAAAATTACAAAAAAGCAGAGAGTCAAGAAATTTGTTTTATCCGGGATGATAATTATAGAAATTTTTTAATTCAACATATTGAAGATACTGTCAAACCTGGCAAATTTATAGATAAAAAAGGAAAAATATTAGGAGAACATCAAGGTATTCCTTTTTACACTATTGGACAGAGAAAAGGATTGGGAGTATCTTTGAATAAGCGTATGTATGTAATTGAAATAAATTCCCATCAAAATGTAATTACTCTAAGCGATGATAAAGATCTTTATAGTGATAAATTATTAGTAAAAGATTTAAATTTTATTTCTGGCGATAAACTTTTAAAATCTATAAAGGCAGAGGTAAAGATAAGGTATAATAGTAAAAAATCTCCGGCAATTATTTCTCTTTATGGTGAAGACAGGGTCCTAATTAATTTTAAAAAACCGCAAAGAGCGATTACTCCGGGACAATCAGCAGTATTTTACCAGGGAGATGTAGTTATAGGAGGCGGGATAATAGAACATTAAAAATATTTAAATTTTAGTCTATTTTTTTCTTTACTCTATTAAAAGTACAAAATTATTTGTATATTGAATAAGTTATTGTAGATTGTTATTATATTAGTTAATACGAATAAATTGGTTCTTGTTAAAAAAATTTGACTTTTAAAATAATTTAGATTAAAATTAATTTAAAATAATTAAAAAATAAAATTTTCTACTTACTAATAAATACTGTTAAAAATAGTGTTTTCTTCAGTAATTCAAGAAGTGTGGAACAATATTAGATCAACCTAATAAATTCCACTATTTTTTATAAGTATAGCGTAAACGTTTACGTATTATCTTAAGGCGGCCAGACAATGAAACCAACGATTAAAGATATCGCTAAAAAAATTGGTGTTTCCGTAGCTACTGTTTCACGTGTAATAAATAATCGTTCTGGATATTCCCCAGAAACAAGAAAAAAAGTATTGAAGGCAATTGATAAATTAGGTTATTGTCCTAATGCCCTGGCAAGAGGATTAGTGGGGAAAAAAATCAAAACTATTGGAGTCTTGATGCCTAGTGTGTCAAGCATGGTTGCTTCTAAAATACTAAACGGTATTGAAGATGCAGCTCATAATAAAAACTATAGTGTAATTATCTGTAATACCGATAGTAATGGGAAAAGAACCGTTAATTACTTACGCGTTTTAAGAGAAAAACAGATTGATGGAATTATAGTTGTAAGTGAAATATTGACTGATGAGTATATAGATACTATAAAAAAAATGGAAGTGCAGGCAGTGTTAGTTTCTACTACCGATAAAGGAAACAATTTTACTTATATAAAGGTTGATGATGTAAAGGCAGCTTATCAGACAACCGAGTATTTGATTAACAAAGGGCATAAAAATATTGCTATGATCAGTGGTACAAAAAATGATGTGGTTGCTGGAATTCCCAGAGTAAAAGGATATTTAAAAGCTTTAGAAGATTATGGTTTGCCCAAGAAAAAGGAAAATTTAGTTTATGGTGATTTTAGCTTTGATAGTGGCAAAATTTGCATGGAAAAACTATTTAAACAATCTTCAAAGATTACCGCTGTTTTTGCCGCCAGTGATGAAATGGCCATCGGGGCATTATCTGTTGCTTATAGACATAGAATAAATGTGCCTGAGCAGTTGTCTGTAATTGGTTATGATAATACTAAATTAGCTCAGATGACCGCTCCTCCGCTAACTGTGCTAAGCCAACCATTTTACCAGATGGGATATGAAGGGTTGAGCATGTTGATTAGTAAGATTAAAGGAGAAAGCGTTGAAAGTAAAATTTTGCCACATATTATTATTGAACGTCAGACAGTTAAAGATATAAACAGATAGGATCATAAGAGTGAGATTATCTATTTTTATGAACTATCGTATGAAAGGGGGTGTTAGATGAGACTTAAGAATGTATATTCTTTTATTTAGAATGTGTGCTAGAATTTGTGCTTTAGTAAATTTGTTATAAAGTAAAATAATTAATTAAGAAATAGGAGGCAATTTTTCATGAAAAAGTTTGTTGTGTTAACTTTATCTGTTTTTTTAATAGTACTTGTGTGTAGTTCTATAGTTAGTGCTGAAAAAATTAAACTTGAGTTTTTCCAAAGCAAGGAGGAAGTTGTAGATCTCTTTGATGAGTTAATAGAAAAATTTGAAAAAGAACATCCTGATATTGATATCGAACAAAATTGTGTTCCTTCACCAGGAGTAGTCTTAAAATCAAGGTTAGTTAAGAATGATATGCCAGATATACTGGCAATCGGCGGTGACTCTGCATATGGTGAAGTCGCTCGAGCAGGAGTTTTGGTTGATTTTTCCGGTGATCCCATTTTGGAAAAAATTCATGAAGCATATCTAGAAATGATAGGCAAAATAGCTAAAACAGAAACGGAAAATGGAATTCCCTATGCAGCTAATGCCAATACAGTTCTTTACAATGTAAAAAAGTTTAAAGAGTTAGGGTTGAATGTTCCTAAGACCTGGGATGAATTTATTGCTACTTGTGAAAAAATAAAGGTATCGGGAGAAGTTCCTTTGTATCTTACCTTTAAGACTGCCTGGACTATTATGGTTCCCTTTAATTCAATAGTTGCTAATATTCAAGGAGATGATTTCATTGAAAAACGTCTGAAAAATGAAACCAGCTTTACTGAAAGATATGGTGAAATAGCTGAAAAGTTGCTGGCTTTACTTGATTATGGGCACGATGACAATTTTGGGGTAGGGTATGACGATGGTAATACTTCATTTGCTAATGGAAAATCTTTTATGTTAATACAGGGAATTTGGGCAATTTCTTCGGTTAAAAAGGCTAATCCGGATATAGAAATTGGAGTATTTACTCTCCCCGTACGGGATAAATATGAGGATAACAGATTAGTATCCGGCGTAGATACGGTACTGGGTATTTCTAACAGTACTAAATATCTCGAAGCAGCAAAAGAATTTGTTCAATTCCTGATAAAAGAAGAGAATATACAGTATTATATTAACCAGGAAAGACTTTATTCTTGTGTAAAAGGAGTATTCCAAGAAGATCCTGACTTGGTAGGAATCAAAGAGTATTTTGAAACCGGCAGAATAACTAGTTTTCCTGATCATTATTATCCACCTGGAATGGGAGTTTCTAATTTAGTGCAGGAATTTTTACTTAAAAAGGATATAGATGCATTCTTAGAAATATTAGACAATGAATGGGACAAAGTAGTTTCGAGGTAATTAACAAAATTAGAAGGTTTGCACCTGCAGATTCAAGCAGCAGGTGCAAACCTGTTTGAACTTAATATTAAAAAGATTAAATATTGGAGATAATGATGAAAAGTAAATCATCTCGCATCTATTATTATATGATAATTCCTGCAGTAGTCTTATTTTTTACCTTTCACACTTATCCGGCCCTCCAGGGAGTTTATTATAGTTTCACTAACAGTAAGGGCTATGGGGCTTATGATTTCGTTGGTTTAAA
>JABUBM010000332.1_pt1 | contig 11335 bp, 10 predicted proteins | sample 7240321 | NCBI WGS metagenome assembly JABUBM01 (sample SAMN07256344, study PRJNA390944) | subsurface metagenome | isolation source: Methane hydrate marine sediment | place: Pacific Ocean: Eastern North Pacific, ODP site 1244 | collected 2002
TACCTTATGCAATTGGTAGATGGAAACCGTATTGATCTATCCTTTTTTAATATAAACAGAATTGATGAACTAAGGAAGGACAGTTTAACAGAGGTTTTGTTAGACAAAGACCATATTATTCCTAATCTTTTAGACCCATCTGAAAGTAGCTATTTGATTAAGCAACCAACCGAGAAACTGTTTAACGATTGCTGCGATGAGTTTATGTTTGGTTTGATTTCACATATTCCAAAAACAATTTGGCGCAAGGAACTGCCATTGTTAAAAGCCTATATCGATGTTGTTCTAAGGAAACCACTTATTAAAATGTTTGAATGGGATATTGGAATAAAGACAGGCTTTAGAACATCAATTGGCAAAGCAGGAAGGCATTTGCAGAAATACTTGGAGCCAGAGATTTACAAAGAATTTGAGCAGACATACACTGATTCTAATTATGACAATATCTGGAATTCTCTATTCCTATTCTATAAACTGTTCAAGAAAACGGCAGAATCTGTTGCACAGGAATATGGTTTTCAGTTTCCTGAAGAAGCTGGTAAAAGAGCATTAGAGTTTCTTAAACATATAAAACAGCTTCCGGAGAACGCTAGAGGACGCTAAAGCGATATACTAAAGCAATAGATGCAGAACAATCGAAAAGCTAAAGGAAGCACGAATATTGCATATAACAGCGAGTACAAGGCTCGCTCCATCGTCGCTCACCCAAATTACTTCCGCTCATACCTCGCTCCAGCAACTTCTTGTACCCGCAGGACGAACGTTAAGCAAAATAGTGACTGCTTCGTTTTACCCACAAATAACCACAATAGGAAATAAACAATATGGAAATTACTTTTTTGGGAACAGCAGCAGCGACCTCGTATCCTCTGGTGTTTTGCCGATGCAAAGCGTGTAAACAAGCCCGTAAACTCGGTGGACGAAATTTTAGAAAAAGATCATCCCTACTTATCAATCGAGACCTATTGATAGATTTTGGACCTGATATCATGACCGCTTCTTTTATGTATGGGATTTCTATGCCAGATATTCGATATTGCCTACAAACTCATTCGCATTCAGATCATTTTGACGCATCACATTTTTCTACTCGTATACCAGAATATGCTGTAGAAAATATTCCTCATCTTGAACTATATGCTTCAAATGCGACGCTCAGAAAGATGTCGGAGATGTTAAAAAACGAAGGTTGTGTAACTAATCTTCTTGACCAAAAAGAACAAGAACGTATGAATATAAGTGTTCATCCCGCAAAATATCTCCAATCCTTTGAAGCAGGAAACTATCAAATAACAGCATTTCCCACAAGCCATGATAAATCAGTCGATTCACTCTTATACACCATTACAGAAAATGATTATACTGTTTTTTATGGTGTCGATACTGATATAATTCCAGAAGAAACATGGAAAGGTTTTCATGAAAAGAAGCTTAAATTTGATATTGTGGTTCTTGATCATACTTATGGTCCGAATATGCATGGAGAAGGACATCTCAATGCTAACCAATTTATCGAACATGTACAAAGGATGAGGAAAGAAAATCTGTTAAAAAAGAATTCTCGAATTTTTGCCACTCATATATCACATGAAGGAAATCCCATACATTCTGAGTTAGTTGAATATGGAAAAAAGTATGGATATGAGATAGCTTATGATGGATTGGTAATTAAAAAAAGTAATTTTCATTTCTGAATAAGACGATTTATCTTGCCAAACCGCAGTCACTACATCGCATAACACTGAGCATTCCCTATCTCGAAAAGTGTAAATGAGTTCACTCTAAATTACTTTTTCATACTCCAGATCCTTATCCTGCACCTTATATCCTATTCCCAACTTCTCACATACCTCTGCCAGACCAGCCACATAATCACCAGCTACCAGCTGCATGCTGCATGTGGTTACAGGGATGCTCCCGGAAAAGTTGTTCCATGGGGACTTTGAATTTCATAAAAGCATTAGGCCAACCGGGAGTAGTTAGTACAGCATTAGCCGGTCTTTCCACAAACTCACCAGGAACTATATTCATCCAATATCTATCATTCTTTCTTGCCAGCCTTGCTCCGGTTACTGGCCCAGGTGCGGCATCAAAGTTGACCGTTGCGCCACAGGCAGCATAGAAAAAGGCTTGTTTATCCAACTTTATTTTAGCTAGATTATCTTCAATCCTACTGCTTCGGGTGGCAAACCAGGGAGTATGAGCACCACAGTTTACCAGATAAAGAATATTTCTTTCTGGATCCAGATATCGGAAGTCAGCGAACATAGTTGGTCTGCCAGTCAAAAGATACATTATCTGTTGGGTAAGGGCAGCGTCTTTGTCATCCTCACAAGCGCAGACGACAACTTCTTTCTTCTCACCGGCAGGGCCTCGGCTGTCATTACTGAAAGCCTGAGTTAAACATTGGGTTACATGATACTCGCTCAATTCTGGTTGACATTTGATACCGATAAAATCAAGGTCATTTTCGGCAATGATATCCTGAGTAGCATAGTAGCAAGCAAGTTGGTATTTGAGCTTATCTTCAGTGAATTTATCTTCATAATTTACACTTTCTACATTTTCAGTCAGAAAATCGAAAGCCTTATTAATCCTCTTATCTCTTATTTCTGTTATTTCGCTATTCACTCCATCACGCCAGGAAATCATCTGGCTCGCTCTTCTAATGATTTCTAATTGATCAATTGGTTGAGTGTCAACTCCAAAGATTTTAGCCCATTGAAGAGGGTCAGCTTCGGCGGTGACGATTTGAATACTCCTACCACCAATTTCTCCGTAAATCTGACCGTGTAGTCTTTCAACTACCTCGTCGGCAGAAGAGGAAATTTTAGCTCTATCTTGAGCAAACCTGGCAAACGTCATGACCTGCTTAAGTTTTTCTGGGTCATTGGCTATATTCCTGCTCCATATTCTTATATTCGCTATACCCAGTTGGTCCAGGCCCCCGGAAGCAGCCATTCCGCCTACCATTCCCGGTTGCTCAGGAGCCAGGTTAGTAAGCACCAAGATAGGAATAGTCCTATTTCTTTTCTTTTCTTCCCGCAGGATAATCTGGGTTGCTATCCTGGCTAATCGGGGCGAAGCCCATAGGCTATAGTGAAGAATCAGGCCGTCTATATCAGCTTCAGCCAATATTTTTGCCTGTTTTCTGGCTATCTTCACCCGCCAGACCATTTTGTCAAAACCGCTAAACGATTTAGCTGGATCGACAATCTCCATACCCCCTACCCTTTCCAACGTCCTTACTACATTTTTCTTTAATCCCTGGGCGTTCTGGAAGGTTTCTTCCAGCACATGCTCTCTTTCATCATTAAAATCAAGCAATCCAATTTTGGCTTTATTGGCCATTTTTCACTCTCCTATTTTTCATGTTTTCCTGGATGAACTAGGAAATTATATGGTCTACCGAAGGACACTCCTTAAAAGCAGTGAATGGTGGTTGGTGAATAGTGAATCGTCAAAAAGAAAAAGAAGTTTAAGTTCTGGATATTCGATTCTCGATACTTGATGCTCGCAAAAGACAAAAGAGGAAACTAAAGACGAGTATCGAGTATCTAGCATCGAAATACGATTCACCAGTTATGGTGACGGAAGAAATTGTCCTGAGGTGTTTGTTGATTCTAGGCAAATCGATGATAAAAGTCAAGGCAGCGCATTTGACAATTATTGTCTTTCTGGTAAATTAAACTAAATTTAAGTATCGGAATTTCAGTAATCTACTCGAATCGTTATTAATCAAACCTCTGTAGCTAATAGATCAGACAAACGGGGGGAGCAGGCCGAAGGCCGTTGAGGGGGATGTTTTCCCCCTCAATATCTTAAAAAGGGCTATTGTATGTATCAATACAGTAAGTGGTTTATTTATATTAATGGTTATAGGCATTGCGGCTCTGGCCATTTGGGCTATTTATCCTTTGGGAGAGAAGATAAATTTGGGCCTAGACCTAAAGGGAGGTATGCATCTCACATTGGAGGCAGACCTCAGCAAATTTCCATCGGAAAAAGATGTTGGAGACGCGATGGATTTGGCTATGGAAATCGTCAGAAACAGAATTGACCAATTTGGGGTAACGGAGCCCACCATTGCTCGCCGGGGTGATACATATATAGTTGTGGACTTACCGGATATAGAAGATTCACAACGGGCAAGAGAGCTTATAGGAAAGACTGCTCTTCTTGAGTTTAAATTGGTGGATGAGAAGGGAGATGTGAGCAAGGCTCTACAAGGAGATATTCCCGAGGATAACCAAGTACTCTATGATTCAAAAAAAAGGCCTTATCTGCTGAAGAAGGAGACTCTTCTATCGGGTAGCGCTATTAAAGATGCCCGGGTAGAAATGGGCCAATGGGGACAACCCTATATAAGTCTGGAATTCAAATCTGAGGCGGCAGATAAATGGGCTGAAATTACCGGCCAACACGTAGAAGAGAGAATAGCCATAATACTGGATAATGTAGTAAAATCTGTTCGCCCGGTAGTAAAAAGTCGCATTCTTCAGGGTAAGTGCGTTATCGAAGGACAATTTACTATGGAGGAAGCACGCGAACTAAAAATTGTTCTTAAGAGTGGCGCTTTACCCATTCCCCTGAATATTGTCGAGGAATTCACCATAGGCCCTTCTCTGGGCAGAGATTCTATTCAAAAAGGTCTTTGGTCAGTAATTATTGGCTTTATCGCTGTTTTTGTTTTTATGATAATCTATTATAAGAAGGCTGGTTTGATCGCTGATGCGGCTCTTTTATTAAATTTGCTCTTTATCTTAGGAGCTATGGCTGCTTTAAAAGCAACTTTGACTCTTCCTGGTATTGCTGGGATGATTCTTATTATTGGCATGAGTGTTGATGCTAATGTCATTATATTTGAAAGAATAAGAGAAGAATTGAGTAAAGAGAGAGCTCCTCGCTCAGCGGTAGATGCTGGCTATAAGAAGGCTCTAAGGACAATTCTCGATGCGAATATCACTACTCTTATCGTTGCTCTTATTCTTTTTCAGTTCGGCAGTGGACCCTTGAGGGGGTTTGCTACTACTCTTTCCATCGGCATTCTGGCCAGCCTTTTTACCGCCATAATAGTAACGCGAATTATCTTCAACTTATTGATAGCCGGGAGACCAAGAGAAAAACTGAGTATCTAGGAAAAACTGATGCGCTTTTTTGGAAAGACTCATATAGACTTTATTGGCTTGAGGAGAAAAGCCTTTCTTCTTTCAGGAATCATCATAGCCATTGGAATAACCTCTATCGTGCTGAAGGGAGGATTGAAACTTGGTCTGGACTTTACCGGAGGAATTGAGGTTCACCTCAAATTTGACAAGACCCCTTCCGTTGCTCGAATAAGGTCTGGACTGGCTAAAATTGGGTTGGGGGAAGCAATTATCCAACAGTATGGGGGAAAAGAAGAGAATCTTGTTCTTATAAAATATAAAGTAGAGGAAGCCTCACAGGAGATAGCTTCAGAAATAAGAAATAATTAACTATCGCATAACACACAAAGAATTTACCGCCTTGCAGGAACTGAGGAACATACCCGGGATTGAGGCAATAGGTTATGAAGAATTGGTCAGTCTTTTCACACTCGACCCCTTAGAAAAGGAAAAAGTTGGGCTTAACCAGATAGACGAAGAATCTCTTGCTTCACTTATCCTTCAGGTAGCCAATAATAAAATGGGGGCAAAGATTGAAGAGGGGATAAAAAAGGAATTTGAGGACGAGGAAAATTCATTCGTGATTCAAGCTACTTATGTCGTCGGACCTCGGATAAGCAAGAAAATTCAAAAAAGCGCTATTCTAGCCATTGCTTTTGGCCTAATAGGTATGCTGGTATATATTGCCTGGAGATTTGAGTTAAAGTTCGCTCTAGGAGCAGTTATCGCCCTGGCTCATGATGTTTTTATTAGCGTAACAGCGTTATCATTAGGAAATTACGAAATCACTCTTCCCATAATAGCCGCTGTGCTTACTATAATTGGCTATTCTCTCAATGATACTATCGTTGTTTATGACAGAATTCGAGAAAACCTTAAAACTCACCGAAAGGGAAGAATACCTCTTAAAGAAATCATCAACCTGGGTGTTAACCAATCCCTATCCCGTACAATTATTACATCTTTAACTACCCTTCTGGTAGTCTTGGTTCTGTTTATCTGGGGAGGAGCGATAATCCATGGATTTGCCTTTGCTCTGCTAATAGGAGTGATAGTAGGAACTTACTCTTCCGATTTCATCGCTGCCCCAGTAGTTTATAGTTGGAGAAAGAAAAACGTAACAAAGAGGACATGAGAGTTCTAATAACTGCGGGAGGTACAGGGGGACATATTTATCCTGCCCTGGCCATAGCTTCTTATCTGAGAGAGCGCCATCTGGCTAATCGTATCCTCTGGATAGGAGGAAGAAGAAAATTAGAGATGGAACTCCTGCGCTCACAAGGATTTGATTTCAAACAAATAAAAGCTTCTCCTTTCCCCAGGGCTTCCTGGCAAAAATGGATTGGATTCCCTTTTAAACTCTTTCTCTCTTTTTTTCAATCTTTCCTCATTCTTCTACAATTCAGACCAACAGTAGTTATAGGAATGGGCAGTTTTCATTCTTACCCGGTGGTAATGCTTGCTTTTTTTTTTGGAATTCGCAGCCTGGTATGCGAACAGAATGCAAGTTTTTCCCTAACCAATAAATTTCTACTGCCGTATGTTTCCAAAATAGCCACACCAGCTTTCCTCAAACAAATAAAAACCTTTCTAAAAGGATAAAGAATAAAACCCAACTTATAGGTAACCCCATCCGTTTCAAAATTCTGGCAACAGGAAGGCAAAAGGGAATAAAAAGGTTTAACTTAGATGAGGATAAATTTACTCTTCTTTTTTTGGGAGGCAGTCAAGGAGCTCATAACTTAAATAAGATAGGAGTGGAAGTCATTCAACTATTGAATAGGCAAAAGAAAATGAGGGATGAGATTCAAGTAATATTTATCACCGGGGAAAATGATTTAAAATGGGTAGAAAATTCCCTTGCACCCTTGAAGATTAAATCATTAGTTTCTTCCTACCTACCGGAGATACAATATGCTTATGCCGCCTCCCACCTGGCTATCTGCCGAAGTGGAGCTACAACTATAGCAGAGCTCACTGCCCTGGGGCTACCGGCCATTCTAATTCCTTATCCCTACGCTACAGGGAGACATCAATATGAAAATGCGAGAGTTTTACAAGCAAAGGGAGCAGCTCATCTTCTTGTCGAGAATAATCTTAGCGGAGATAGACTAAAAAAGTTAATTCTAGACTTAATAGAAGATAAAAACCTGCTTAAAAAAATGAGCAGGCGAAGTAAGGAACTAGGAAGACCGCAGGCGACTAGAGAATTGGTGGAAGTAATCTGCGATTTGGCCAGGACGGGACAAGTTAGCTCATAGCTCATAGTAAATTCAAAACACAGCTCATGGTTTTAGTTAATTAGGACGCAGATTTTGGCGAATTTATGTCCTATACTATCAAGCTACCGGAGCTGAAGCCCCAGGACAAAATATGTTAAAAGGAGTTAAATCCATTCATTTCATAGGAATTGCTGGAGTTGGTATGAGTGGATTAGCTAAGGTATTATCAGAAAAAGGCTACAGGGTTACCGGGTCAGACATAAAAAAAAATGTTTTTACCGAGCAGCTAGAAAGAAGAGGAATAACTGTTTACCAGGGACACAGTCCCTCTCATCTTAACCAGGCCGATTTAGTGATAGCTTCCTCTGTTATCTCTCCTGATAACCCTGAACTTCAGATAGCGAAGAGAAGAAGAATGCGTACTGTCTCACGCGGCGCCCTTTTAGCCGAGCTTGTGAATAGGAAGAAGGGTATCGTTGTTGCCGGAACTCACGGGAAAACGACTACCAGTTCACTCGTTTATTCAATTCTTCGTCAGGCGGGTAAAGATCCAACTATGTTCATTGGAGGGGAAGTCAATGATTTCGGTGCTAATAGTAAATTGGGAAGTAGCGAATATGTGGTAGCGGAGAGTGACGAATCCGATGGTTCTTTTTTGCTTCTGTCCCCCAGCATTTCCATTCTCACTAACGTCGAAGACGACCATATAGACTACTATGGTTCCAAAGATAAGCTGGTGCAGGCATTTGTTCAATTTACCGGAAGATTGAAACCGGCAGGCACCTTGATAATGAACATCGACGACCCTTGTCTAAGTAACGTTATCAAGAACATCTCTTTGTCCCCTTCTCAAAAACTAATCACTTATGGAATCAGTCCTATGGCTGACTTTTCAGCAAAAAAGGTAAAGTTGAAGCAATTTTCCTCTTCCTATGAAATTGATTATCAGGGGAAAAAGATAGAAGATATAGACCTCTCTTTACCTGGTCAATATAATATATACAATTCTCTGGCCGGCGTTGCTGCCGGGTTAGATATCGGCATAGGGTGGAAAGAAATTAAAAAGGCTCTTCTTCTTTTCTCTGGTGTGAAAAGAAGATTTGAATTAATAGGAGAAAAGTCCGGTATTTTAGTAATAGATGACTATGCTCATCATCCCACAGAAATAAAAGTAACTCTGGAAGTAGCGGCAAGATTGGAAAGAAGAACAATCGCCATCTTTCAACCTCATCGCTATACCCGCACTAAAATGCTTCTTTCTAAATTTGGCACTGCCTTTGAGAAAGCAGATATTCTTCTTTTGACTAACATCTATGCTGCGGGAGAAAATCCGATTCCTGGAATGGACGGTGAATTGCTATTTGAAAAAGTCAAACAAAAGAGAAGGAAGGCGACCTATTATTTTACCAATTTTCGAAAAATCATTGATTTCTTAGAATGCGAATGCAGAGAAGGAGACCTAATACTTACTCTGGGAGCAGGAAACATAAATGAGGTGGGTAAATCTTTTTTGGGACACAGAGCGTATAGTGAAGACAAAAAAAACGTAGAAGGTAAGGCGAAAAATGTAAAACCATAGCCTAAGATTCAAAAGTTCAAAAAAAATTTGAGTCTTAATTTTTTCTCTTTAGGTTTTAAGTTATCCTATACGCTATCCGCTAAACCCTATAAAGAGGGAGGGATAACGGAGAGAATTTTTCTGGCTTGTTCAGGATAACGGGCGATGAAAAGAAGCTCATCGCTAACAAGAGGTTTCTGCGTATGGACATTAGCATAGCGAGCTAGTTCCAGAATGGTAGAGGCTTCTTGCTCGTTTTTGAACTTGATCTCCAACTTCTCATAAACGTTCCTGAAGCCTTTGATTCCACCATATTCCCCAGTAGTTATTTTCCTACCTGTTTCTACCATTTCTGGCTCTCCTCGCCCCAATTCCTGAAAGTCATAGAGCTCGTAGTTACGTCTATCCTTTAGTGCTCCATCAGCGTGGATTCCTGATTCATGGGCAAAGGCATTATCTCCAACTCCCACCTGATTTATCGGGATAGGAACACCAAAAGCGTAAGAAGTATACTTGGCTATCCTCCAGGCCTGGGAGAGGTCTACTCTTGCCTCTAATAAGTTCAACTTTTTGGTGCCACTGGACTTGCGCAAAGCTAGAATTACAGAGACTAAATCTGCATTTCCCGTCCTTTCTCCCATTCCATTAATTGTAGTGTTGATATAAGCATCTACTCCTCCGTCTATGGCTCCCCTTGCTCCAGCTAATGCACAAGCCACAGCCATACCCAGGTCATTATGAGTGTGGATCTCTATGGGAAGCTGGATTTCTTGTGCTAAGTTTTTCACCCGCCGATAGATGGTAGGAGGATCATCACAACCCAATGTATCACAATATCTTATGGTATCAGCACCATGTTGCTTGGCCATCCGAGCAAACTCTATCAAGAATTCGTCGTCGGTACGAGAAGCATCCTCTGCGTTAACTCCTGCCTTCATCTCTCTTTTCTTTGCTTCATCAACTGCCCCTACCATCATTCCTATTATACTGGGTCTGGAAGGATTCTCTCGGGGATATCTCACTACTCTATTCCCAAATTTTCCCTTTGTCATTTGTTCCGAAGTAGAAATAGAGATGTTTATATGCTTAAGTCCCAATTGATAGGCTTTTTCTACATCATCTTTAACCGCCCTACACCAACCACTAAGGATCATAGGGCGAAGGACTCCCATTTCGGCCAGTTCAAGGTTAGCCTTAAGATAATTTGTTTCGTGATTGGTAAAAGGGAATCCAAATTCTGACTGATGAATTCCCATCTCATTCAGATAGAGATTAATGATAGTCTTCTCTAACTTAGCCAATCCCAACCTGGAAGTCTGAACTCCATCTCTATTGGTAACATCTATAATGTAAATCTTGTTTTTCTTTCTATTCATTCCTTAGACCCTTTCCTTGCCTTCGCTTTCTTGACTTCTATTTTCAGGGGAATCTCTACCTCTGGATGTAGTTTAAGAAAAACCTCTTTGACTCCAATGACTCGGATAGGCTCCTTTAAATCAACCTTACGATGGTCTATTTCTATATTGAGCTTTTTCTTGATTTCTTGAACAATGTCCTGGGAAGTAATAACTCCGAACAGTTTCCCATCCTCTCCCCTTTCTCTGGATAATATTAGCTTTGCTCCTTTGAGTTTATCTGCTATTTTTTGGGCTTTGAATTTTACTTTTTCTTTCTTCTGCTGGATAATTCTTCCTCTTTCTTCCCACTGCCTAATATTACCAGGGGTAGCCATTAGGACTAAATTTTTTCGCAAAAGAAAATTCCGTCCATAACCATCAGCTACCTCCACTATCTCTCCCCTCTTTCCAAGCTTATTAATTTTTTCCTTCAATATGACCTTCACTATTAACCTCACTGAGTTCATAGTTTGTAGTTCATAGTTCATCGACAAAAACAACGATAAGGTGGTAAGTAGTGAGTGATTAATTGGTAAGCAGTGCTCTCTTCCCTCTGGAGTGAGGGGAAAATTAACCATTTAACTAATTAACCAGTTAACCAACAAAACAATGAACTATGAACAATGAACTATTTTATTTGTAGGGCAAGAGTGCCATTTCTCTTGCTCTTTTTATAGCATTGGAAAGTCTTCTTTGATGTTTAGCGCAAACGCCAGTGCGCCTTCTACATTTTATACGAGCCCGACTATCTACATAACGCTGCAAAATCCTTACATTTAGATAGTCCAGTGATCTTGAACGACAAAAATCACAGCTCTTCTTTCTTCTAAGTACTGGTTTTGGTCTCACACACCTCTCCTTTAAGTATAATAGTTTACATGTGTACCGAAGGACATTCCTTGAACAACTCGTGAATCGTATCTAGTATTTCAAGAGTGGAAAAAAACGTCTCAGTTCCATATACTCGATCCTGGATGCTCGATGCTCGTAAAAGAAGAAAGACTAAAGACA
>JABUBM010000333.1_pt1 | contig 11335 bp, 9 predicted proteins | sample 7240321 | NCBI WGS metagenome assembly JABUBM01 (sample SAMN07256344, study PRJNA390944) | subsurface metagenome | isolation source: Methane hydrate marine sediment | place: Pacific Ocean: Eastern North Pacific, ODP site 1244 | collected 2002
TTTAGGACGTCTACATATAGTATAATACCTAAAGCCTCAACTATCCGATTAGAAACTCCTCAGATCCTATAGGTTTTCCGCTAAAAGTTACCGAATTATTGACCTGGTACAACAGATCTGTTTTTAATCTAGGCATTAATTCTAATAAAAATTTTTACTATAAATAGAAATACAGTTTGTTATCTCTACTTTGATCTAAAATTAAATAATTGTTAAATCTTAACCAATTTTATTGTCTTTTATCTAGCTTAAATAGATGGAGCTTTTATATTGCACTTAAAAGGTTTATTGTCTTCACATGCATATATTCTTATAAACATAAGCAGAAATTAATTTAATTAGGTTAATAATAAGGATTTACTAACCCTGAGACTTTAGCAAAATAAAATTCTTCCATTGAGTTTTTTTATCATTTTTGAGGGTAGTGATCTAACCTCTAGGATTGGGAACCAACCAATTTCCTACAGCACTCCAACCTGTTCTCAGTATTCCTCCAACATAACCCTGTAATGCCCACCAAGTGAAACCATCTTTTTGTATGGGTCCACCAAATACGTTCATTTGTGTCCCATCAGGAAGGGTAGTTATTACTGAGTTATTAAGGCCAGCACCATCTCGCAATCGAAGCCCATAACCACCAGTATATGTTACTTTTGCTGTAGATCCTACTTGTGGAACAATAGGAGTTAACCATTCTCCAACGGCACTCCATCCTTCTCTCAATGTCCCCCCAACAACTCCCTTTATATTCCACCAAGTATAACCATCAGCCTGAATAGGACCATTAATCACAGCCATCTGTGTTCCCTCTGTGAGTCCTGTTATAACTGGGGAATCTTCGCTAGGACTATTATGTAGATTAAGCCCGATGCCACTAGTATTACCAACAGTAACCTTTTTATATGTCTTAAATAATCGGTCTTCTCCATAAGTTGTTCCACCAGCACTATTAGTAGCAACTATCCTAAAGTGGTAAGTAGTATTTGGTGAAAGTCCAGTAAGGTTAGTAGAAATATTAACGTTGCTTGTTCCATTACCTAAAAGTTGGGAATCGGTTAGATTTCCATATGATGTGGTAGTTCCCCATTGGAAAAATGCTCCTGTCTCTACACCATTGGGGTTGACTGTACCATTCAACGTAACAGAATTAAAGGTAATATTAATAGCTGAACCAGTTGTGGCGCTTGGAAGAGCAGCACTATGTTCCGTTGTAGCACAGGCTTCGTTGGAATATAATGAGTTACCAGCTGTATTATGTGCTCTTACTCTGTAACAATAGGTTGTACTAGGTGCTAAACCAGAATCTTCGTAATAGACACCAGAGCCAGAACCTGCAGTGGCTCCAATGGTAGCTATCTGTACGAATGTTCCTGTTGTTCCTGTCTTTCGCTCAATTTTAAAATCTATTTCGTTATTCGAATTGTCTTTCCAGATTAGGGCAATAAGATTTTGAGATAAAGCTGTGGCAGAAAGTTCAGTAGGTGCAACTGGAGAAGTAATAGGATCAACAACTGAAATATTTACTGACTTACTATCCTCTTCTTCTCCATCACTTACCTCACACTCAACTGTATAATTACCAGGAGTAGATGGAGCCCTCCAGGTTATGGATGAACTTGTGGTACTTCCCTCAAAAGTTCCACCTGTTTTAGTCCAGGTATAGGTAAGAGAATCACCATCTGGGTCAGAGGCAGCACAGGTTATGGTAGTAATCTGGTTAATATCGATACTGGAAGGATTAGCAGTAAGGCTAGAGATTACCGGGGGATGATTAGATTCTGATACAGTGATAGTAAAACTCTGAGTAGCAATAAGCTCTCCATCAGATACTTCTACAGTAACATTGTAATTTCCAGAAGTTGTAGGGGTCCAGGTAATCGCTCCAGTAGAAGAATTGATGCTCATTCCGCTAGGTTTAATAGTTAGAGAATAAGTTAGGGTATCTCCATCGGGATCAGTGGCAATTACATTATAGCTATACGGTTGCCCTTTAGTTGCGGAAGTAACTGGGGTAGAAGTTATAACCGGGGAATGATTAACAGTAAAAGGCCCATCAGCTTGTGCTATTATTTTTTTTAGGTCTAATATGGTTAAATCAGCAGAAGCAAGTACTTTACTAAATATTTCAATTTTTACACCGGCTTTAGCTATAATTCCTACATATATTTTCCACCATGGATTTGTGTAAATATCTGCAGTCACCTTTCCATATAAAGTTGTTTCACAATAGGGACCAAGCACTCCATCCACTTTACATTCTAATTTTGGACCAACACCAAATGTTACCGCCCCGCCTGTAGATAATGATAATGATGGAGGAGAAGAATAATTTTCATGGCTACTTATTGGCTGCCAACTATCATTAGCAAACTTAATTCCTGCAGTATAGGTATCTTTATCAGTTATCTCAGCAGTTACTTTAGCAAAAATTTCGCCATTTACATTTGCACTTATGGTTATTTTAGGAGAAAGGACTATGGGAAGATAGCCGACCCAGACTAGTTTTGTACCAAGAGAATGAGTCCATAACACTTTTTCATAAGAAAATAATTCTACTGAACTTCCTACAGTTACCCCTAAACTCTTTTCTATTTCGACTATATTTTGAAAATTTAATTCTTTCAATTTATGAGGGAACGCAATTTTTCCGGAAAGTAATAAATTATAATCGAAAGATATTTGTCCGATTAAAGCAATATTATCTTCTTCGGTATTCGAGTTATTATCCCCATCATAAATAATTACATTAATATTATAGGTAAACTCTAAAAGTTGTATTTTGCTATCTCTAATTGTAGATTTGTCTCTTATAAATTCTATTCCTTTTACATAACAAACAGGCTCTTTTGCATCTTCTGCTTTTAGCGCTTCATTAAAATAAAATTCACCTTGTTCTATGGCTTCTTCTAAAGAGGCGAATTCGGTTTCTACAACTACTTCACTACTATCTTTTCCTCCTTTAGTGACCTTTGTAACTTTACGAAGCAAGCCTTCTGGTGTATTTTCTGTTACCCCCATAGCTATAATATCTCCTACGGCCAATTCTTCTAATTGAGGAGTAGATTTTTCAAAAATAATAATACTTTGATCTTCTGTGACAGAAGCTATTTCTTGTATTGTTTCTTCTTCTGCAACCTTGGTTGTCTCAGGAATGATAGGTTCTATCGGTTCATCTGGGGTTGGAGGTATTACCCCACCACAACCAATCGATAATGCTGATAACAAGCATACAATAAAGAATAGTAAAATTACTTTCTTCCACATAATTATTTTCCTCCTTCAAATCAATATAAAAGTTTGGTATATACCCATTAGCAAGCCCTGGGTATCTACAATTAATCAAAATTGTTCAATTGTTAATAATAAAGATTGTCCTTTTATTTTTTTTCTTAACTTTTTTCTTTCCACACTATAACTAATTATTTAATTTTAATTTTTATAAATAAAAAAGACAGAATAAAAAAATAATAATATTACTTTTCTACTCTGTCCTTTTACCTGAAAGATTCTTCCTATGTAATTAGGAAATAGCTCTTTAAGTAAACTCTGTAAGGGTTTTCCTAAAGATTAGGAATTGCCCCTTCGGTGCTTTTTTGTATAAAGCTCTCCAGAGTTCTGTCCGGTAACAGTCCTTTTGCCTGAAAGTTTGGATACTTTTGGTATCTTGCCTCTTCGGCTTATTTTCTTTTAAAATAAGAAAAAGTCTCTCCTGTTACCTTCATACAGGTTACGATATTAAATTTAATTAAAGTTAATATGTTATATATACGACATAAGTTTTAAAAATCCTTCTTTTTGAGGAAAGTTTTATTTTATTGGTAAAAGGGGGACACACTTTACTTTTCGCCAATCATAAATGCGGGAATACAAAAGAAGAATGTCCCCCTTTTACCAGTCCTTCTTTTTGCCAAAAATAAAGAACAAAAACTTTAATTTAAGTAAAAGTTACCGAATTATTGAGCTGGCACACCTTCCCTATTTATTTCATTTCAATAACCCAATATTCAATCCGTTTTCCAAATCCTGCTGAATATTTAAATGTCTTTTTTATTATCCTATCGCTCCCATAGCTTTATTAATTCTTCTAAGAGCTGTACTCAAATCAAAATTCTTGCGCTCTTCAGGTGCTAAAACGTCAGATAACTCTGTTTCAATACGTGAATTCATATCCTTAATTTCTTCATCTGACCTGCCGAGATTCTTCTTGTATTTACCTAAATCTGTATCAGCGTCATCCTCTTGAAGTTTCTTTTTAAACAAGGTTATTACTTCTTTATTGGTTAAATCAAACTTGTTACGCAGAACAAAGTCAATATCATAGAAATCCCGAGGAGCTATAATTTTTCTTATCGAACCTGCACGTAACTTTTCCGCTATAAGTTCATTTAAAGATAAGCAGTTAATTTGACCACCGTCAAAAAGTGGATCACCTGTAAATGGATGCAGAAAAACGTGCTGTACTGGACGTTTTTTTATCGTGTCAAGCGGATTAAATCTAAGCCCAATCTCTAATTTAATTTTTGCTTCTACCTTACGTAGTGCTGATTGGTACACAAAGTAAAATACATACTGCTTAGACTCATTACGTCCGGGATTACCAGCATCGTCTAATCTCATACTAAACTGTTCAATGAATTTTTCAATTTTATCTTTAACCGGTTGGATACATTTACGTCTTTGACCGCGCGTAGCTTCATACTGTGGTAATATCATGCTAAAATCAAGATCCTCACTTAAACGATAATACACATAGTACACCTTATTAAGGCAAGTTCCTCCTTTAAAAACAAGATTTTCAGAAAGCTCATATATTCGTGAGAGAATCAAGGTTAAATAATAATCTTTTTCAATTAGAGGTAACAGAAAACCCTTTTTCTTTGATGCTCTTCCTAACGCTTTTATAAACTCATCTTTATTTTCGTGAATCATTGACTATAATTCTCCATTTTTTATTAAGGGTGCCTTTGCGCGAACTGTTAAGAGAACCGACAGATGTCTTTTTTATGCTTTTTATGAGAGGCTTCAAAATATTTTCAGGAACTCCGGCATCATCAAGTATCAACCCAATACGCTTTCTAGTCTTAATATTGGGAAAGCAAACTGCATATTCAACCAGCTTTTTTATATCACATTTATCACTGTTTACAATTTCTATAAATATCTTGGAAGCACCTACAATACCTCCAACAGGTTCATTAAAATAAATGAGATCTATTAGCGTCCTCTCTTTTGAGCTGATGTTTACTTCTTCATCTTTTACTTTTATTTTTTCTATTCCATACATACGATTTTCCATTATCTTTATAAATTTATAAGATAAACCGCAAATTATCTTATCCATACGCTTCGTGGTATTCAGAACATACACAGTTTGAAAAAGCTGCTCGGTAAATCCGTAATAGTTAAACATGGTCGAGTATCCGACATAGTAATTTTTCTTCGGAAAGAAAAGCGGCGGGATAAGCAACTCATCTACACCCATTCCTTCGGGGCCTGCCTCAAGAGGCGAAAAAACATATACACCTCGTTTTATTGGTGAGAGTATTTTTTTCTTTTTGAGCCTAAAAACAATTTGTTTTCTATCCTCCGGCGAAAGATTAAATAATTGATCCATATCTTTCGCCGAAACAATAGTCTTTTTTTCATAGGTCAAACGAGCCACAATATTCGTCTCTATCGGCCCTAAAATCTTATATGTGTTTTTAGGTTTCATAGGTTATCTCCCAAATAACTTACGGTGTTCTTTTTTACATTGTTATTTTATCATACTAATTAGCAATGTCAAAATAAAGAATAAGAATAATTAAAATAGACACATCCTATTTTTTCTATGGCTTAGCTTTCCATTTTACGAGGTCTTCCTTTATGACGTCTATCTATAGTAATACCTAAATTATCAATTCTTTCATCTAATGCTTTTAATATTTTTGGACCATATTCAATGGCCCAATCTGCTACTTTATTATTTATTTCTTCCGCGTGAACTGCTCTATTTAATGTTCCAATCATATCTGCAATAACTGCATACTCTTGATTGTTTATTATATTATTTTTTAACAATTCCCCTATTAATTTTCTAATACCATGTAATCTAATATCAATATTATTTTTAAGGGCAAGTTTTTTTAACCTTTTTTCAATTTCAATTCTTAAACCAGCTAAAGCTAAAACGGGATCATCTGTAGAAATTAATTGAAAAGAATAATCTTTTGCTTCTTTTTCAGACAAATCTTCAGAAATTAAGCCTAAATCTTTAGCACGATTTGTTGTATTTTGTAAGTCTTTAAACTCTAATTTAAAACCACCAGGTAATTCCATAGTTTTTAACAGATAAGCAAGCCAAGGAATAAATGCAATTACTATTAAAACTAAAGCGGTGCTGTCAATTTCAATTTTCTGATTAAAAATATGTAAAGCTGCAATTGCTAATGATACGATTGAAATTATTATTTTTAGCAACATAATATTCACCATAACTAGCACGTAATTTTAGCACAATAAAGGGGGTCAAGTCTTGCAACATCACTTATCCTCTTCCCCCTCTTTTTTTTAATCAAAATAGGGATACACATCCTATTTTTTCTATGGTATAGCTTTCCATTTTACGAGATCTTCCTTTAGGGCATCTATCTATAATAATGCCTAAAGCCTCAACATCTGGTTAAGAAACTCCTCAGACCCTATAGGTTTTCAAATAAAAGTTACCTAACTATTTAACTGCTACACTTTCCCTATTTATCTAATTTATTGTGGCAAATCTGGCAGAAATTGCGCAGCCAGGCTGCTTGCCCACGCTCGAATCGCCACCCAATCCCGCAGGTCACTTGCCGGCATCTTCTTTAAGGCGGGAATGAGATTATAGGGGAAGCGCAGCTTCGCCGGGTCGAACTTTCCGCCAACGATCTCAACAGAGATCGGGGTAAGCCAGGGAAACTTCGCCAGTTCCAAATCGAATTTTGCTCGCACTTCATGCCATGCATTCTCGTCTCCTTTGTCGAAGGGGCCACCGGCGAAAATTGCTACCGGTAAATTGTCTGCCAGAATTTTCCGGTGCTGCGATAAAAAATGGCGCGCATCCTTATGCCAGTGAAACATATAGAGCGGGGCACCCAGCACAACCGCACTATATCCTTCAAGTGTCCGCACATTCCGTATCGGTTGAAGATCCACTGCCAGCCCTCGGCTGCGAAGCGTCTCCGAGATAACCTCGGCTATCTCCTGCGTAGAGCCATATGAAGAAGCATAAGCTACGAGAATTTTGGTTTCCATCTGATTTATTTTCCTTTTGAAAGAGAATATTATTAGTGATCTTTTAAGTATATGAGGGTGGTATCTGTATATATGTAAAAGGTATGTTACTTAATCTCCAACCATACCGGTAAACCCTTTGCGGAGCTGCCTGTTTACAAGTAGGGCCATTAATACAACAGGGGTGATAATAGCTATTGACCATGCAGAAAGCATACCCCATCGAACTGCCGTTTCCATGCCTCCTAGAAAACGGGTAAGTCCCACGGTAAGGGTTTGGGCATCCCTTCCGGAGAGTATCAAGGCAAAAAGATACTCATTCCAGGCAAAAATTAGAGAGAGGATGGTGACAGTTGCCAACCCTGGCAATGAACATGGCAGTACAACCTGCCAGAAAATTCGAAACTGAGAAGCACCGTCAAGGGCAGCTGCTTCGTCAACAGAACGCGGGACACTATCAAAGAAAGCTTTCATAAGCCAGATGATAATAGGCAGACTTATAATAATATAAACAAATATAAGGCCGCCATGTGTTCCAACAAGTCCAAGCCTACCCATTATGAAAAACAGGGGAAGTCCAAAAATAATATATGGCATAAATCGCACTGATAATACGAAAAGCATAACTCCACCCTTGCCCTTGATAGAAAAGCGCGACAGTCCAAATGCTGCAGGTACGCCTAACATAATTGAAATTGCTACTGAAGAAATAGCAACAATCAGGCTGTTTCTAGAGTAAAAAAGGAACCCTTCACTGGCTACAACACCATAATTACTTAATGTAGGTCGGAATAAAACAACCGGTGGAACCCGCATAAGGTCTCCTGGACTTTTGAATGAAGCAAGAAGCACCCAGATAACCGGAAAAAGAGTAGCAAAAACTACAAAGATAATCATAATAAGTCGCAATATTTTTAATATTTTTACTTTAGGTAATCGCCTAACTTTATTCATTCTATTTCTCCTCTTTCCCGAATGGTAGGTAAAATAATCAAAAAGCATATTATTCCGATAATAATCATCATCATCACTGCGCCTGCATTAGCATATCCCATCTGGAATGTCCTCAGAGCAACATTATACACCCAGAGACTTAGCATTTCTGTATCAAACGCCGGTCCACCTCTGGTCATGGTATAAATAATATCAAACGTTCTGTAGTCGATGGTAATCCGGAAGACTAACGTAAACAGAATCTTTGCCTTGAGTAAGGGAATTATTATGCACCATACCCGTTTCCAGTAGCCAGCTCCATCGATCATTGCTGCTTCAAGCGTTTCTTTCGGCAGTCCTGAAAGAGCGGCCTCCATTATCAACATTACAAAAGGAGTCAAAAACCAAATATTAACAATCACCACTGATATTAAAGCCCAGGGAGAAGTAGAAACCCAGTAAGGCCCTCTGATGCCAACCAAACTTAAAAACCAATTTACAATACCAACATCTGGTTCAAGAAGAAACACTTTCCATATAAGTGCAGAGACAACAGGTGCCATGACCATTGGTATTGTTAACAATGCTAGAGCAGTATTTTTCCCTTTGAATGGTTTTTCAAACAGAAGAGCCAGAAGAAATCCTAATACCATGGTGCCAGCAACGGAAAAAAAGGTGAAAAGAAAGGTTATTCTCAGTGAACTTAAAAAACGGTGGTCTAAAAACAATTTAATATAGTTTTCAAATCCTGCAAATGACCTTGCTGCTGGTCTGTGAAGGTTCAAGTCCCAGAAACCGGTCCAGATGGCATATAGCATTGGATAGATGGCTATAAGAAAAAGAACTATAAGGCTGGGACCGATATATATAGACGCTTTCTGCCATTCAACTTTTCTACTAAACCTCATTATCTTTCATTTCTCCTTCTATAACCAGACAGAAGCGGGAAAAAATATTTTTTCCCGCTTCTATTTTACCTTTCAAATGCCTTTTATTATATACCAAGCGCTTCTTTCCACTCATCAATTACTACCTGCATTTCAGTACTTGCTCGATTTAGAGCCTCTTCCGGTGTCTCGCGGTCCATTGCTACATTATGCCATGCACCTGACATAATTTCAAAAAGACTATGAGAAACACCCAGCGTGGGTCTCTGTTTTGCGATATGTTCCAGAGAATAGTTAGCTATTGGGAAAAACTCTTCAGCCCATGGAAACTTTTCATGCACTTCTGGTGCTTCATAAATAGCTCTTAGTGTAGCACTCCCACCGTTCAGATACCATTCCAGGGCACGTTCTTCGTTTCCAAACATCCAGTTCAGGTAAATAAAGGCAGCTTCGGGATTTCTGGAGGCTTTGGTAATTGCCAGTGAGCCGCCACCAAGAATTGCCTTACCTGTTTCAAGCCCACTTTCTGGATGCCATGGTACTGTAGCATAGCCAACATTACCGGCTATATCACTAATTTCTGGATCATTTGCTTCAACTCCTAAATGGAACCAGCCAGCTGTCATAGCAAGTCTACCCTCATAGAAATACGGCATGTGCTCACCGTAATCCCAGCCTAATACACCAGGTGGTTGATAATTCTGTAATTCACGTGCATATTCCATTGCAGCAACCCCTCTGGGACTGTTAACCGTAACCTGATAATCCTCATCGAAGTACTCTTCACCAAAAGTCCAGATCCATGGCAGAATAGAGAGATTGCCGTAGGCGACACCAGTCTGGGGATAGCCAAAACCATACATGTCACCACGGGTAAAAAACTTAGCCAGATCTAAAAACTGGTCAGTGGTAAGTTGATTATCCAGAGTGGGTATAGGAAGTTCATATCCAAATTCTTCTTCAAATTCAGCTTTGTTGTCAGGGTCTTCAAACAGGTCTTTTCTATAGAGCAGAATAGTTGTATCAGAAAGGTATGGAAACCCCCATATTTCTTCCCCGACACCATAGCGGCTGATCTCGATAGCTGCTGGTAGAAAATCATCCCGTTGAAAATCTAGTGTCTCCATGTATCCGCTTATGTCCATGATATAGTCATTTTCCACTAGCTCCCCTAAATAACCCGGAGATAGATAAACGATATCGAAATAACCAGAGCCTGCCACAAACTCCAACATCATTTTGTCGCGAAGAGCGTCGTAGGCATGCTGTTCGATGTTTACTTTAATACCCGTTTCAGCTTCAAAATCAGCCAAAAAGGGTTTAAGTTCATCAGAAAGTGTTCTTGCCAAACATCCAACATAAATCTCCACACCTTCGAACGGTTTTTCCGCTGAAGCAGCTTCTGCCTTACAACATATTAAAGAAAAAACTCCTACCATTGACATAATTAATACTAACATAAGTATCCTTGATAATGTCTTTTTCATTTTGTATTCACCTTTCCTTAATTTACTTATTTTACTTTACGAGAAATTTTTAATAAAATTACTCGAGATTTGTTTTAGATAAGATAACCATACTTCAATTAATATCTAAACAAATCTTACTTTTTATAGCCATTACTTATCACCCCCTCCATTAGCAGTATTATATTTTATTTCCACTCTTTTCCTATACCACCTCCTTTTATAATTTTCAGAGTATCTGCTCCACTCACTTTTCTCAGCCTTGTCCTTCATATCATCTACTAATTTGATTAAATAAGGAAGCGCGGATTACATTGTCTTTCCCTTTAGAAGATTTGTATGACATTTACATTAACCTCTCATTATTTGATTACCCTGCAGCATCAGTCCCATCATAGCTTTTACTAACTTGTTTTAAATATAGAAAATCCATATATTTTTATTGTTTTATTCACTTACTTGTAAATACCGACAGAGCATCATGCACCAGTATGATCTTCTGCTCGGTCATATCATTGATTGTGTCATAGAGCCCTTCGCGTCCATGGCCACTCATCTTGATTCCACCAAATGGCAGACTTTCCACCCTTATAGCAGAAGACCAATTAATAATTACGCCTCCTGCTTCAAGGCGGTAAGCTATATCAAAAGCGCGATTGATATCTTTTGTAAAAAGCGCCGCCTGCAAACCATAGGGACTATCATTAGCCATCTCAATCGCCTCATCTAAATTCTGAAAAGCTACCAGAGGCGCAACCGGCCCAAAGATTTCCTCACGAAATAGTTCAACCTGGGGGGGGG
>JABUBM010000334.1_pt1 | contig 11319 bp, 12 predicted proteins | sample 7240321 | NCBI WGS metagenome assembly JABUBM01 (sample SAMN07256344, study PRJNA390944) | subsurface metagenome | isolation source: Methane hydrate marine sediment | place: Pacific Ocean: Eastern North Pacific, ODP site 1244 | collected 2002
TATGGGTTTATTTGAATTTTCCGTTTTAATCATCATTTTAGCTTTTCTTTGTGAGTATGTCGATTCTTCACTGGGCATGGGCTATGGAACAACTCTCACTCCTCTTCTCCTCATAATGGGTTATAATCCTCTTCAAATAGTTCCTGCCATATTGTTATCTGAGTTGGTTACAGGTTTGAGTGCAGCTTTCTTTCACCATAAGTTTAAAAATTCTAACTTTAAAATTGGAACAACTGATTTCAAAATTGCTGCTGTTATGGCGGGATGTAGTATTTTCGGCGTTTTGGCAGCGGTCCTTATAGCCCTGAATTTGCCGGTATTTTATATAAAGCTTTATATCGGTCTTCTGGTCTTTAGTATGGGAGTGGTTATCCTCGTTAGCCTAAATCGGAAATATAAATTTTCATGGAAAAGAATCACTTCTATCGGACTTTTGGCGGCGTTCAATAAAGGAATAAGAATAAGTGGAGGGGGGTACGGGCCACTCGTGACTGGCGGCCAGATTCTGTCGGGAGTTAAGTTAAAAAGTGCAATCGGGATCACATCACTTGCTGAGGGTTTGACTTGCTTGGTGGGAGTTATCGCCTATTTTATTTTCACTAATCATACGATAGAATGGAATCTTGCTCCATCTTTAGTTCTTGGAGCTATGTTATCTGTTCCGCTTGCGGCTTACACCGTTAAAAAATTTAAAGGTAAACATCTTAAGTTGATTATGGGCATAGCCACCTTGATTCTGGGTTTGGTTACATTGGGGAAATTATTTCTGTAGGTTCAAGGAAAGTTCTTTTACAGAAAAATCAAGGAAGGAGAAAAGAATGACCTTAGAGACCCGCTCTAGAGCTTGGATTAAGTCTTTTGTATGGAGAATTTTAGGTATTTTTGTCTTAGGGACTATAGCCTGGCTTGTTACTCACAGTTGGAAAGAAATGACTACAATCACCATAATTTTTCATGGTGTTCGAGTCGTTCTCTATTATTTCCATGAAAGAGTCTGGGAGAGAATAAGTTGGGGCAGAATCAAGCATCCTTTAAGCAGCTTACCTGTAAACAAGGAACTGACGCCAGGGGATCTTAAGATTATCCAAAACCAATTAAAAGAGTTAGGCTACATAGATTAAAATCAGCTGAGTGAATTAGCATATCGTTGGATTAACGGTTAAGATTAAAGGAATTTCTCATTATTATGTTTTAGCGCTTTTTTTGCGCGTTTGACATCCAATTTTTCCTCTGTTATAAGTTTTTTATTAAGGGAATCGGAGAGAAGTGCTAGATTGCATAAGCCAGGGAGCGAATTTCCGACAGGTGCGCGGCGTACGAAAAGTGACTATACGACGCTAAATCTAATTTAATTTTTAAACTGGAGATTAAAATGGCTTTATATCAATTTGAAGAACGCAAACCTCGAGTAGCACAAGGAGCTTTTGTAGCCGAGTCAGCGTTGGTCATCGGTGATGTGCAAATCGGTAAGGACGCCTACATTGGTCATGGAGTAATTCTCCGCGGCGATTACGGCACGATCATCGTTGGAGAAGGGACTGCCGTTGAAGAAGGTGCAATAGTGCACGCACGACCTAATGACCGTACTATATTCGGCAACTGTGTAACAGTAGGACACGGTGCCATGATTCATAATGCCCAAATAAAAGATTATGCTGTGATCGGCATGCGAGCTACAATAAGCGATTATAGCGTAGTTGGAGAGTGGACAATTATCGGGGAGATGGGCTTGGTAAAAAATAATCAACATGTGCCCGACGGTGTTGTGGCTGTGGGAGTACCGGTTAAAGTCACGGGTAAGGTGAATAAAAAGCAAAAAGAGTTCTGGAGCTACGGCAAAAAGCTCTACATAGAAATGGCTCATAGATATATTGCTCCTGGTGCATTTAGGCGGATCGATTAACCTGGGACACAAAACTCACTCATGTTTTCTACTTAATGCCATCCTGATATGAAGCTGCCATACTGCAGTTTCAACGCAAATAAGTTGAATTTGTCCCATGAGGAAAAGTATGTCACAATGGTTTTTAATTCGACTTTGTGGTTTTGAAAAATTAAGTAATCGATAAATTTTATTGCGAGAATGATATAATGAAAGCCATTAAAAAAGGCAAAGATGACGAAAAGTATTAAAAGGAGTCAATCATGAGTTTGGTTTCAGCTGAAAATCTAACGAAAATCTATAATGTAGGAGAGATCGAGATTGAGGCTTTAAAGTCTGTAAGTTTTAACGTCCAGTCAGCTTAGGCCGCGGTTTTTCGAGGAAAAAACCTTGGGTTCATATTTCAGGATTTTAACCTCATCCCTGTCTTGTCGGTTTACGAAAATGTTGAGTATCCCCTTTTGATTGTGCAGAATTCCCCTGCCGAGGAAAGAAAAAAACGGATTACTTCCCTCCTTGAAACAGTCGGAATGATAGACCAAAGGGATAAATATCCAGATCAGATTTCTGGAGGACAAAAACAGAGAGTTGCCATAGCTAGGGCTCTTGTAACAAACCCTAGGCTGGTGCTTGCTGATGAACCAACAGCTAATTTAGACAGTAAGACAGCATTCATGGTCATCGATATCATGCGAAAGATGAAGGAAGAATTCGGTGTGACTTTTATTTTCTCTACACATGACCAGAGGGTTGTAAACCAAGTGGAGGCTGTCTACACTCTCCAGGATGGGATACTAGTTGAGGATGCAGTCAGGGAAGGAGGGACAAATGCTTAAGCTTTTTAAAATTGCTATTCGAAATTTACTGAGATACAAAAGACGGACTTTGCTGACGTCATCCCTCATCGCTGTTGGTGTCATGTTTGTTTTGGTATTCGCCGCTACATCCGGCTCTTTTAAATATATCATGATCGGTCAGATTACTGACTCTATGCTCGGCCATCTTCAAGTCCATAAGAGGGGTTATGTTGCTTCGATCGACAGTCTGCCTTTGACGTTGAATCTGAGTGCTAAACAGGAAGAGAAGCTTGAAAAAGCCATTAAGGAAATTACCGAGATCGAGGCTTTTTCGCCAAGAATAAAATTCGGAGGGATGTTCAGTAATTTCATGGAAACAACCAATATAAGGGTCAATGGTGTCTATCCAGATAAGGAGATTGCTACGGTCCCGCTTTTTCTATCCAGAATCAAGCAGGGCGAGAAAACCATTAAGAAAGGCGAGATCCTGATTCCGGAGTTGCTGGCGAACGGGCTGAAAGTCAAGGTGGGAGATACTGTAGTTGTTATAGCTACCAACAGGGATGGATCTGTAAACGGTAAAAAGTTTGTGGTTGGAGGTATCATTGAGAGCGTAACGGGTCCAGGAGGAAGGGATGGCTATATGCATATAGTAGACGCAATGGAAGTATTACGCATGGAGGAAATAGAAATTAGCGAGGTCGCCGTAAGGCTTAAGGATTTCGGCAAGCTAAACGCTGTCAATGATAAAATGGATAAATTGCTGTCAAAGGAACTAAACAAGCAGGGGAAGCCGATCTTTGATGTCCGCACCTGGGAAAGACTTTCTCCATTCTATAATATTGCCCGGATGATAGACATAATGACATTTTTCATTAAGATTATGCTCATAGCCATAGTCTTGATAAGCATCATGAATGTTATGATCATGGCTGTTTTTGAACGAGTACGGGAAATCGGTACCATCGCAGCCCTTGGAACAATACCGGCGAAAATTCTATCTTTGTTTTTAATTGAAGGTTTCTCCCTGGGTGTATCTGGTGCGGCTGCTGGAAATATGCTGGCTATTATTATTGTTTTTGTTATGAACGTTGCAAAAATTACATTCAATTTCGGTAGACAAACTGGCCTGGTACTTTCTCCTAGTTTGAAAGTTGATGACATGATTTTTATTTCAGCCATAGCTATCATCGCATCCGTGATTGCTGCGCTTCAGCCAGCTTTAAAAGCATCGAGGATGGAACCTGTTGAGGCTCTTAGACATGTGTAAAAATTTTAATGTTTCTGAGTATATTACACAGGATTTAGAAGTCTTGATTTTAAATTTTTTATAATTGATAGAAAATGGAGGATAACCATGCTTAGAATAGTGATTGTTTTAATAATGTTGGTTCTAATGTTTCCGCCTTGTTCTGCAGGAGAAGAAGATGTCATAATCGCAGTAGCATCAGATGGAAAGACTTTAAAAGATTCAGTAAGTCAACTCGCCGCCCGTTGTCCCTACTTTCTTTTTATTGACGGCACGGGAAAGCTACTGGAGGCTGTCGATAATCCATATGAAGATACAAGAGGAGGTGCTGGAGTTTCAGCGGCAAATTTTCTTGCTGAGAGAAATGTGACCATAGTTATTGCAGGAATGTTCGGCAATAAAATGAAAAATGTGCTGGAAACAAAAGAAATTGCCTATTTCGAGTCTCAAGGAATCGTTGAAGAAGTAATAAAAAAAGTTTTGGAGAAAAATAGAATATGAAGAAAATCGCACTTGTCTCTTTAATATCATTTATGTTATCACCTGTCTATGCAATCGATGGCACTCAGCTCCTCAAGCTAGTGGATAGAAATCTTAATCCGGAATCCTATGAATCCTACAGAAAACTAATAAACATCGAGCCAAACGGCAGAGAAAAAGAGTTTGTACTCTTCACGATGAAGATTTCGGGAAAAGATAGAGTAGCCGCGCTTTTTCTCTCTCCTGCCAGCGATAAAGGGAGGAGTACGCTCAGGCTCGAGGATAACATGTGGTTATATATCCCCAATGTAGGTAAACCTGTGCGCATCACCAGCCTTCAATCCGTAGTAGGAGGTGTATTTAATAATGCAGACATTCTCCGACTGGATTATGCAGAAGAATATGATGTCAGCGAGGTGGAAGACCTAAGCAAGGAATACCTTTTGCATCTTAAAGCGAAGTCAAATTCAGTTGCTTATGATCAGCTTAAGATGTGGGTGGATAAGGGAAAAAAATTACCAAGTAAAATTGAATGTCTTACACAGACTTCTATGTTGATCAAAACCATTCATTTTAAAAAGGTTAAAGACTTTGGGAGTGGTATTATCAGGCCCTCAGTCATCGAAACCGACAGCCCATTGCACAAGGGTTACAAGTCAGTCATGATATTTGCCGGAATAAAACAAAGGCAATTCAAAGATGAAGTGTTCACTCTGACCTTTATGCCCAACCTGGAATCATTAAGATAATTGAAATTAATCTTCTTGTGTATCATCATTCTCGGATTATTAGCATTGACTGCGTCTGCGCAGGAGGAATATACCTTTGATATTTCAGAGGTTGAAAAAAGACCGCTTCAGTTTGGCGGCTATTTCGAATTCCGGCCAGCACTTTTCGGCCTAGATGAGAATGCCAGCTTCTATATGCTCAGGTTTTATAACCAGGATGAGGGCAAGTCTATAACGGAGTATAATTTTCTAGCCCTTCTGGATGCGAGCTACGAAAAAGGAATAATCGGAGCAAAAATCCGCACAAATACTGACGTAAAGAGCTCTTTTTCAGGCTGGTCGCATAGTACAAAAGTGTATGAAGCTTTCTTTTCGTTAAAGCCGTCTCTTTTTTTCCGAATTGATATAGGGAAGAAAAGAATGAAATGGGGCAAAGGATATGCCTGGAATCCTGTTGCTTTTATTGATAAACACAAAGATCCCAATGATCCAGAACTTGCTTTGGAAGGCTTTACGGTTATTTCCGCGGATTACATCAGAAGTTTTAAAGGGCCTTTAAAAACCATCACAGTTACTCCCTTTTTGCTTCCGGTTGCAAATCATATAAACAGAGGTTTTGGAGAGCTGAATAATTTGAATTTCGGCGGGAAAATTTATTTCCTTTATTACGACACCGATATAGACTTCATGTTTTTAGCCGGAGGGAGTATGCCGGCTCGCTTTGGAATCGACTTCTCCCGTAATATCATTTCCAATTTTGAAATACACGGGGAATTTTCTTTCATACCGAATTTCCGGAAACAGTGGCTTGATCATGAGGGAAATCTCCGGGAGAAGCAATATTCAAGCGAGAGCTTTCTGGCGGGCATTCGGTTTCTCACTGGAACCGACACGACTCTTTTTCTGGAATACTACAAGAACGGAGAGGGCTTCACTTCTCAAGAGATGGAGGATTTCTATTTGCTTGTTGAAAATGGCTATAGCTCTTTTCTTTTAACAGGTAATGATAGTCTGCTTAGGTTGGCTTCCGGCCCGTTAAGCGAAAATTACAGAAAATTTACTCCGATGAGGGATTATATGTATCTGCGGATAAGCCAGAAAGAGCCATTTAATATTCTTTATTTTATTCCTTCTCTCACCAGCGTCATTAATCTCAATGATAAAAGTTACTCCGTGGTTATGGAGCTGCTCTATAAACCTGTTACTAACCTGGAACTTCGAGTGAAAGGATCAACCATTTTTGGAAAGCAGGGGAGTGAGTTCGGAGAAAAACAGAATGATTTCCGATTAGAATTCCGGGGTCGGTATTACTTTTAAAATTGAGCCAATACCTGATATTCTGATAAACGGGGAGTATAGGAATTGAAGTGGGTATCGATCTTCATGCGAAGGAATAATAAGCTATTTTTGTGACACTAGATTCTTTTTTCCAAATTAACCATTACTTTATTTGTTCTAGTTCCAGCGGCCTCTGCTGTAATCCCAGCGGTACCATTTGCCCAATCCGGCGCCGCAGGGGCCCCTGCCGTACCTGAATCGACTGTAATAGCGGTAATTGCCAGAGCCTGATAAACGGCCGGCACCGAGCCTTAAGTACCCTTTATTCATGCCAGAACCTCTAACGATACCTCTTCCATAGCCATAATAGCTGCGACCCAATCGGCCAGCGCCTCTCTCTAAGTAGTTTCTCCCCATCCCGGCACCGTATCCATAATTACCACCTCGAAATCCTCTGAACCCACGTCCAAAATATCCTCTGCCGAAACCGCCTCTGTCATACTGGTTCAAGCCATAACCGTAATAAGAATCAAATATGATCCTTTGTTCTTGGGTTAATAAATCCCTAATCTTTTTTTCATGGGAAATTTCTTTATTTCCAATATCATCTTCTAGTTTATTAGTCAGATCCAATATTTTTTTTATTTTAGTTGGATCATAACTACCCTGTGCCCCTAGCTCATCAAGCTCCATATAATTGGACCTGAGCTTGGAAATCAGGGGAGAGAGCTCTCTCTCGAGTTCAAGTTCAAGTTTATCGATCTTCTCCATCTGCTCCTGTGTTAGATTTAGGTCGTAATAGTCATCTTCAATTCCGGGACCACCTCTGTAATATCTTTGTGCTAAAAGTCCCTGAGAAATGAAAAGAAATGAAATAAAAACCATACCGGATATGAGGGCAAATTATTAAAAAGATGAAAACAGATATTAAATTCCATAGGATTAACATTTTATCGAAAATTCATTTCCGGAAAAATTCCAGAACATCTTGCAGGTTCTTGGAAAGGTTCTTGATGGCTTCTTTTGTCATTCCTGCATAGCCGAATCGAATGCAATTTGGGGCCCCGAAAACCGAAGCAGGGATAGCGCTGAATTTTTCAAGTTCAAGGGCCTTTTCGACAATAGCCTTATCGTCAAATTCTATATCTTTGGGCAGTCTAGCTAGTACACTGATTGCACCTGAAGGAAAATCCTTGTCTCTTCCTGCGAGGGTAAATCCTTTTTCCCTTAGAATCGAAATTATGAGATCACAACGGCTCTTGAGCTCTTTTTTTATCTCAGTAATAATTTGAGGTGACCGGCCGTTTTTAAAGTCTTTCACCTCTTCCTTTAAAAGTTTAATCAGCATGTTTTGGCCGAGTGTATTTGGTGAGGAGGAGAAGGATCGAATCATATTTGGCATCCAGGTATTTATGAAAATTTCATCAGTAGATAATACGTAGCCGATCCTTGCACCTGGCATGAGGTATTCTTTAGAGGCAGAACTGACGACAACCGTTCTTTCTGGAGCAAAGGATAACATGGATTGAGGCTCACCCTTGTATCGGATGAAGTTATAAACTTCATCTGAAATAATGATAAGGTTCATTTTCCTGGCAAGTTCAGCTAATTGTACCAATTCTTCCTCTGATAATACATCGCCTGAGGGATTGTTGGGGAAGTTGATAAGAAGAGAGGTTATTTTGTTCTCTTCGATGAATTTCCCTGCCATTTTAAAGTCTGGATTATAGTCTTTTTTGTCGAATAAATCCATAACTATGGGATTTCCACCAGCATTGTGGATGATTCCCTTATAATTGCTCCAGTGGAGAGACATGAGGCCAACATTTTGGTTGTAAGCATAGAGATGCATCAAGATTGCCAGCCCCTCTGTCGCTCCTGAGACAATTGCTACATGTTTTTTATCCAATCCTTCAGGGGGTATTCCAGGCCTATTTTTGAGCCTGTAAGCAAAAGTCCAGAACTGCCCAACTAGCTCCCGAAGTTCCTCCAGACCGGCAGAGGGTCCGTAATAAACTTCCTTCTCCGGGAAAATTCCGACGATTTGACCCTGGTCACTTCGAATAAAATCAGGTTTCTTAGCGGCAATTTCTTTTGCTTTTGCCGCGATGGCAGGGATAATTGGCTCAGAAGATAGAGTTTCGCGGATTCCATCGGGCATGTAGGCCCATGCCCGCTCCAGAAGAGGAGTTTTAAAAGAGGTCTTACTTGGCATTTTCAACTCTTTCTTTACTTTTTTTCTTAAGTTCTTCAGTTCTTTTTGTAATATTTTTCGATTTGTTGCATTTTTTGCATAGGCCTAAGAACTCAATATTGTGATCTAAGATTTTAAAATCATATTTTTTAGCCAGTTTTTCTTCTGTTTTTCTTACGAGTTTTAATTCCTCATCCAAGAATTCACTGTAATTGATAATTTTCCCACACTCGGTACAAATAAGGTGATGGTGATGTTTCTCTTTTTCGCTAGATTTGAACTCGTAACGGCTCTGCCCATCACCGAGCGTGAGTTTAGTTATAAAGCCCATTCGGGCCAGCAGTTCAAGTGTGCGGTAGATAGTGGTCAATCCCATTCCTGGGTAAGATTTGCAGAGGGAAGCATAGATTTCTTTAGCACTCATGTGTTTTGATGATTTGCTCAAGAACTCCAGTATGGCTTCCCGGGGCACTGTCCACCGGGAAACATGGCCTTTAAATCTATGTCTCCAATTGTGAGATCCCGGCATTTTAATTCTCCTTGTTGACAATGATAATCATTATCAATTAATATATAGCCTTAGCCGTGCTAGTTGTCAAGGGCAAATTTCTGGTCTAGGCTAGGCGGATTGTAACATAAATAGTGTTAGAAAAAGGAGGTCAACCATTATGAAAGGGTCCGTGCTTATAATAGGTGCAGGTCCGGCAGGAATGCGGGCAAGTACTGAACTATTAAATCAAGGTTTTAAAGTTATTCTTGTTGAGGAAAAACCTACAATCGGCGGCAAGATGGCACAAATTGATAAAATGTTCCCAACAAATGAGTGTTCTACATGTACAATACTGCCGCGCATGCTTGAACTTACGAACAATCCCAACATGACAATCGTTGCTTTTGCAGAAATTGAAAGTATTGAGGGAAAAGCAGGGGATTTCAAGGTTAAAGTCATTAAGAAACCAAGATATGTTGACCCGATGAAGTGTACGGCCTGTACTGATTGTTTTCCTGTTTGTCCTGTTGGAGACATTCCTATGGAATTTAATTTTGGCAGGGGTGTTTCCAAGGCAATTTCATTTTATTCGCCGTTTCCGCCGAGAAAAGCTTTGATTAATCCTGAAGTATGCACATATATTCTTGAAGGCAAGTGCGGTGACAAAGAAATCCCGCCGTGCGTTGAGGCATGTGAGCCGGAAGCAATAGTATTTGACCAGAAACCTGTAGAAGCAGAGTTTAACGTTGGAGCAGTTATTCTAGCCACAGGCCTGGATGAGATGAAAACAGAAGCTTTGGAAGAGTATGGATATGGTAAATTTTCTAATATACTTACGGCACTTGAATATGAAAGGTTGCTTTCGGGACTAGGCCCAACAGGAGGCATTATAAAGCGCGGTGATAAAAAAGAACCACAAGCTATTGCCTGGTACGTACTCAATAATCCTTCAGCTATTGGTTTTATGACTGCCGTGGCAGAGGCTATGGGAACTATTGAAAGGAATCCCGATGCTTCTATTTCTGTTTTTTACGAAAATTTGAATTTGAATAGAGAAGATTACAATGATTTTTATTCAAAAGCCAAAGAGTCCAAAATCAAATTTATTAAGGCAGACTGTATATCTGTTGCTGAAGGAAAAGACGGGAACGTTGATATTTCTTATGATAAGGAATCTTTCAAGGCAGAAATGCTTGTTCTGGTTCCACCTTATGCTCCTAATAAAAGCACACTCAAACTTGCAGAAAAGATAGGTTTGGAACTGGATCAATGGGGATTTTTTGGCAAAAAAACAGCCGGTTTTCATCCAATTCATACGTCAAAAGAAGGAATTTTCGTGTGCGGAAGCGCACAGGAGCCGAGAGGAATAGATGATGCAATAATCCAGGCATGTTCTGCGGCATCATACGCAGCAGCATTATTAGGTTCTTCCCGGGGCAAGGAAATAGTAGCTCCGCCGAAAAAAGATATTTTACCTGTAAACCCGGAAGATGAACCAGCGATTCTCGCTATAATATGCCGCTGCGGTATAAATATAGCTGGACTTCTTGATATGGATGAACTTATTGAATATACAAAATCGCTACCTCATGTAAAACACGTGGAATTGACTCCTTTCGGCTGCGACGGTGTAAAAATAAGGGAACTTTTAAAGACAAAAGATTTTAACAGGCTTGTCCTAGGTGCGTGCTCGCCAAAAACCCATGAAGACCTTTTCTTTCTTCATACAGAAATGGGAGGCCTTAATCCTTATCTTATGGAAATTGTAAACTTGCGCAATCATTGTACATGGGTGCATTCAAAATTTCAGGGCCGAAATAGTAAAGCCAAATGGAAAGGAGAATATAGATATTGGTTCTATTGTTGTTGCAACCGGTATTGATATAAGAGCTGTATCAGACGATGGTGATTTTGAGAAGGATTTACTTCTTCAAAGGGACGAAAAGAATTTCTTTGTCGGAATGCTGGGTATTTTAAACCCCCTTGATTTTAATACTGACGGAGTATTTAAATGTGGTTCTGCACGAAAAGCGATGGGCATTCTTGATGCTATTATAGACGGCGAGGGTACTGCATCGTGCGCTGCAGGCGTTATCTCCAAAAAAGAACTGGTTAAGTCTCCTGCAATTTCAATTGTTGTAGATGAGAAGTGTGATGGCTGTGCATACTGCCTAGAACCATGTCCTGCCCAAGCCATAACACTTATTGAATATGTGCAGGA
>JABUBM010000335.1_pt1 | contig 11310 bp, 9 predicted proteins | sample 7240321 | NCBI WGS metagenome assembly JABUBM01 (sample SAMN07256344, study PRJNA390944) | subsurface metagenome | isolation source: Methane hydrate marine sediment | place: Pacific Ocean: Eastern North Pacific, ODP site 1244 | collected 2002
GGGTGTATTTGCTATTGCAGCCGGAGCAATGATCAGTTCAGGACTGTTTATTCTCCCCGGGCTTGCATAATTTAAATAATTGGATAATATTGTTCCTATGTCTGAGAAGAAAAACATCGTACTCAAGGGGCTCGTAAAGCTATTTAAGAAAAAGCGTAAGGATGAAGTTAGAGCAGTGGATGGGGTCAGTTTTGAAATCAAAGAAGGTGAGATTTTTGGTTTGCTTGGTCCGAATGGAGCAGGTAAGACAACACTTATAAAATGCATATCCACTCTGCTCATACCTGATGAAGGAACTGCTACAGTAGGTGGGCATGATATCAACAAAGATCCTTTAGGCGTGAGACGGATGATTGGTGTGCTAACTGGTGGCGAGAGATCTCTGTATTGGAAACTGACACCAGTTGAAAATCTCAAGTATTTCGCAGCACTTTACGGTGTACCTCGAAAAAAGACCGCTGAACGGATTGATTATTTACTCGAGCTAATGGACCTCAAGGGCAAAGCACGTGAAAGGGTTGAGCGGCTATCCTCTGGTATGAAACAGAAACTATCGATTGCGCGCACCTTAATTCACGATCCTCCAATACTGTTGATTGATGAACCTACACTTGGTTTAGATCCATATTTTGCGAGATTTGTTCGTGGTTTTATAAAAGATGAACTGCACGGGAAGCTTGGAAAGACTGTTCTCTTGACTACTCATTATATGGATGAAGCTGATGAATTGTGCGAGCGTGTGGCATTTATGTATAATGGTAAAATAAAAGCGCTTGATACACCAGTTTTATTAAAACAAAGTATGCCTCAAGAACAGGTTTTGGAAGTTAAGTGTCTTGGAGATCTCGACAAAGAGATGTTTGAACAATTACCAGAATCTGTGAGCTTACACCTTGGTAAATTAGATGGTTTAACCTATGTTCGGATGAACACTGATAATCCAGAAAGCCTTTTGAGTCGTGTTATCGATACAGTCCGAGATAGGGTTAAAGTTCTTTCAGTGATTGTTACCTCTCCAACATTAGAAGATGTATTTGTCCACCTCACTGGTGCGAGTTTGAAAGATGACTATTCGCAGAGGCAGCAGAATGATCGCAGAGACCGCTAATAATAAATCCTCTGCGTATTGTGCGGATTTTCTGCGTTATCTGCGGTTATAAGTATATAGGTATGCGGGTCATTATTGAAGAGATGCGGAAAGATGTAAGAATCCTGCTCGCTTATCCTATTGAGATTGCATTCTGGATCATTTCACCTCTCTTATGGGTTGTGCCTTTGATATTTCAGGGGAAAGCACTTATTGGAGGTCTTCATAGTACTGCGTTCAGTAATCTTGCAGGCACTGGCGAATACATTCCATATGTGCTTATCGGTGGAATCTTCAGCACCTATATGTTTACTGCAATTTGGAGTATGGGAAATGCATTGAGAAATGAGATGTTTTATGGGACGCTCGAACACATACTTTCTTCGCCGGTGCGACCGTTCTACATTCTTGTGGGTAAGGCGTTGTACAACTCAATACTGTCGACATTTTTCGTTGCAGTTCAAATATCAATATGTGTCATTTTTTTTGGCCTTACCATTACGATTACCAGGATTATTCCGATTGTTTTCTTCTTGCTTCTGCTTATGATCGGATTGTATGGAGTTGGATTTATTGCCGCTGCGCTTACACTACTTATTAAAGAATCACAGGGGATTCTTCATCTTTTCGAGTACATCCTCTTTCTTTTTACACCGATTCGTTATCCTGTTGAAGTTCATCCTATAACGAGGGCAGTGAGCGTGTTTATTCCCCTAACGTATGCGTTAGTCGCGCTGCGCGGTATTTTGTTGGGTATTGAGTTTGATTTTGTAAAGAATAGCCTGGTTCTGCTTGGTTTAGATGCCGTGATCGTACCGTTAGGTATTTGGATATTCATGCTTATTGAGAAGAGGACAAAGACAAGGGGAACGCTTGCACACTACTAATACACAGATTACACCGATGGAAAATTCCAAGTTCCAAGCACCAAACTCCAAACAAAAATCAATTACCGAAATTCTAATGACCCGAATTAATAAATCTTTACCCTTACACAGATGACACAGACGATAAGGAGACAAGGAGATGGGGAGACAAGGAGACAAGGGGAAACGGCGCTTGCAGTGCGGGACTGGCCACCGCACTTATGCAAAGTGCGGGGCGGTTATGGTTCACCAGCGTGAACGGTTATGGCTCTTACGAGCGGGAATAAACAGAAATGGAGACAAGGAGACCAGGGGACAAGGGGAAACAGAGAAAAAGGAAGTTTTGAAGTTAGGAAGTTGGGAAGATGGGAAAAGAGGAGATGGAATTAAAAATGGCGAATGATAAATGTGGGAGCGGGCTTCTGCCCGCGAAAATTGAAGATAGGGAGATTAGGTAGTCAGATGAGTAGAATAATCCATTATCTCAGAGCAATTAATGCCGAAAACATAAAAGAGTGGCGGATTGAGTGGAAGTACAAGCCAGATTTCTTTCGTCAGTTTATCGGACCATTTATTTATCTCCTGCCATATTTCCTCTTTGGTGTTGCAATACTGGGTGGTCGTTTTTCTGAGCACTTAAGGAGTTTGACTGGGGTTGGCGATATGATTGCCTATACATTCATCGGTTATCTTATCATGGGTTTTCTGAATACCGCTTGTTGGGCAATGGGATGGTCATTGCGTAAGGAACAATGGTATGGAACGCTCGATACTATCTTTGCGGCTCCTGTGCCGCGGTGGGTGTATGTAGCTGGTATGGCTTTTCATTCCACACTCCATCAAGGACTTATCATGATGTTTCAAGCGTTCATTATTAGTCTTGTCTTCGCTATTTCGTTTAAAACCACAGGTATTCTATCTGTCCTGTTCATCGTCGCATTGATGCTATTCGGTCTCTATGGGCTCGGTGTGTTGATTGCTGGTCTTACCATAGGTCTTAAACAATGGTGGGTTTTATCTGAAGTATTGAGTACGTTGATGGTAATCGTTACGCCGATAGCCTATCCATTGGTAGTGCTACCTATTTTCTTAAGGAAAGTATCCCTTTTTCTACCAACGACGTATGGTGTAATGGGTGTAAGGCATTTGCTCCTCGGTGAGCACATTCCGTTTGACCTTGGTACGATATTTCTACGTCTCTCTTTGATATTGGTTGTCTGGGTCACTTTTGGGATGGGGGTTTTTCTGCTCATGGACAGATATGGTCGAAAAAAGGGTTTTGTATCACTTTATTAAGTGATCGATTACAGTGATATATATTACTAAAAGATGGTAGATGTGAGATGGAAGATGGGAGATGTAGGGCAAGGCTTTAGCCTTGCAATAAACAATGTTTTTATGATAGGCAATGAAGGATGATCAGGAAGTCAAAATCGGCGCACGTGCTGCAAGTTTTATAGTCGCATTTATTTGTGCGGTTGTATTTACACTCCTGTCGCCAAAGAAATAATTAAATTATTAGGTATTTAAACTCACCTGGTGTATCTGAAATCCCGTCCGAGTGAGAAAACCAAACTATAGTGGATATTTTCATCTTGATGTTGTCTATGGAAATCGCCAATGCTTCCGACTATCTGGAGTGGTCCTATTGGTGTGTTTGTTTTTAGGCCAATACCTACACCTAAATGAATATCTTCTGAAGAAATCTTGCTGGATTTGATAAGTTTATCTATGCGTTTAAATGAAGCCACATTTGAAAAGCACTGCAGGTATAGTGGGTAAGTACTTTGATTAAAGAGATCGCATATCTTAAAATTCATACCAAAGCGCAAGACTACTTTATGTTTAGTAGTAAATTCTTCTTTATTAAAGCCAATAAAATTCATGCCACCTGTATAAAAATATGTAGACCAGGAAAGTTTGTCAGAAGATACACCTATATCCAATCCAGGGTGCATCACAAACCATGAGGAAAGAGGTATCAGATGGTCTGCGGAGAAGTCTATCTTCAGAAATTCATCCGTAGCACCAAGTTTGCTTGATGAATACAATACATTAAGTCGGCAGGCAAAACCTTTAGAAGGTAGATAGATATCGTCGACATTATTGAATTCCAAATTCATAGTGGGACCAATGATCCATTCTTCTGACGGAAGGCTATCGAAGGCAGGAAGTGAAGGTAGACGATAGACAACCTGGTGTCCATCAAAACCTGCATTAAAAAAGGCATTGTGGCTAATAGAATAACCAATTTCAGCAACAGCGCCACGATAATCAATATTGTAATCAGCTAGCCAGTTTCCATCTTCATAGTACGCACGGTCAATCGAACCCCAGAAACCGTCTATCCCGTAGCCAAATGGTAATGCAAACAGGCGCGTATCAGTAAGACCAAGTCTGTATTCATTCGGATCACCCAGATTAATGGCGGCACGTACACATACACCAGATCCTTTGATATTACTCTGTCCGACCTCGAACCCTATTGTTGCATTATCTTCATTGTCATACCGTATTCCAAGCAAATAAAAACCGTATGCCTGTTCCTGCACTTCAACCACCACATCAACAGAATCTTCTTTAATAAATTCTAATCGATAGTTTACATTATTAAAGAGTCCGGTATTGAATAATCGGACTAGATCATCATATAATCTATCAAAACATAGCTCCATGCCTGATTTTGTTCTCATCTCGTGCTGCACTGTTGTCTCGCGCGTAACCTGCAGTCCTTCAAAACGCACTGCGTGTACTCCTGGTAAGGCTCTATCATTAATTTCTTTTTGTTCGGTAACAGGTCTGCGACCAGCAAGTTTGGCTCTGATCTCAGGGAGGGCTTGTATAGCTGCTGCCTCGCCTGCTGTAATTAATTCTTTTACTTTTGAATAATCTGATGCCTGAAACTGCTCAAGATTTGGTTCTATAACTACATCAGCAAGCTGTTTTTGCCGTTTAATATCCTCAAAACCAACTAATGTGGTAGTTCGGGATATGACATCAATCATAGAAATTCCTTGTTCATCATCATATTGTGTTGTTAGAACTGCGATGATGAAATCCGGTTGTAATTCAAGCAACGGATCCACAGGGAAATATTGAAGGACACCACCGTCGACTAACTTTTTATCAGCCAATATCTGCGGGGCGAACACACCAGGAATTGCAATACTTCCACGAATTGCTTGTTCCAGACTCCCTTGTTTCAGCACTACCTTGCATCCAGTTACAAGATCAACAGCGATTACCCGGAATGGTATTACTAAACTATCAAAATTATAAAATGTATTATATTCAATTTTAGATAGGAGCTTTATTAAGAGGAATTCAACTTGTTGTAAAGATATCAATCCACTTGGTACGGAAGGGAAGAAGTTTCTGTGTGTCAGTCTAAATACATACCTATGACTTTTTTGTCGTTCGGACAGATACTGGATACCAAATGCTAAAGTCGGGCTGAAAAGAGTGGACCACTCTATATTGATAGTAATACTTTCAATCTGTGCAGGTTGATAGCCGGCTGCATATAAACCACCTATGATTGATCCCATACTGTTTGTGGAAAGGTACGACACAGGTATACCTTCGCGCTCTAAGACTTTTAATACACCTATGTGTGCTAATCCTAGGGCTCCTCCACCTGACAGAGCCAACCCTATTCTGACGTGGTTTGTATCATCGGGCACTGGCTTCGCTAATAAGGGAAATATAGAAATAATTACGAGTATACTCAGCTTTCTATTCACATTTTCTCTTTATGTATTCAAAAAACTAATCGATATACATCAGAAAGACTAGTGAATCAGGCGTTAGATTTTAATAAATTTTACTACAGTTAGTTTATTTTGATCTACCACAGCACTTTTTGTATTTTTTGCCGCTGCCGCAGGGGCATGGGTCATTCCTGCCAACTTTAGTTACAGGCTGCACTTTTTTCGCAGGTTTCTTTTTGGTTATAGATTTCTCAGCTGCTTTACTTTTTTCGGTAGTTTTTTTAGTTGATGTCCGCTTAGACTTTGGTAACAATTGGAGAAATGCACGATTGCTTTTCTTTACTACAGAACTCAATTCAGAACCATTGTGAATATGTCCTTCGCCGTCCAGGAAGATGAGGAATTTTGACAATATCTCAGCGACATTTTTCTCTGCCTCGGGTGAAAAGATGAGTTTATGCGGCGCAAATTCAAGCATAAAGTGCGTTGCGTGTGTGTCATTGATTTCTCGTATTTCTTTATGCTGATCGAAAAAGAGATAGTCAAGGAAGCTTTTTACAACATAGTCTGCATTATCTTTGTAGGTTTTTGTCTTGGACTTTAGAACTCTTGAGATTTGAAAAGCGCGGCTTGCAGCATTGGTGAAATGAACCAATCTTTTTTCTCTTTTTCTCTCCCCGCTTTGTTTTTCTTGTATATCAGCTAAACCCATAATTACATTATATATAATTTTGCAGTGTTGTCAATATACTTACGTTGCCGTAAAACGAACAACGGTGCCTTTTATTATAGCTGGGTTGATTTTTTTTTATTTTTCACTATTATATACTATGGTGCAATCTTCAAAATATGATATAATCGTAATTGGTGGTGGTCATGCAGGTATGGAGGCGTGTTTGGCACCGGCACGCATGGGATATAATGTTTTACTTTTAACATTGAATATTGATAATATTGGTCAGATGTCCTGTAATCCATCGATTGGTGGGTTAGCAAAGGGACATCTTGTAAAAGAAGTTGATGTATTGGGCGGTGAAATTGGTATGCTTGCTGATAAAACTGCTATCCAATATAGGATGTTAAATCGTTCGAAAGGTCCTGCAGTTTGGTCGCCGCGCACACAGAATGATCGTTTACAATACAGAGTGGTAGCGCAGGAAATTCTTGAAAATACAAAGAATATTAAGATAAAACAGGAAGAGGCAAGCGAGATTATTATTGATGGTCATAGTGCAATTGGTGTTAAAACAAGTATTGGAAATGAATATCGGGCACGTGCTATAGTATTAACTACCGGAACTTTTTTGAATGGATTGATGCATATCGGTTTGGATAGTTTTGCTGGCGGTAGACTTGCAGAAGCTCGTTCATCTGCATTAAGCGAATCATTAAAAAAGTGTGGACTCAACCTTGGTAGGTTAAAGACCGGCACTTCGCCAAGGATTGCCAAGAATAGCGTTGACCTATCGAATCTGCAAGTCCATAAAGGTGAGGAAAAACATTTTAACTTTTCATTTCGCACTGAACACAACGTAATCGAACAACTATCATGTTATATTACACGTACAAACAAAAATACGCACGATATCATCCAGAGGAATCTTGATCGTTCACCCCTATATTCTGGAAAGATTGTTGGTGTTGGTCCTCGATATTGTCCATCAATAGAAACCAAGATAGTTCGTTTTGCTGATCGTGATTCACATTTGGTTTTTATTGAACCTGAAGGCCGCGATTCAGGTGAGTTTTATCTCAATGGTTTGGCAACTTCTCTGCCGTATGATGTACAGCTTGATATGTTACGTAGTATTGAAGGTTTGGGAAAAGTAGAGATAACAAGACCTGGATATGCAGTGGAATATGATTTTGTATATCCTGTTCAGCTTTATCCCAGTCTTGAGACAAAGGCAGTAAAGAATCTTTTCTGTGCTGGGCAAATAAACGGCACATCAGGATATGAAGAGGCAGCTGCCCAGGGTATTATGGCAGGAATTAATGCAGTTCTTAAATTACGTGATGAAAAGCCATTTGTTCTTAAGAGATACGAGGCTTATATTGGGGTGCTCATTGATGATTTAATCACAAAAAATACATTGGAACCCTATCGGATGTTCACCTCGCTTGCTGAACACAGATTGATTCTGAGAATTGATAATGTTGCTGATAGACTGATGCATTACGGTGTACAATATGGGTTGATCAGGGAAGATGAATGGCAGAGGTTTGAACAGGAGAGAAAAGAAATTGATAATGCAATAGATAACTTAAAGAAAACGGTTGTGAAATCAGATATTGCTAACCCGATTTTAAAAGAAAAGAGTGAAAATGAGATACCTGATGAACGGGGTGGCCAGAGCCTTTTTCAAATTCTTAAGAGACCTGGCATTCAATATCAGGATATTGAAAGAATGAGTGATATGAAATTTGAAGGGAATATTGGTATTCGTGTAGAGATTGAGACAAAGTATGATGGTTATATAAAGAGAGAAGAAGAAATGATTGAAAAATTAAAAGAAACTGAGAAAATTAGAATTCCTGCGAATTTCAGTTATGTGGATATCAAAGGTTTATCAAATGAAGCAAAATCTAAATTGAGTGAAGTTAAGCCAGAAAATCTTGATCAGGCATCAAGGATTCAGGGCATAAGCCCGTCAGATATATTGCTGCTACTGCTACATATTAAAAAAGATGGAAGATAGGTATGGGTATGGATGCAGGACAGGGAGATAAGGGGAAACGGCGCTTGCGGTGCGGGACTGGCCACCGCACTTATGCAAAGTGCGGGGCGGTTATGGTTCACCAGCGTGAACGGTTATGGCTCTTACGAGCGGGAATAAACAGAAATGGAGACAAGGAGACAAGGGGACTGGGAGAAACAGAGAGAAAGGAAGTTTTGAAGTTAGGAAGTTGGGAAGATAGGAAAATTAGAAGTTATGAAGATAGGAAGATAAGAAGATTGGAAGTTGGGAAGATGGGACAAGGAGACAAGGGGACTGGGAGACAAGGTGACACGGTGACACGGAGATAGGGAGAAAAGAGATGGAAGAGATAATAGATTTTTTAAAATATAAAATGACCATAGAACAAATTATGGGTATTAGTATAACAAAAGTTATTGGAAAACTAAACCCTCCTGTTGATAAAACAATCAACGAAATAAAAGAGTACTTTTCTACGACTGAATATACACCAATCTTTGACACTGAAGGGAAACATCATGTAGTTAAATTTGGCATATTTAAAAAAGTTGAAGATAAACCAAAATACTGGTTAAACATTTTACTCTTTGTGGCAACAATATTATCGACTGTCTTAGCCGGTTCATTAAATAGCGGTGGAAATCCATTTAAGAATTTCTCTGACATTTTATTGGGTATACCATTTTCATTCTCGATTATGGCAATCCTAACCTGTCATGAGTTAGGTCATTACTTTGTATCAAGAAAGGCGGGAATGATTACCACGCTACCATATTTCATTCCTGCTCCTCATTTAATAGGAACGTTTGGTGCGGTAATCAGGATGAAATCAATTGTGCCCTCACGCAGTACTCTGTTAAGAGTCGGGATGGCAGGTCCGCTTGCCGGATTTTTGGTTGCCTTACCTATTACTATAATCGGTATTGCCTTATCTAAAATTCAACCGGCTCCTGAGGGCGCAGCATATCTTAGGTTGGGTGATTCTTTGTTGTTCTTCATACTGGCAAAAATTATCCATCCCAATATACCACAGGGAGCTGACCTATTTCTACATCCGATGGCTTTTGCCGGTTGGTTGGGATTTTTGGTAACCTCAATGAATCTGATACCGATTGGCCAGCTTGATGGAGGTCATATATCGTACAGTGTATTCTTAAAAAAGCGGAGATATATGTATATTCCCATTATTGCTGTTCTTATTGCATTGGGATTTCTTTGGTTAGGATGGTTTATCTGGGGACTTTTAGCATTTTTTCTTGCAAGAAGAGACTCTGTTATTCAGGATTCAATTACGCCGTTAACAAAAAGAGAAAAAATTTATGCAATTCTACCTTTAATTATAATAATCCTTACCTTTATTCCACAACCGTTTGCTATTTAGTAAGTTGGCGAATTAGTTAATTGGTTAATTAATGTTTTCCATTTGATCTTATCTTGACAAACAATCAATCCTGATTAAAATATATGTATGTTATATTAGGAAGTATTAGAATAAAATGGCGGATTATCCGCAGATATCTATGTGTTTAATTGTTGGATGAACAGAAAAATGTATTCGTGAATATTCGTGTTTAAATTAGTGGATATTCGCGATGGAACAAAGGAGGTGTGTATGTATCGCAAAGTCTTTATTGGTTTTCTTCTTATCCTTCTGACCGTAAGTTATGGTCGGGGTATAAGAGGTATTATTCATGAATCAGAAGCAGGGGGACGTTCGGTGCCCAAGATGCTCAATTATCAGGGGTATCTGACAGATACTGATGGAATTCCGATTGATGATATTCTTGATATGAGGTTTAGAATCTATGATGTTGAGACTGGAGGTATTCCGTTATGGGAGGAAGATACAACGGATGTTTCTGTTGAACGAGGTGTTTTTAATGCTCTTTTAGGAAATGTAGATTCAATTCCTGCCAGTGTATTTACTACAGGAACTGACCGATGGTTAGAGCTTATTATTAATGTGTCAGATACCCTATCGCCTCGCACCAGGATTACAGCAATGGGTTATGCGTATATGGCAACCCATGCTGATACTGCAGAGTATGCAAAGATTGCAATGTCAGATAATGACTGGGTTCGGGGAACAGAAGCACCTTTGGATACTGTTCTTTTCACGGCAAATTATCTTGGTATTGCGCGTGGTGGTGCTGATAATGAGCTGTATGGTGATAATGTTCATACTCATACTAATTTAGGTGGGTATGCTTGTACCACGGGTGTTAGTGGTACGCATTTCAGGTATATGACCATAGCTGGTGGTTATAAGAATCGTGCCGATTCGAATTATAGTGCTGTGGTTGGTGGTTATACTAATCGCGCTCAGGCAGAGTATTCATTTATTGGTGGTGGACAGGAAAACTCAGCCACTGGTTTAGGTGCGACCATCAGTGGCGGGTATAAAAATAACGTTATTGGTGAATATGGTGAGTATTCAACCATAGGTGGTGGACAGGAAAACTCGATCTTATCCGCAACGGGCGTGTATTATGGAACTATAGCTGGCGGTAATCTTAATACTGTGGAAGAAGACGGAGCAACGATTGGTGGCGGTTCACTTAATACAGCCACTGGTTACGCCTCGGCTGTGGCTGGTGGTGAATCTAATATTGCCTATGGTCAACATTCTTTTGTTGGCGGCGGTTATTATAACAAGGCCCAGGCTAATAATTCTTTTATTGGTGGTGGTTATTATAACAATGCCCAGGGTGATTATTCTTTTGTTGGCGGTGGGCATGCTTGTACCACTGGTGTTGATGGTGATTATGCAGTTATAGCTGGTGGAGATAGCAATACAGTAGATGCTTATTATGGTGGGATACTATCAGGTCATAAAAATGTAGCTGGTGATGAATTAGCGGATAGCGCAGCTGTTGTAGTAGGTGGTTGGGATAACTCAGCAACAGCTAAATATTCCTTTATTGGTGGTGGATACAATAACACTGCAA
>JABUBM010000337.1_pt1 | contig 11307 bp, 7 predicted proteins | sample 7240321 | NCBI WGS metagenome assembly JABUBM01 (sample SAMN07256344, study PRJNA390944) | subsurface metagenome | isolation source: Methane hydrate marine sediment | place: Pacific Ocean: Eastern North Pacific, ODP site 1244 | collected 2002
CGATTGGGTATATGTATGTGCTTAAATTGATCCATATGGTTGAGGAAAAAATACACGCTCGTTCAACCGGTCCTTATTCTCTTATCACACAACAGCCACTTGGTGGAAAAGCTCAATTCGGAGGCCAACGTCTAGGTGAAATGGAAGTATGGGCGTTAGAGGCATACTGTGCTGCCTACACCCTGCAGGAGATGTTAACCGTTAAATCTGACGATGTTGAGGGCAGGGCAGCTATGTATGAAGCATTAATCCGTGGCAAAAATCCTCCCAAGCCAAGAGCACCTGCATCATTTAATGTTCTGCTAAAAGAACTCCAGGGACTTTGTTTCAATGTAACTCTTGAAAAAAAGGAGGTTCCTAATGAGGAGTAGATCCTATGCAAGTATGGATATCACGATGTACGATGGAATTAGATTAAGCCTTGCTTCACCTGATACAATAGTGTCCTGGTCAAGAGGCGAAGTTACCCGAGCCGACACGATCAACTATCGAACACAACGACCTGAAAAGGACGGGCTGTTTTGCGAAAAAATCTTCGGTCCGGTAAAAGACTTTGAATGCTCCTGTAGTAAATATAAAAAAGCCAAATATCGGGGAACGATATGCGATCGGTGCGGTGTTGAAGTTGCTCCTGCCTCAGTAAGAAGAGAGAGAATGGGACATATAGATCTTGCGGTACCTGTAGCTCATGTGTTCTACTACAAAATACCTCCAAGTAAGATTGGCCTTTTATTGAATCTATCAATAAACCAGCTTGAAGCAATCTTAAATTACGAAGCATATGTTGTTTTAGAATCCGGCGATTCCCCATGGCGCAAAGGTGAAGTTCTCATTGAGGAGGAATACCAGAATGTAAAAGAGAAATATGAAGATTTCAAAGCAGACATGGGAGGACAGCCAATATATGACCTACTGCAGGAAATTGATCTGGAAAATATGTCTTCGGATCTGAGAATAAGATTAGAAAAAGAAACATTAAAGGCGAGGCGATTTCAACTTTTAAAGAAACTAAAACTCGTGGAGGCATTTAGATTATCGGGTAACCGCCCAGAATGGATGGTCTTAACAAAATTACCAGTTATACCACCTGATCTCAGACCTCTTGTAGCACTTGAGGGCGGAAGATATGCAACTTCAGATTTAAATGACCTTTATAAACGTGTCATTACTCGAAATAACCGTGTGAAATCGATAACATCAGGCATCAAAACTCCAGAAGTCATTGTCCGTAATGAAAAAAGAATGCTGCAGGATTCAGTAGACGCATTGCTCGATAATTCAAGAAGGTCACGACCCATAAAAGGACGCGGCAATAGACCGTTAAAATCCCTGGCTGATGCATTGAAAGGTAAGCAGGGCAGGTTTAGAAGGAATCTTCTTGGAAAAAGAGTTGATTATTCTGGTAGGTCAGTAATCGTTGTCGACCCATCACTAAAATTATACGAATGCGGTGTACCTAAAGAGATGGCTCTTGAATTATTTAAACCGATGATCGTTCGTAAATTAGAAGAACGCGGTTTGGTTGATTCAGAAAGAAACGCGAGAAGATTAGTAAGGGCAAGATCTACTGAAGTTTATGAAATACTTGATGAAATAATAAAAGACCGACCGGTTTTATTAAATCGTGCGCCTACCTTACACCGTGTATCAATACAGGCATTCTTACCTGTTTTAAGAGAAGGAAAAGCAATTACCCTGCACCCGATGGTCTGCGTTCCATTTAATGCCGATTTTGACGGTGATACAATGAGTATTCATTTACCTCTTTCCCCTGAGGCAATATTGGAGTCATATATGTTATTGCTCTCCATTCACAATATACGTTCACCAAAAGATGGCCGAGCATTGATGGCACCAACCCAGGATATAGTTATTGGGTTATATTACCTGACCAAAGAAAAAAAAGACAAACACAAAACAGTTAAGCTATTCTCCTCTATCAACGAGATAAATATTGCACTCAATAATGAATTCATCATACTACATCAACCGATAAAATACAAATTCAATGATAGGGTAATTGACACAACCCCTGGGAGAGTAATCTTCAATGAGTTATTGCCCGAAGAAATGAGGTTCAAAAATACTCTCATGAATAAACGGTCACTTACCGGAATCGTTGATGAATGCCTTGATAAATTTGGAACAGAAAAAACTATAGAACTCTTAGACAATTTGAAAAAAACCGGCTTTGAATTTGCAACAAAATCAGGGCTCACGGTTGGTATTGATGATATGGTGACCCCAAAAAACAAAAATAAAATATGGGATAAAGGAACTAAAGAAGTAATGAATATAAACCGCGCCCACAAAACCGGTCTCATATCAGAAAGCGAACGCTATAATAAAATAATAGACACCTGGACAAGAATTGCAATGGAGATTGAAGAAAATCTAATTAAAGATCTCGAGAAAGACCGCGATGGATTTAATCCCCTGTTTATGATGGTCCATTCAGGTGCTCGTGGTTCAAAAAATCAGGCGGCTCAGATTTGTGGATTAAGAGGACTAATGTCAAAACCACAGCGCAAGGTTACTTCTGTTCAAATAATTGAAACACCAATAAAGTCATCCTGTAAAGAAGGACTCTCAATTCTTGAGTACTTTATTTCAACACATGGCGCGCGCAAGGGATTAGCTGACACGGCTTTAAAGACTGCTGATGCTGGATATCTTACCCGACGCCTTGTCGACGTTGCTCAAAATGTTACCATATCAATGAAAGACTGCGGTACAATAATGGGACAGGAAATAAGCGCCTTAAAAGAAGGTGAAAAAATAGTTGAACCTCTTAATGAAAGAATCACCGGAAGAGTAGCCCTTGTCGATATCATTGATCCAGTAACTGATAAAATTATTACAAAAGGTGAAAAGGAAATATCTAATGAACAGGCTTTAGAGATTGAAAAAGGTGGTATTGAAAAAGTCAAAGTGAGATCCACACTGACCTGTGAAGCGCCTGCTGGCCTTTGTGCAAAATGCTACGGAAGAAATTTGCCTACTGGCAAAATGGTAGAAATCGGGGAAGCGGTAGGTATAATCGCAGCCCAATCTATCGGTGAGCCGGGAACGCAACTGACCCTGAGAACATTTCATGGAGGTGGTGTTGCATTGAGAATAGCCGAAATCACTTCAAGAAACGCAGATATCTCGGGTCAGATAAGTTTTGAAAATCTGAATGCCGTAGAAAATCCTGATGGCCATCTGATAACTCTTAATGACAAAGGTCGTATGATTATCAAAAGCCGTGGTAGTCGAAAAACTGGCTATAACATTCCAATAGGCGCTTTAATTTATCCCAAGAAAAAGGCACAAGTCAAGCAGGGTGACATTCTCTTTGAATGGGATCCATACTCAATACCGATTGTTTCTCCAACCGGAGGCAGTATCAAATTCGTTGATATTATTACAGGCATTACACTCCAGGAGAACTGGGTTGATGAAAGATCTGGCGGTAAGCAATTTATAATTATAGAAGACCGTGTAAGACACCACCACCCAAAAATTGATATCCGGGACAGTAAAAAGAAAATCCTGAAAACTTTTTCTATGCCAACTGGAACATACTTATTAGTAAAAGACAATGAAAAAATAACTCCAGGTACACTTATCGCCAGAATACCAAAGGAAATTGGCAAAAGTAAAGACATTACAGGTGGACTACCCCGTGTTGAAGAATTATTTGAAGCCAAGATCGTAAAGAATCCTGCCGTTGTTACTGAAATTGATGGTATTTGTGATGTTGACGAAGAAAAAGGTACATGGAAAGTGACAATAACCCCGGAAGTCGGTGATGCCCGAACCTACAAAATACCAACAACAAGGTATTTAAGAGTGCATTCAGGTGAAATCGTGCGCGCTGGCGACGCCCTATGTGAAGGTGCAATAGATCCTCACGATATTCTTAGAATTAAAGGATCAATGGAAACACAGCGCTTCCTGGTTAATGAAATACTTGAAGTCTACAGAATTCAGGATGTTAAAATCGATGATAAGCACATCGAGGTGATTGTTCGGCAGATGCTACAAAGGGTTAAAATAGAAGAACCCGGTAATACACCATTTGTAGGCGGTGAAATCATTGATAAAAGAAAAGTTATAGAAGTAAATCAGCAGGCACTCTTAGAGGGTAGAAAACCTGCTACCTATCGACCAATTCTTCTCGGTGTAACAAGAGCATCACTTTCTACTGAATCTTTTTTCTCTGCTTCAAGCTTCCAGGAAACTACAAAGGTTCTCGCCGATGCTGCTGTTGAAGGAAAGTTAGATAGATTAGTGGGGCTTAAAGAAAATGTAATTGTTGGAAGGATTATTCCTGCTGGTTCTGGTCTTGCAATATTTCGAAATATGACCCTTGAAAAGGAAGAAAAAGAAGAGATAGAATAAAAAAGTAGGCAGTCCCGCACTTTAGCAAAAGTGCGGGATGCTCGATTTTCTAACTAAATCAAGATTTAGGGAAAATCGGCATAGTCAGTATGAACGGGATTCAAAAATTTTTTGGTCATTTGGGTTTTGAATTTTGTATTTGTTTAGAATTTAGAAACTAGAATTTAGAGTTTCCCCTACAAAAAACTCATTACAAAACCGGTAAGGATAGGAACAGAAAAATTATCATCCCAGGGCAGGGGGAGAGACTCAAACAATGAAGCAGCAATTGCTCCACCAATGAGTGGTGTAAGGGGTAAAGTATCCGGAAGATTGTATATAATCAAGGCAACTATCAAAGATGAACCTAAAAAACCCACACTACCAAGCAAGGTCTTCCTCTTAAATATTTTAAGGCTTTTAATATTCTGTCCGAGAATCGCTGCAAATGTATCACCAACAATAATATACGCACAGGAAGCAACAACAATCGGCTTTTTATACAAAAATGCTGTAATTAAACACCCCAGGAGAAGATAGGTTGCGCCACTCAGACGAGTGAATTCGTGTCTGCGTAAAAACGAACCGAAAAAAAGGATAAAGCCCTCTTTAATACCATTTACATGCAATCGTAAAAAATCAGTAACAACAACTGCGAGGCACACACTTGAAAGTATTAATTGACTTGAACGTTCCGGGACTAAATAATAGATGGCTGGAATAAAAAGACCCCAAAGATTCAGTAATTTTCTGAAAACCTCTGCTTTCATTCAAAGGCGAACCCTGCTGAAATTTTATGGGAGTTCTTAAGTTCGGAGTGTGTAATTAACGCATAATCCAAGCTAAATTTTTTGTATTTTAATCCCGCCCCTATAGTATAATTACCATTGTAAATACCAGTTCGTCCGAATATTAAATCCTTGTATGCACATTCAAACCCCATATTCATACTAAAACCATCGATATCAAGTGTTTTTATAAAATCACATTCAAGAGTTATTACAGAATTTATTTTTTCCAAAGGAATCACCGGTGCAATACCCAGGGATAATTTGGGAACAATCGTCTCCTTAGTACCATTACTCCAGACAATTGGAGAAAGAATAAAATCGCGTACTGCCAGACCAATTACCAGATAATTCATCTTTAGTGCTAATCCTAAATCTACACCACCACCAATTCCAGTTATAACAGCCAAATCTCGATAAAATACTTTTATGTTTGCACCATATGAGAACCTGTCATTACCTTTTGCTCCATTAATATAGAAAAGCACATCTTTAGTTCCAACAGTATCATAAGGGATTGGAGGATTTTCAGTACTCGGGGGACTGGTAGTATCATCAAGAGATGTAAACTTAATACCACTGACCGAGACATACTGAAGACCAAATCCAATCGTCATATTCCCGCTGGGTAAAATGACCGAGCCAAATTCATTTTTCACTACACCAGCGAAATTCTCTGCGTGCATCAAAAGCACACTCTTATTTGCATAAAACGAGCCGGCTGGATTGAAGTAAATAACTGACGGGTCGGTAAATTGAGCAACCCCGGTACCGCCCATTGCACATGCCCGGCCTCCTACACCCAACTCTTGAAACTCACCAGCGTATTTTGTCGCCGTGAGTAACAGAGGGATCAATATGATAGTTATAATGCGATACACTTTACACCTGCCTTTAATTCTTTCTTCATCCTTTTCGAAAGACCATGCAGTGATTTTAATCTAATATGAAACTTATAATCACCTGGTGGAACCAGCATATTGTTATTATCTAAACCATTCCACACCACAAGGAATTCACCCGGTTGCAATCTGAGACCTTCGATTAAATCACGCACTTTTTCTCCTAATTGATTATATATTGTAATATAAATTTTGGCGTCTTGGGTAGTATAGATTGCCAACGTAGTACCAGGCCTTATATGCGAAAATTTATCGGGGAAACAACCAACCACAAAACCATCGGCAGCAATCCAAAGATACTGACCACCCTCTTTTTCAGCCAAAAAAATCTGACCATATTTCCGCCACACTGTTATACCTCTCGGAGCAATAAATTCCCCCTCACTTGTACCTGTTCTACCCACTGAGATAATATATTTTAAGTCATGGTCAAATTTATGCACCTGATCATTCACCTCATCAGTAATGTAAATGCTACCAAAATAATCTATGGCAGCATAAAGAAAGTTTGCATCGACAAGTCCTATGTCAAAACTTTGCACTGAATTAATAAACCTGCCATGTGTTGAAAATTTTGAAATCCTCAAACCATATTTATCAGTAACGATAATAAAATCGTCCCGATAGTGATTATGTGGAGCATTTACATCAATTACCTCAATACCCATGGGTTGATAGAGTTCACTTTCTGCTCGCCCTTCCTTCCCGAATTCTAAAATAAGAGAATCATCTTCAGAATAAATATATATCTTGGAGTTATCAAAATCAGTAATATACAGGCGATTCTTTGAATCAAAACAAACATCAAATGGACGACCTGGTAAAGATAACTCACCGACCTGTTTTATTTTCCCATGTTCATATTGTAATTTAACCACTCTACTATTACCAAAATCTGCAACGGCTATCAATCCATCTTCATTCGCAGCAATACCCTTTGGATTTGTGAACATTTTCTTATTTCCATAGATTTTTACGGCTTCAAGGCCAATATTGAAAATAATCTGACCTTTTCCTGAATTTACTGCAAAAACAGTAAGCTCATCATCATCCTTCTTGGTCTTTGGATTGTCCAGTTCCTTCAATTTAACCGCGGCAATACCCTGGGGATCATTATAAGTGTACCCAGGACCCAAAAATAACTGCAGATAATATTTAGAAGCCCGGTAAAACCCGAAAGTATGTTTGAATGGAGGTACTGCGAGTGTTTGGGGCTTATAATCCAAAAACATCAATAACAACAGAAACATGTGAATTATTATAAAGATATTTAAAGTAATGTCAAGACTACCCTGTATCCAAACCATAGCCCAATACCACCATCTTTATTAGTCTCCTTGACTTCAAGTCAAAAATTTATATAATTTACAAAATGAATAAAGAGTTACATCAGTATAAAGAAATCAACTGGTGCAAAATCGTATCAGACGATATTTATAGATCAAGTTCGTATGGTGTTTATAGAAAACGAAGCAAGAAAATTATCCGTATTGTTAATCTGTTTTTGAAAAGTGATTCAGTAAATCATAGAAATATCAACATCAAACTTAACAAGCAAAAGAGGAGGTATTATTTATGAAAAAGATTAGCATTATTGGCGCAGGCAATGTCGGTTCAACTACCGCTTTCTACATTGCCGAAAAGAATTTCTCTGATGTAATGTTAATTGACATTGCAGAAGGTAGAGCAAAAGGGAAGGCATTGGATTTAATGGAAGCAGCGCCAGTCAGGAACTACGATACAAAAATTGATGGTTCAGATAACATCGAAGACATTGCTGGCTCAGATGTCGTTGTCATAACTGCAGGTCATGTAAGAAAACCCGAAATGTCGCGTTTGGATTTGTTGGAAGTGAATGCGCAGGTAATTGAACCAATTATCCAGAAAATTAAGCAATATACACCCACTGCAATTATCATTAATATCACCGAACCAGTTGATGCTCTTACCTATTATATTTGGAAAAAAGGGGGATTCGAATCCAAGAAAATTATCGGGATGACCGGGGTTTTGGATACTACGCGATTAAGAGAATTTATCTCCAAGGTACTTCAGGTCTCCACAGCAGACACTACCGCCCTGGTTATTGGCGGGCATCATGATTATATGGCTATCCTTCCCCGGTATGCCCGGGTAGAAGGAATTCCAATCACCCAACTTCTTCCTAAAGAAAAAATCAACAAGATAATAAAACATACCCGAGAAGCCGGAACTGAAATTCTCTCGTATCTTAAAACCGCGACTGCGCACTACGCTCCTGCCGCAGCTATTGCTGAAATGGTTGAAGCAATTATCAAAGATACAAGAAGTATTTTGTGTGTTTCGGCTTGTTTGCAAGGCGAATATGGTATTAAGGACCTGTGCCTTGGTGTACCCGCAATAATTGGCGCAAATGGTGTAGAAAAAGTTATTGAACTGCAATTAACAATAGAAGAAAGACAGCAATTCGAAGAATCAGAAACTGTAATAAGAAAGGCCGTTGAAGTATTAGAGGTATAAAAACCTAAGAGGAGGTAATTAAAATGAAAAAGGTCAGCATAATTGGCAGTGGAAATGTTGGTAGTACTACAGCACTATACCTGGCGGAGAAGAAGATAGCGGATATATATCTTATTGATGTCATCGAAGGACTATCCGAAGGCAAAGCATTAGATGCTGAAGAGGGAGCACCAATTCGCCGCTACGATACCGAACTCAGAGGAACAACGGATTTCTCTAAGCTCGTTGATTCAGATGTTGTGGTTGTGACTGCTGGGATTGCCAGAAAACCCGGCATGTCAAGAGAAGATTTACTTAATACAAATGCTAAAATTATAAAGTCGGTTTCTGAGAAGATTGCTAAATATACACCAAATTCAGTAATAATTATGGTAACGAACCCATTGGATGTGATGGCTTATGTGGCTCTGAAAACAACTGGTTTCGCCTTAAAAAAAGTTGTTGGCATGGCTGGTATACTTGATTCAACCAGGTTCCGGTATTTTATAGCTCATAAACTTGGCGTATCAGTACGTGATACAACGGCAATGGTCTTGGGCGGTCATGGTGACTCGATGGTTCCTTTACCTCGATACTCAACTGTTGGAGGCATTCCGATTATAGAACTTTTACCAAAAGATAATATTGACAAGATAATCGAAAGAACGAGAAAAGGTGGTGCTGAAATTGTCTCCTATCTAAAAACAGGAAGTGCCTTTTATGCTCCGGCAGCAGCCGTTGCAGAAATGGTAGAATGCATTATTAGGGATAAAAGACGTATCCTACCTTGCTCTGCTTATCTACGTGGCGAGTATGGTATTGAGGGAATCTTTATTGGTGTACCAATAATGCTGGGTAAAAATGGAGTCGAGAAAATAATTGAACTTGAACTCATCCCCGAAGAAAAAGAAGCTTTGTACACATCAGGTTCAGCAGTTAAAAAAGTAATAGAAAAATTAGAAGAACTGGGGGTTTTGTAAAAGGTTTTTAAATTCTTTTCAAATTATGAAAATAAAAGTTGGCATACCTTATGGCAGGGAAACTATCTTTGTGCATACAGAGGAGAAAAATATTGGCGAGATAATCTATCCTAATGAGGTTGAGATAAAAGATGAAGAGCAGACCCTAAACCAGGCTTTAGAAAATCCAATTGATTCAAAAAACTTCGATGAATTCTTGAGTGACGCCAAAGATATTCTTTTCTTGATTAATGATGCTACAAGACCTACACCTACTGCCAAGGTCTTGAAAATACTATATCCACAGATTAAGAATAAAAATATCAAGTTTCTCATCGCCACTGGAGTACATCGGACACCAACCGAAGAGGAATACTTGGAAATTTTTGGTGATTTCTACGACATATTTAAGGATAGAATTTATTCTCATGATGCTAAGAAAGAAGCAAACATGGTCTTTTTAGGGACATCGAAAAATGGAACAGAAATGCATGTTAATAAGATGGCTGTTGAGGCACACAAAATCGTCATTATCGGTTCCGTAGAACCTCACTATTTTGCTGGATATACTGGAGGCAGAAAATCTTTCCTACCGGGAATTGCATCTTACAAGACGATTGAGCAAAACCATAAACTCGCATTAAAGACAAGTGCAAAAGCACTTAGTCTTGAAGGAAATCCCGTCCACGAAGATATGGAGGATGCAATTCAAACCGTGAAAGATAAGGAGATCTTTGCTATTATGACTGTTCTGGATCGCAATGAGATGATTTATGCGGCAATTGCCGGTAATATCACTGAATCCTTGAAGGCAGCAATTGATAAAGCTCATCAGGTCTTCTCTGTTGAAATAAAAGAAAAGGCAGATATCGTCGTGGCAGTAGCTCCCTATCCAATGGACATCGATTTGTATCAATCACAAAAAGCTTTAGACAATGGGAAACTGGCATTGAATGATAATGGTATTTTAATACTTGTCTCTAAGTGTCGAATGGGGGTGGGGCCAGAAACATTCGTCAAACTCTTAAGTAGTTGCCATACCCCTCAGGAAACTTTAGACAAAATTGATAAGGAATATAAGTTGGGTTATCATAAGGCTGCAAAAATGGCAGAGATTGCCCGCTGGGCCAAGATGTGGGCAGTGACAACTCTTGATGATGAATTGTTAAAAAGTATTTTCATTAACCCTATTCATAGCTTGCAAGAAGCCATCGATGCTGCTATCGCTGAGAAAGGGGAAGAAAAAATACTCTTTTTGATGAATGCCAGTCTCACTGTACCAAAGACCAGAAGGAAACTAATATATCGCCGGAAAAAGTTTATTTACACCGGTACCTGGGGAGAAGAGTTCTCTCCTGACTCTCTTGAGATAAATTTATCTGAGGAAATCAAAAGCCCACTCTCATACATCTCCGCCCCGGAGATGTAAACCCCTTTTTATCGAAATATTGACTTCAGACGAATTATTGATATAATAACATCAAATTATTGCCTTTAGAAAGGAGGAATTATGGATATTCAAGGATATAATGTACCTGAGGATCTTTATTATCATGATGAAAATTCCTGGGTAAAGCTCGAGTCTGACGGAACAGTTATAATCGGTATGGATGATTTTTATCAAAAGCAGGCAGGGGATACTACTTATATAGACCTGCCGTTTGAAGGTGATTCCGTAAGTCAGGGTGAAACCTGCGGTAAGATTCAATCTTCAAAATGGGTGGGTAAATTTGTTTCACCCATCTCCGGTGAAATAATTGAGATAAACAGCGAACTTGAGAACGACTGCCGGCTTATTAATAAAGATCCTATAAC
>JABUBM010000338.1_pt1 | contig 11291 bp, 8 predicted proteins | sample 7240321 | NCBI WGS metagenome assembly JABUBM01 (sample SAMN07256344, study PRJNA390944) | subsurface metagenome | isolation source: Methane hydrate marine sediment | place: Pacific Ocean: Eastern North Pacific, ODP site 1244 | collected 2002
TCAATAGTTATAGTTTTAATTATTCCAATATTTTTTGGAATTTACGCCGATTTTCTCACCGTAAGCGAAATTAACTTAGAGATTTTGTTATTTTTATTGATAGGGCTTGTGCTTCTTTTAGTTTTAGGAAAAGTGATGGAATCATTTTTGTACGGTAAAAAAAGTAAAGAAAAAATGAAACAACACGATGTTATCAGGGTACTTTTGAACGAAGAAGGTAAAATAGTTTTACTCGTCTTTTTTCCGTTGACTATGATAATGGAGGAATTAATTTTTCGCTATTACCTTATAGGGATTTTATTAAACCATCTAAATTTAGAATTAATTTCAACAATTATGATTTCAAGTTTAATTTTTTCGCTATATCACATTCATACATGGTTTAGATTTAAAGACTTAAAAATCCTGATTTCAAATATTTTATTTTCATTTATTTTAGGAATCTATAACGCCTATCTCCTTTTTACATTAGGCATATTTGCGTGTATTATAGTTCATTTTAGCTTGGTCTTTATAATATATTATAACTTATACAAAAAACTTTCTTAAATACATTCTTATTATTTTAATATAAACAATTTGTTTATTTTAAGTTGATATTATGAAATTATTCTTCCGAGATTTAACAGAAAAAGATATACCAGCAATCTTAGATATAAGTAAAGATATATGGGAAGGAGATGATTACATTCCCGATGTTATAAAAAGGTGGTTAAATGAGGATGATAAGTTAGTTTATGGAGCATTTCTTGAAAAAGAAATGAAGGAATTAATTGGATTTGGAAGAGTAAAGATGTTTTCTAATGGAGTAGCTTGGTTAGAGGGTGGTCGAGTTAAGATAACTCACCAAAAACAAGGAATAGGGCGATATTTGATGAAATATGCAATAGATTACGCGATTCAAGCAGGCGCTACGGTCGCTCAATACGATACATCTTCGAGAAATTTTGGCTCACTTTCTTTAGCAAAATTTCACGGATTTAAAGAGAAAAAAAAGATGGAAGTCTTAGAATGTAAAATGAACGAGTTAAAACTAAGTAAAAGCGATTTTTCTCAAATACGGAAAATAACTAACGAAGAGGCAAAAATTATTTATAAAAAAATGGATATTGGCCCTGGAGATGAATTAAATATTGGATGGTCGTATATACCGTTATTAAATTTAGAGGATATAAATTCTTTATGGTTGACTAATTCTGAAGCAATTTTACAGAAAATAGATATTAAGAGTCTTGCTCAACCGGAAAAACCTAGAGAAAGCGAAGTATGGATCATAGTTTACGGTGATCCATTAGCCGCTTGTCAATTAATAACTTATACATTAAGCTTCGAGATTGATGAAGATGAGATCGATTTAGTTGAGCTTTACTGTAAGGCTGAAGTAGTAAAGTATGTAAAAGAATTAGGGTTTAAAGATCCCTCTTGGGAAGACGAACCCGTAGCGGTTATTCTTTATGAAAAAAAATTAAAATAAAAAAAAAGGAATTACATCTTTCTTAAAGCTTTTTTATCGACTTTGCCTATTGTTGTTAATGGTAATTGATCGAGAAATTCAATGAATTTAGGAACTTTATATTTTGCTAAATTATCTTGAGCATATTTTAAAATATCTGCTTTAACTTCCTCTGAAGCTTGGTATCCTTCCTTAAGCAGCACATACAATTTAACTATTTCTGAACCTGGACGATCTGAGTCAGGGATTCCAACAGTTGAACATAGCTCAATTGCGGCGTGTTTATTCATCTTATCGTCGACTTCAACGCTAAAAACCTTGAAACCGCTGACAATTATCATATCTTTTGTACGGTCAACGATGGTAATATATCCATCTTCATCCATCACACCAACATCACCAGAATAGAACCAACCGTCAACTAACGCATTTTCAGTTTCTTTTGGTTTATTCCAATATCCTTTGAATATTTGTGGGCCTTTTATGGCTATTTCTCCAGGTGCTCCTATAGGGACTTCCTTCTTTCGATTTGTAACATCTACTAATTTCACTTCTGTGTTAGGAAAAGGAACTCCAACAGTTCCAACTTTCTTCTTTCCAAGGTAAGGGTTCATAGTTACTCCGGGAGACGCCTCCGTCATTCCATAAGCTTCTACAAGTTTCCCTTCGCCAACCACACCTTCGAATTCTTTTATGTTTTTGCTGGGAAAAGGAGCAGCACCAGAGATATAACCTATTACAGAACTTAAATCTAATTTTTTGAATTTTCGATTCTTTAAAAGCATCATATAAAGAGTTGGGACATTATACATCAACGATATTTTACCTTCATAATTGTGTAATTGACTGCAAAAATAATTTGTATCTCTTGGATCAGGAACTAAAATCTGAGCGGAACCCATAAAAGCACTCTGAAGGCAAAATTGTAAACCCGCCAAATGGAAAAAAGGAAACCCGGACATATAAATATCTTCACCGGGGTTGGCACCAGGTTCAAACCAATTAAACACGATTTGCATTAAATGTATTAAATTTCGATGAGTTAGTATTGCCCCTTTAGGAGGGCCAGTCGTTCCACCAGTGTATTGAAGTAATAAAACATCTTCCGGACCTATTTCAACATTAGGTGATTTATCGTTTGGATATTTATCCACAATATCTTTATAGTCAAAATATTTTATACCATTAATTGGCTCAACTTTTCCATAGGGGATTTTTCCTATTTTAATTAATTGTTCTTTCATAGCGGGTTCTAAATCCAAAATATCAGCTACATTAGTAGTAATCACAATTTTTACATCGGTGTCCCCCGTTTGGAGCGCTTCCCTAACTTTCTCTTCGTAAAAAGAGTCAAGTGTAATTATCGCAACCGCTCCGCTGTCTTTTAACTGATACCTTATTTCATTTGATTGTAATAAAAAATTCATCCCTGAAGCAGCACATCCAGCGTAAAAAGTTCCAAATAGCGCTACGATAAATTGGGGAAGATTTGGTAAATTTATTACGACACATTCTCCTTTTTTTACGCCATTCTCAACAAGAAAGTTAGCAAAACTGTTAATATATTTTTCTGCTTCTTTAAAAGTCGCACAAGAACCTTGAAAATCGTAGCACAAACTATTAGGGTACTTATTAACCGTATGTTTCATCATTTCTGCTACAGAATAATACTCTAGATCAATTTTTGGTTTTACATGAGCGTCGTAAGATTTAAGCCATATTTTTTCCGAATATGGACTATTTTTGGCATTTTCATTTGTCATTTTTTATCATATTTTAAAATTATTTTAATATAATTAACGAAATTCGGTAATTACTTTATTGTTAGATCAATATTTAAAATTAATCTTCTGATATTGCCAATAAATAACAATAATAATTTTAGGAAGAATAAGAATAAGATAAAAAAAGAAATAAAAAAAATTAAATTATTTTGTATTGTTATGCTTCTACTAAATTCTCTTTATATCCTTTTCCACAATAAACGCAGAAAGCAAATCCATTTTCAGCTAATTGTTCAAGCATTTTTTCGGTATATTGACTTCCGCATTCACTACAGTATACGGCATTAGGTTGTACAGTTTCAACTTCCTTTAGCGCTGATTTGATGATCTCAGGCTCTACATAAGTTTGGGGCGGATTAACTTTTTGTTCTTCGCTGATAGGAGCTTTTTTAACAGGTTTAGGTTTTCCAGAAATATCATAATATATTTCTTCAAATAATTTGTATAAGCCTACAAAAATACCCTTTAATAGAAGATAAACTCCTTTTAATATGTAATAAATTAAATAGCCGACTCCCTTTAACACAAAATATACGATAAGTACTGCTAGAATTAACGACGCTACAGTTCCAATTATCATTAAAACTTGAGGAGGGATAGGCATACTTAAAAACCATGTTATAAATTCTTGCCAATATAATAAAGCTTGATCCGAAATTTGGTTCCAATTATTATTCACCAATAACCACCTTTTTAATTATTATATTTAATATTTTATTTTTAATTAAAAGGAGTTTGAAGTCGATTATAAAAAATTTGGAGTCCAGTTTTTAAATTTATTTTAAAAGGAATAAAATTGAAAGATATTAATAAACATTAAATTTCAATATTTTTATTCATATTTTTATTTGATTTACTAAAATCATACAAAAATTTGAACGCCTTTATTGCGTGGCTTATCTGAGTCATTATTGGAATTTTATATTTATACGAATGTTTTAAAAAGTATTCAAGAACCCATCGGGAACCAAAAACGCAAGTAATAACGGGTTTATTAAGCTTGGTTGAAAGATTTCTCATTTCCCTCAAGTGTGGTGTTATAGGTATAGAAAAGGTTTCTAAAGGTTTTTGAGGGACAGCGAAAATGTGTAATAAGGCATCGACATGTTCATCGTTTAGTATCGCTTTTAACGATTTACTAAAGGTCATAAATAAAGAAGGCCCTAAGTCAACAGGATTCTTCAAAGAAGTCCAATTGGGTGCGATAGATTTCATCTCTTGAATGGTAGACTCATTTAAAATTGCAAGATTTAGGCCTAGTCTTTCAATTTCGTCGCATGCTAATATACCTAAACTTCCAGAAGATGTAATTATTGCGATGTTCTTTCCTTTAGGTAAGGGTTGAGTAGCAAATACTTGAGCAATATCAAACATCTCGTAAAAATTATTTACGCGATAAATACCGGAATATTGTTTGAAAATCGTATCGTAAATTTTGTCGTCTCCAGCGATAGAGCCAGTGTGACTCTTTATCGCTTTAGAACCAATTTCGCTGCGACCATTTTTTAGAATTAAAACAGGTTTAGTCAATTTTCTTAATATTTCTATTAACTTTGGTCCTCGTTTCACGCCTTCTAAATAAACTGTTATTACATTAGTATTCGTATCATTCTCAAGATATTCCAGCATATCAATCTCATCAACATCTACTTTATTTCCAAGAGTTATAGTTTTCGAAAAACCAATTTTCTGACTTGCTGACCATTCAACAAATATATTTCCTAACACACCTGACTGCGCGATTATAGAAATAGTGCCCCCTTCTATAGATTGATTAAAATCTATTTCTGTGGTTGTAAATTTGTTGTTAAAATTAGTAACACCCACACAATTAGGGCCAATTATTCTTACATTCGAATTTTTAGCAATTTCCTCTATTTCTTCTTGGATTTTAACAAATTTTTCGATACCCGTTTCAGCAAAGCCCGCAGTTTCTATAATTATTCCTTTAACTCCTTTTTTGACAGAATCCTTCACTATTTGAAGCACACTTTCATTCCTTACTACGACAATTGCTAATTCGATATCATCTGGTATATCATTAATATTTTTGAACACTTTATGACCAAAAATAATATCTTTGTTTATATTTACGGGATATGTTTTAAAATCCGAATTCAATAAATAATATGTCATAGTATAACCAAATTTGAAAGTATCTGAAGCACCTATAATAGCAATGGATTTAGGGTTAAAGAAAACATCCATACCAGTTACTTGATCGCTCATAATTTAATTTGTCCCATTGAAAAGATTAATATAAAAGATTATAATTTATTGAACTTAAAATTTAGTTTTAAAGGTTGAAACTATATTGTTTTCAAAATTAGGGGCATTTATATTCTAAGATGTAGATAAATTGAAAGACGAAAAAATTAATTTATTTTTTATAAAAATTGTATGGAAGCTATAACGATTAATAGATATGTTCAAGTTATTTGTCCTGTGTGTAAAGCACAGAACACGGTACGGATTCCTAAGTCCGTAATTAACCAAGCGTCTCATCTAACTACCGTTTCTGTTCCTAAAGGCGAAATTTGTCAACATCACTTCCAATTATTTATAGACAAAAATTTTAAAATACGTGGATATCAAAAAGTTGATTTTCAATTAGACTCCGAGAATGACAAAATGAAGAAAAATCTAAGACATAATTACAAAGAAAATTATGTAAATAGTTTAAAGCTATACAAATCTTCAGTATCAAAGGACAATTCTATCAAAAATGTGCTAAAAAAGCCAGATAATAAAAAAGAAACAAAAAAAATCGAAGAGAGCTTTAATAGAAAAAATCATAGAGCATTACAAGATATTTACGAAGAATTTTGGGAATTTATCAGTGATAATAATGAAATTTTTCAAAAATTTATTGTTAAAGACAAAAAAAGAAGGTTTCTTTTAAAAATGAATGAATTAACACCAGTTTCGGATCAGAATTTATTACAAACAGTTGACAAAACTGAGCAGTAAATTTTTAAGAAAATTCGTCTAAATATCATTATCCATTTATTATTTTTCAAATCTTCAAATTTATAGAATACTTCTTGTAAGAGCTTAGCATAATGAGCATAGGCGGATTAATACAAAAAGAATTTGGTAGAATTAAATCTGATAAAAGAACTTTAATTCTATTATTTGCAATACCAATAATCTTAATTGTCATTTTTGGGCTTACTACGGGTGTTGGCCCTATGAAATTCTTTACCTCTGCGATTATAACTCTCGATGAAATGCCTACTTATGATAATTTCCCGTCAAATTCTTCTCAATACGACGATATTTTTATCTCGATTATGGAACAAAATACCACAACGTGGGATCTTTATCGATACTATAATAGTACTAACAGTGGAGAATATAACGAAGCATTTGATCGATGTTTTAATTTATTAAAAAATGAACTAATAGATGTTTTTATTGTACTCCCTAATAACTTCTCAGAATCTGTAGCAAATAAAACTAACCCAATATTAATCTATTATATTGATGGCTCTGATCTAAGCGCTGTAGGTGCAATTGAGGTAGCTCTCCAAGAACCCCTCACTCTTTTTCGCGTTGAAATTAATATGCTGGAAAATTTTACAATAATGGTACCTCACCTTGAATTTGGAGTCCCTTCATGGGAATCGCAATTGCTCAATTATTCATTAGCTCTGATCCTACCAATAATAATAATTGGAACTACGATGAATTTAACATCTCTAACAATTGTTTCTGAGGGCCCACTTCCGCGAATGCTTATTACTCCTACGGCAAAAAGAGATATAATCCTTAGCAAACTAATTGCAAATACTGTAATAATGATAATGCAAGCTACAGAAATATTCGTAATGACGTCATTTTTCGGTTTATATAGTTTAGGCTCGTTATTTAATTTTTATCTAGTTTTAATAATGATTGGCTTTAGTGGAATAGCCATAGGTTTATGTATCTCTGCAATTAGCCCAACAGAACAAGGAGCTAATCAAATGTACTTGATGCTGTTTATTATTATCATAATTTTTTCAGGAACTATTATGCCGCCTGAGTCTTTGGGGAGTGCGCGATTTCTTTCAGACATGCTTCCTTTAAGTCACGCTTCAGTCCTCATAACAGATATAACATTAAGAGGTTTATCGTTAAATTTAGAGCATGTTCTTTCTATTCTTTTAATTTCATTAGTTTTTCTAGCAATTGCTTATATCGCATATAAGTTTAAAAAAGTGGAGGTGTAAAGAATTAAACGGAGTAATTTTAAGAATAATATATTTCGATTAGCCAGACAGATAAAGAAAGAATTTCAACTCTTATGGACTGATAAATTTAATATTTTTATAGCTCTAATAGTTCCACCTCTTGTAGTTGCCTTATTAGGAGTAACCGCTAACATTGGAGGCTCTACTTCCAATCCTATAGATTGTGTTTTAGTTTCCTACGATTCAAACACGTTTATTAATGAAAATAATTTTACCGAGTCAAATTTAGATGATTACAATATGAAATATGTTGAGGCTGTAAACAACTCGAATTTATTAAATCTTATACAATTTTTTAACGCTTCTGAAGAGATTTATGCGATGGAAACGGCTAGAAATTATTTAACTTCAAAGAAAATTAAGGTTATTATCGCAATTCCAGTTGATTTTTCAGAATTACTAATCTGGGGGTATCCCGGTTTAATAGAATGTATATCAGATTCATCAGATTTTAAAAAAATTCAAGAAAATTTGAATGCTGTTTACGATTCTATTAAAATTTTTGTTAATCAAAATAATTTGACCCCTCAATTTGAAGTTCGTGGTTTTGAAGAATTTTCGATTCCTGAAGACTATAGTTTCACATATAATTATAATATGGTACTTGTTCTCTCTTTTATGGTTATAGGCGTTGGGATGGTCTCAACAATTTTAATAATAGTTCAAGAAAAACCAATTGCGAGATTATTGCTCACTCCCGTTAAAAGGGCTGAGATTCTATCTGCAAAATATATCACTTATACAAGCATTTTGATTATTCAAGATCTTTCACTTGTTATTAGTGCTTTAGCATTTGGGTTATATGTAGTAGGTTCATTGTTCGATTTATTTCTCGCATTATTTATTTTAGGATTTACCGGCCTTGCTATAGGTATTTTTATTAGCACATTTAGCAAAACTAAAACTCAAGCAAACCAATTATTTTTTGCTACTTTTCTAGTTTTAATTCTTCTAAGTGGAATATTTATTCCTATTGATGCCATGCCGATTTACTTACAAATTATAGCATACGCGCTTCCGTTATCTCATGGAAGTCCATTAATAACAGGAATAATCACTAAGGGAAAATCAGTATTTGGTTTTGACTTTTTTACTTTATTAGGCGTTAGCATTTTTCTTGTAATTACTTCCTTCATAATATTTCAAAGAAGGAAATATGAGGTGTAAAATGGAGATTTCTAATCCTTCTGATAATTCAATGGTACTAGTGGAAAACTTAAATGTCACATTTGGGAAAAACCAAATTGTGCATGATGTATCTTTTAATGTGAAGCAAGGTGAAATCATTGGTATGTTTGGAATTTCAGGCGCTGGAAAAACAACAATTATTAGGGTACTAACATGCCAAATTGAAAAGAAAAATTGGAGTGGAAATGTTGTAGTTACGAGTTTAAATCCTAGTAAAAAAAGAAATCATTCAAAAATTCTAAGTAATATTGGATATGTTCCTCAACTAGAACTATTGAATTTATATTTTGAATTAGACCCTTTAAAAAATGTTGATGTGTTTACATCTACTTATGGAATGAACAAAAAAAAGGCAAGAGAAACTGCTGAAAAGCTGTTTAAAATATTAGACATTCCTGAGGACACTTGGAAAAAAAGGGTATCGCGGATGAGCGGGGGCGAAAAGAAACGCTTATCAATGGCTATTGGTTTAATACATAACCCCAAAGTTCTCTTTCTTGACGAACCCACGACTGGCGTGGATGCGTCGAAACGCTATGATATACTCAGTTATCTAGAGAAGTTAAACCAGCATTTAAACACAACCATGTTTATTATTACACACGATTTAGAAGCGGCACTAATATGTGATAAAACTGCGATATTAAGGCAGGGGAAATTACTCGAATTTGATACACCTCAAAAATTAATATCTACTTTGCCAAGTGGGGGTTTAGTAGCGAGAATTTCAATTGATAATTTAGATCTAAAAGTAATAAAAACGGTTCAAAAATTTGATTCAGTTAAAAATGTATTACGCGTTGGAAATGAAACTATCGAAGTATTAATGGAAAATTTTGAGAATAACTTACCTAAATTAATGAAATATTTATTTGAGAATGACGTTAAAATTTATTCAATGAGTAGGGATATTGCCAATTTTAGAAGGTTCTTTCAGATTAGAATCCAAGAGGAAGAAGAAAAAGAAAATAAAGTAAATATTTCTGAAATAAATAGTGAAGGTGGAATTATATCTTAAAATTAAGTCGGAAAAGCGAAAAAAGACTAAAAAATTTTATGATAGTCTGTATTCTTATAGGAACTCCAATCATAACTTTGGTTTTAATAAATGTTCGTTGGACTTATTTTATCGACGAGAAAAGCGTAGAACAGGTTAAAAATATGGCAACTGCATTTACAAGCACTCATCATAACGATGTTGGACTGTTTGTAGAACCAAATATTGATTCAAATTTTAGAGCCATTGACTCTATTAATTTCACATTTTCAAGTATTAATGCTCCTGAATTGATTGATCCTAATTATAATCTAAATATTGAGTCTTTTTCCCGTGATTTCTTTTTTGATTATATCTTTGAAAAACAAAATATAGATGGATCCTATTCAGATATAGCGGGATTTGGGAATATGTTTTCAACCTATGAAGCAATCGAAACATTAGAAATAACCAATAAGTCGTATCTTGAACGCAAGATAAATCTTGGAGAAACGAGTAATATCGCAAATTACCTTTCAACATCTTTAAATGAAGGGGGATGGGGCTTTAAGGCTAATCAGTTCTTAAACGATTCTGACATTATTTCTACATTCTGTGCGATTGAACTCGCATATAGTTTATCAGAGAGTTCTTTACTTCTAAATCAAAATATTGAAGAATTTATTGATTCTACATGGTTTTTAGGTAGTTATCGATTAACAAATGATTCTTTAGATTCAAATCCAGAAACGACATTCTATGGTGTACGAGCTTTTTTAGGAATGAACATGTCTTATAATTTAGTTGAACTAATAGAAATTGGAGCTTATTTTTATAAATTATTTAACATTTTCGATGGGGGGTATATTAATCCTGAGACGGGTATTTCTGATATTCGATCGACATATTATTCAATTTCTTCACTAGATCTCTTAAAAATTCCTTTAAATTTAAGAAATGCCTCTAAAACTTTAGAATTTATCTTAAATTGTTCAAATAATGATGGAGGATTTGGTGTTCATCCAAATGTAACTAAATCTGATTTCACATCTGGTTGGGCAGCAATGAAATCAATTAAGATTTTAGAAAGTAAGTTAATTCTTACTCAAGAAGTAATTGATGCTATAAAACAAATTAAAATTAATTACTATAAATGGCTACACTTTTTCCAAGCGAAAAACGCTCTATTTGGGCAAATAACAATTGAAACTAATTATTTTCAATTTTTAACTTATTTTAATATGGGGTATCTCGATTCAATACAGACCGCGCAATTTCAATATATAAAAAGCAATATCTTAAGTTTTACAAAAGCATGTTATAATATTAACGATGGAGGCTTTGGTTCACAACCAGATCAAGAAGCAACGCTTTTTGCTACATATTGTGGATTAAATCTGTTTCAAATGCTTAATCCCGCAGATCGACCTTGGGATCCTAATACATTAAATCTGACATTGACAAAAAATTTCTTGTCTAACATGCAAAATCCTGATGGAGGTTTCAGAGTTGGAAACGATGTCGATTATTTATTATCTCTTTTCGAGTCTTATTCTATAATTTTTACTAATTTAATCAATACGAATGTGTCCACTGTAGAAAGTACATATTGGGCATTAATTTCTCTAGAATTAATTAATGGGTTAGATCAGATT
>JABUBM010000339.1_pt1 | contig 11286 bp, 8 predicted proteins | sample 7240321 | NCBI WGS metagenome assembly JABUBM01 (sample SAMN07256344, study PRJNA390944) | subsurface metagenome | isolation source: Methane hydrate marine sediment | place: Pacific Ocean: Eastern North Pacific, ODP site 1244 | collected 2002
GGTGTAGCAGGAACAGATCAGAGGACACCTGGGCTGAGTTCCATCGTTCAGGAAATTGTGAACCATCCCGGATATACGCAAAGCAGCGCCATTTCTATTGGTTTGCGGTAAAATATTTCACCACCGCTTAGATAGTGTTCCCATAATCCCTATTCTTCATGTGAAACAGCGGAAGAATCCTATAATGGAAAAACATTATGGTTTACTTATGAAAGAAGCAGAAAGAAATACCAGAAATATCTTAAAAAGCTAACGAGTAAATTCGCAATGGGGCAATACGCATGAAAGATATTTGGTACGGAGACAACAGGGATGTAGTTAAGTGGGGTGGTATAGTCCATCTGTGTTCTAAGACTGGAATAAAATTCGTGCTGCAAATCGCCTATTACCGTAGACAGGAATGGCTTGAAATGTCTTTTGATAATGATCATGTGAACATCCCTCGTGAGGTATCCCGTCATTTTAAAAGTATAGAGGACATCACGCGATTAGGACTTGATACTGGCATAAATATTCAAGTAATAAATAAAGAATTTAGTCATAGTAGAAGAGAATCGTACCATAATGAAATACTTAATTGTTTAAATATTATAAAGGAACGGAAAATCGTTTTTCTTGATCCGGATACAGGATTAGCACCAAATAAAGCTGGGGCAGAACACGTTAAACCTGATGAGGTTCTATTGATTTGGGAATCGCTAAAGGAGGGAGATTTCCTTGTCTTATATCAGCATAGTTTTCGTTCCAAGAATTGGGTAAATATTCGGAAGAAACAACTAGCTGAGGCATGTCAGGTCGAAGAAAATAAAGTTGGAGAATGGAGTTCAGACTTGGCTAAAGACGTGATTATTTTCTTTGTCAATAGGTGATAAGAGACTCCCTATGAAAGCAAGAGTTGTTTCAGGAGGAGTCCGACTCTACTCGAACTCCCCGTTCGCATAAAAATGAGACTAAATTGAAAGCCAACTCAAAGGTTCTACTTATCGTAAAGTACCGTCCACTTTACAGGACTCGAACCACACAATCCCTAATATAAGCAATAGACTATATCCATAGTCTACTGACGTTTCTTAATTGAACAATCCGTCAGAAAGTGCAATCCAAGTGCTATAATGAATGGTAGTTGAAATGGTGAATCACGCCGCCGAGAAGCGAGGCTGTTATTGAAAGAGCTCGACGCTGGTCAATCTAAAAAAGAGCAGGCAGAAAATGCCTGTGTCAGATGTTTCTTTGACTGGTATACCCGTATTTCTAGAACAGTCTATTCCGTTGAGCGAGCTGAGCATGTTTTCCCTGAACTAGCGTATAGCATCAGATGGGATTTCATCGCTACTCCACGTGACGAGAGAGAATGGTACGCGTTAGAGGTAAAAGGTTTGATTCGACCTAAGGCGAAAGTCGAGCTTGTTCATTGGACCAAAATGTTCGCGACAGTGACCAAGCAGTTGTCAGGCTTGTTACAGGGGGAGTATTTGGTGGTGGGAACTCCCTCCCTATGGTTAAATAGAAATGAGAATAGGAAGCTCAAGAAGATATTGCCACGCGTTGTGCTGACAAAGGCTAAGAATATGAATAATGGAGCTTCGGTGAAGCTAGGGGCAGAAATTTTGGCCAAGTTTCCAATTTGGCCGTCCAGACCGCATGTTGAAATGAGACCACAACCGCACTTAGTAAAAATCCCCGATGAAATTAAATTATTTAAGATTTCGGATAGAGGATTGTCTATAGAGCCAGGGACGTCGCCAGTAGATATATTCAATGTTTCAGGAGCATTGGAGGAAGCAACTAACGCATTGTTCGACCCAGCGAAGGAGGGAATACTAAAGGCGAATGAGCAATTAGGTTTAGCCAGAGTAAAAGGCGCCAAGAAGACCATTCTGCTGCTAGATTGTCATCTCCCGTGGGAACCAAACAGTGTCAAGCGAATCCTAGCTAGCAAAGACCACAGCTACATGTCAAATATAGATGAGATATTTCTACTCCAAGTGTCTGACCACCAAGTAAGCAAAGTCTGGTAGGCTGTCAGTTAAGAGCCCAGATACTATGAGCTTAGATGTAACCCTCTAAACATTTCATTTTGTTGTTGCACTTTCAGCCAAAAAGTTAACCCTATTTACCCCCACGCCTGATTAAGTGAATGATGGCAAACACCACCATCATTACAACCACGAAGCCAAGTGCTATCCAGACAGAATATTGGGGTTCCACACCCCTTAACCCAAGCCTCGCCAGAGTCCCTAAGATAATCAGAGTCCCATCGTAAACAATCGAAGAGAGTACGATCGCCAGCACCAGTCGATAGTAACGAAAGTGTAGCGAGCCAGCCGCCACTGATGACACCTGCATCAAGCCTGGTGTCAATCTAGCCGCCGCTATCGCCAGTACTGACCATTTACCCGACCTATTCTGAAATTGCTCGAGATTACGCCGCAAGAATCGTGAACGTCTGGTCATCCAGTCTATGAATCTAGTCCCCAGTAGTCGACTTAGCCAGTAGATAATACTTGTTCCCGATAGTCTGCCACTCAATAGCATGATAATGATTAGGAGTACGGGTGATGAGAAGGGGCCGGCCGTGTAGGTAGTGAAAAACAGAATGGTATCAAGTACGAAGGGAAATGGTATACCAATATCGGCGGATACGGTTAAGAAGAAGATTGCGGCTAGTCCACCGGGATTATCAACACTTATGGAAGCTGCCATTGTGGAGAGTACTTCATTTATCCATTCGATCATAGGACGATATCTATGGCAAGATTCTGATTATTGTGGCATAAAATGTGGTTTGTGGCAATGTTTGGTTTTAGTTCAACTAAACTCCCTCGACAGAGGGTAGTATGATAACCAGATCACTGCTAGCCCATGACCCTGTCACTCACTAGGCTTATGTGGTGGCCATCTCAGAGCAAATCAATACTCAGCCTAGTAGGAAACCCACCAGATAGGTTTAAAGAGACAATTCTGATTGTTATCGCATCAGCTTTTGCCCACATCGTGCACTCAGGTAACAATCCATCTTATTGTTGCCCTTTTCCTGCTATCATTTATTTCGTGTCATGTCTAGGAGACTATACACATAGTCTATTTCTTATCTGAATTACTATAGTAGCTACACGGGCAAAGGATAAAGAACTTTTTTCACGAGACATCTGCCTTTCTATAGCGGCCTTTTTGACAAAGGTTACCTAGAAGATAGAGAATACGAATCAATTAAGGAGAGAGCATGATTACGCAAGATTGGAAACATAAAAGCCTTTTTCTAGTCACAATCTGTATTCTAATTGTTAGCTTCATGGCATTATCGCTCTCGTTGGTATCTTGTGCTCCAGCAAAACAAGATACTACATTTGAATCTATTATAATCACTGGCACCGCCAATAAGACAAGCCAACCGTTTACAGTAACCACAAAAGAATGGACTGCTGATTGGTCTTATGTCCCTCTACCCGAATATCCTGAATTGGCAACTTTTCAATTCTATATATTTCCTGAGGGTGAAATAGCAATGTTCGTAGGTTCAATGATATTGTCTAATGGCACAAGTGGGTCACTGCATATTGATGCTGGAGCCGGCGAATACTATATCAGAGTTGTAGCAGATAATCTTAAAAGCTGGAAAATAGTTATCTCCCCATAATGAAGATAAGTTAAAACCCAAAATTGAAGTTGAAAGTCCGAACAGGCCTACCAAAGGGGTATCATTAAGGAAACAAAAGAGCTACTTGTGGAGTTAAAAGAATAGCAAAGAAGGACGGCAGGATAATACATAGTTAGGTAAGATGAAATTGTCAAAGGTATATATAGATAAAAAAGGATACAAACGATTTAAGGCTTCGGGAAAGCTTGTTGATAGACATGTTATGGAAAGAAAGCTTGGTTTCCGGTTGAGAAAGGACGTAATGGTCTACCATATAAATGGGATTAAAACTGATAATAGATTTGAGAATTTACGATTGATGACTAAAAAAGAATATCCCAAACAGCACACTGTAAAAAAAGAGAGAGACAATTTGGGTGTAATTATTATTGGTTTTATTTCAGGTATTGTAAAGACTGCTATCTGGGTTTTAAAGTCTATCACCAAGCTTATTATTTACACTATTAAGGCTATTAAGCATAGTGGAATAAAAAAGTAGATAAAGAGTAAAAAAGACTTCTACTTGCGAGACAGCACTACCTCCCTCTCTATTGTAGTAACTACATTCTTCACGCCCAGGTAATAAAGAACTCTTTCCACAAAGCATCCACCTTTCTCTTCTACCGCTTAATACCGCATAACATATTCCGCGGTTTACGTATTTACTGGAAATTCCCCCGGTAGTCCGAGGGAATTTCCGGGGGAATAGACTGGCGGAATACACCAGGGGAATAATGGTGCGGAATCCCCGGAATAATAGTGGGGGAATAACCCGTGGAATCCTTGTTTTAGGAAGCATAGAGAGGACAGGTGAAATCACTGAAACAGGAGCCCAGTTACAATGTTAGTCTAAAAGAACAAAAGGGGGGGGAAATGGTCAAGAGAAGTCAATTATCAAGAACTGCTGGTTGGAAATAAAGTAGACTATAGCCATAGTCTGTTAATGGCCTCTTAAGCACTACAAAAACGTTCCTTTTTATCTATTATTGACAAACCCCCAGCAGAGAACTAGACTCAAGTCATAACGCATGGAACTACCCTAAATGCTTCGGGAGGGTACAGAACCTCTCTAATGAAGGAGGACAAGAATGCGGAAGAAGGTTTTACTTTTCTCCTTGGTAGCAGTACTTTTATCGTCTTTAACTAGTTGTATCTCTGCAGAGACGGTAGTAGAACGTGTTACACAATCACTTCATGAAATCGACACCTACCAATATGATATGAGTATGACCATAAATATAGCTGGAGTAGTTGATGGGGAGGAGGGCGAACTTACGGTTAGCACAGACTCAAGTGGTACTGCTGACAATGTGAATAGACGGATGTGGATGGAAATGGAGTTGGCTCTGCACATGACATTACCTGAAGAAGAAGAGATGGTAGTAGGCATGGAGATGTATCTTATTGGCAATGATTCATATATGTTAATCGAAGTAGAAAACGAAACTTCACTATGGCTAAAGGAACGTATGCCAGTTGGAAGTTGGGATGAAACGGCAAAGCTTAATACTGATGTAGCCATTCTCGAAGAAGCGGAGGTTACACTAATAGGTAGTGAGAAAATAAGAGGTATAGATTGCTATATTCTTGAAATAATTCCTAACGAAGAGAAGCTATTTGACGCGGTCTACCAAGAGACATTTATAACAGGGGAGCAAGTGCCAACGCTGACGGAAGAGTTAATTAGAGAACTTATTAAAAACGCCTCGGTGAAGCAGTGGGTGCAGAAGGACACCTTTTTCCCTGCAAAGATGGAAATAGTTATGGAGGCTGAAGTGCCACCTGATATTATGGGGGATGAGGCAGAGGGAATGTTAACGGTTAGTATGACCATAGCTTCACTAATCTTCAACTATAATGAGTCGGTTAATATAGAACTGCCAACAGAGGCAGAGGAGGCGATTCCTTGGGATACTGATGAGTTCTTTGAGGCAGGAGAGATTGAGGCAGCTGCCACTGAACTTGCTAATATTCAGGCAGCAGTGCACTCTATGATGGTTGATAATGAGATACAAGTATTGCCGAATCCGGTAGTCGTAGCTACCAGCGATATGAATGCCTTCCCCGATGCAACTTCAGCAGTCACTGTTGACAAAATAAATGACCCGGATGGAACCGCCTACGCAGCTGGTGACGTGGATGGATTTCTACTCTACCAGCACGATATAACAGCTGATGCCGCAGCGACTGGTCTGGTCAACTATGTTGCCACGCAAACCACCACCTATTGGTATTCTGTTGATGCCTCCGGAACGGTAACTCAATTTACTACATCAACACAAGTACCTACTCAGGCACCAGAGACAACCCCCGAAATTGTTCAGGAGAAAATGAAGGACATTGAATCTATCATAGATGAGGCTGAGAGAATGGGTATTCAGGTACATTCTGTGGTTCATGAAGGTGAGAGTATAACTATGACCTGCGAAGCGGGTAGTTACATCACCTTCAGGGACTATGTAACCGCTCTGGAGAAAAGTGGCCGCTTCGCTACGGTTACTCCTCCCGCTGAGAAATTCTCTTATATCACCGGCGGCACTATTAAGCTTAAGCCCAAATACCAGTACATCGACATGCCGGCTGTATATTATGAAGTTAACCTAGCACTCGCCCCAATGACAGCTAGTGATGCCATTGCAATCCTTGTTGGCATAGCTGAAGGGAGTGGAATCGATATTAACCCTAACGCAGGTAAGTTACGTATTCCATCAGCAGCTATCCGTCAGGTGAAGGCTGATGGAAACACATACCAGGTTCTATTGTTCACGAATATCCAACTGCAGGGTGATTATGAAGACGTCATGGCTTTCATCTCTGATCTTGATTCGCGAAAGACTTTAAAAACCATGATATTAAAGAGAGTGTCCATTAGCCAAGTTGATGTTTATGGAAAAACAGAAACGACTGCTACAGTAGATGTTGATATCTATACTACTGAATCCTAAGGGCAACAGCATAATTAGGTTAACCTTTCCCCCAGTGCACGAATCCTCAATAGTCCGCATTGGAAACTCACCCTTCAATGTAGCAACGATGTTGACGAAGAAGCGTGTCATCAGAAGTGCATTCCTACGAACGTTGATAGGAATCAATGTGCCTATGATTGTTTTCGCAGGCCAGTAATATTCAGGAAGTTCATAATCGCTGTGGCAACAAAGGATACGAGTGCAATCCAGAATCCGGGGAGGTAAGAAGTCTGAAACATCCCCTGACTTTCTTTTTCAATATCGCCATCAAGCTTGAATTTCAGGGCTATGAGAAAGACAACCCCCAATGCGCATAAAATCCCGCGAATAACGGGTCCGCTCTTGCCGCGCAGGAAAAAAGCTACAGCCAATAGTACACTCGCGACGAGTGCTAGAATTGCCAGCACCTCCGGGTCTGCTTGCTCCGTCATGTCGGCAGCCTCGTATTCAAAACCAGTAACAAGTTCAAGTCCAGTGACATTCACAATTTCCTGCCCGGCACATGTTACTGCAACCCATGGCAACAGGAACATCACGAGCGCCAATACAGCCAGTCCCAGACTAATCCTTCTGACCATTTCGACCTCCTCTATTTCTATTTAAAATTCCTTCAATTTTATGCAGCTTGTTTCTTACCTGTACGACGCCAAACCATGAATGCTCCAACGAAAACGCCTATTAATCCACTAACTCCAGCTACAATAATCCAAATCCATGAGAAGCCTGCATCCCCTGAACCTAATTTTCTGACATCTTCGAATGTACCATCGCCATCAGCATCAATCTTCATGATGACACCCTTTTTACCTGTAGACAGAGCTTCCCAATCGATAGTATATTGATGTACTGCCTTCGCTGACGTGGGTTCTTCCTCTCTTATAAAGGTATTTATTTCCTCAGCGACAGTGGTCACTACCAAGCCATATGAACCTTTGTCGATGCCTATAACCTCATATTGATAGGAATCTATTGATGAATCTGGTAGGCACAAAATTATGACAGCTTCCTCGGAGAAAGTTGAGCTGGGGATTTCATTTCTAACTTCCCCGTTAGTTATGCCTGTGGCGTGTCTTTCAGAGTCATAAACCATTAGCTCTACAGGACTCTCAACCTCTACCTTTAACATACGCACTGTAGGATAGCTGAACCAGACTCCCTGCAAATCAGGGATAAGCTCTTTTACTAACACTATGTTCCCTGCCCCGGGTGAATCAACTAAGACAGGCTGGAGGGGAATTTCTATAAGAATCCGCCCACCAGGATAATCGAACAAATCTACGTGTACCAACACTTTATCTTGTTGCCTATCATACATTGCGTACAAGGTACCTACACCCTTCTCTCGCACTTCAACGGCAGCAAAATCTTTCAAAAGCCACTTCTCAGCAGTGATTGTTGCCATGTCTCCTACCAGCTTAAATGCATATTCCGCTAGATATTGTGGAACAATTCCATGCGTAGCCCATTGCGCTAGCACGCCGCCTAGCCGCGCCGCAAAACTCACAAAGAGCTCCTGTGTCTCTGTTTTTTCTCTGATTACATTACGAACGTTCTCTCTGGATTCGATTTTCCTCACCAAATCTTGTGTTAAAGAAAGCCCTTTCTTACGTTCGTTATCGGTCTCGAGCGAACTTAGTTGAGTAACAGTCTCTCTTATGGCTTTACCCAAGAGGGATAATTCGTTTCCTTCTAGGTTTGCCACTTGTGTGCCTCCAGCAACGCTCTCATGAATAAAATATGCAGTAATGCGAATGTCAGAGTTCATCATAATGGTGCCGGGATTTTTAGTACCAGCCACATCGCCTCCCCAATGGCTGAAAACATAGCCTGAGACTGGTTCTGCAGTCAAAGTGACTTCAGTCCCGGCTTTGTAGTAGAAGATAGATGATTCCAAATTACCGGTACTAGATGATATGACAAACCGGGGGCGCCCTGCAGGACTCTCTCCTGTAGGATCGAGAGTGATGCCACCTAGCTTGTTGAATGGGACAGTCAGGGTATATTGGAGGACGGAGGTAACAGGCGCTAGCTTCACCTCCACTTTAACCGGAGAATCCTCGGTGGCCCAGTTGCCTGCGTTGTCGGCAACGTGTATCCCGTACCAGTAGGAGCCTGCTGAAGGAGGTGCATCGGTGAAGGAGCCAGAGTCACTGTTGCCTGAGGCAGAGTTTCTGGTGATTTCAACCCAGCCCGCAGGACTGCCATCGCTGTCGTCAGCCCGCCACAACTCAACGCGGTTCAAGCCAGAATCGTCTGCATCAGATACACTATAGGAAATGGTAAATGAATCGTCCAGGGTAATGGAACCAGGCTGAACGGAGAGGAACTTAACCCACGGCGCATTAGTATCATCCTGTACGCAAATTATGTAGTCGTTCAGCCAACTGGTGTGACCAAGTGAATTCTCCTGTTCTTGTTCTTTCCAGATTCCGAAGACAACATCCCAACCACCCTCATAATGTATGGTATAACTCCAACTAGCGTTGCCCTGTTCGTCGGGGTCAAGAGACACAGGCTGCAAGGGAAGATGAACTTCAGCGCCATTCGGTTGTCTTAAACTTACAGCAGCATAGAACGTCCAAGGGGTATCTCCGATATTCGTGAAACTAAACGACAGAGTAGAATCCTCACCTAATCTCAGCTCTTTTGGGCTAACATTGTAGCTATCAATTCCAACACGAACCTCTTCTGTGAGTTGCGTGAAAATCAAATCAGAGCCATAGGAAGTTCCCTCGCTATTTGACGCGCATGCCCTGAAGCGGTAGGTAGTATCCGGGTCTAAATTAGATATGCTAGCACTGAACGGGCCTTCTGATGATTGGGATATCTGTGAGGTTGACCTTTCATAGAAGATAGATGTTCCATATTCAAACCATACCAGGCAATCAAGACCGCCGGTGCTTTCGAGATAGCCATTAAGTGTAGCACTAGTTAAATCTACATCGGATGCGCCATAAGTAGACACAGCAGGAGCCGCTTCTTCCGCCCTCACGCCTACTTGTACGCTACCGGTTGCCGTTGTGCCTTGGCTGCATCTTGCAGTCACATTTAAAGTGTAATACATCGTCGAACTGCTTGTATTAACGGGGGCATACCATATAGGATCTTGCGACTCGTCATTATCAAAGCTCCCGCCTGTCGCAGTCCAGTTATAGTATATGTCGTGATCTAGGGAATCTGTGACCGATACACTTAATTGTGCGCTCCCATTAGACTCAACTGTAGCTGGATCGGCCTCTGGACCATCTATGATTGTTACCAAGCATTCCTCAATGACGCCCGTATCTGCGGCAATGCCCCAGCTTGGTCCCGACTCGTTAGCAGTGTCGTAGGTCAACCTTGTTTCGTTGGTGCCATCCGCGTTCATAATATAGATATCGTAATTGCCATCCCGGTTGGAGGCGAAGGCTATTCTCGTGCCATCAGGAGACCAGCTTGGATGGGCGTTATCACCGGTAGAAGTTGTTAGTCTGGTTATGTTGGAGCCATCTGTGTTCATAACATAGATGCTGCGGTCGATTTCCCCCTCTCTCCTGGATACGAAGGCAATTTTGCTACCATCAGGGCTCCATGCGGGGTCTTCATCGCCGAAATCCCAATCCGAATCATTAATCAGATTGGTTGGGTCAGAACCGTCAGCATTCATGACCCAAATATCCTTGTACCCTCCGCGATAGGAGACAAAGGCTATCTTTGTCCCATCAGGAGACCAGCTTGGTTGCCAATCATCGGAGGGGTCAGTAGTCAGCTGAATCTCCCGAGAGCCATCGGCATTCATTACCCAGACATCGGGGTTCTCTGTGAAGAAAGGAGGGGTTCTTGCAAAAGCAATCTTGGTACCACTTGGGCTCCATGACAGTGGCCCCCAATCCCAATCAGAACTATATGTAATACGCACTTCCCCCGTACCATCAGCATTCATGATGTAGATGTCTTGGCTATGTTCGCGCTGGGATACAAAGGCTATCTTGGTTCCGTCGGGGGACCATTCCGGACTATTGCCGTTTTGGGACAAGACCATTCGTTCGGACCCATCAGGATTGATGACATCGATTTCGGACCTTCCCTCGACACTGCGCTTAAAAGCTATTTTACCTTGTCCGGCTGGGCTGGCGAGCGTACGCGCAGGTCGTCTGTAATCTGCTCCGAGCTTGGCAGCGTTAACTGTACCTGGCAAATTACCAAGTGCCGATGCCATAAGCAAGCATACAAGCGTAGTTCCCAGGACTTTATTAGCTACTCTGCTCACTCTCACACGTTACCTCTCTCCCTAGCTATGACCAAGCACTGCTAGCAAATCAAAATAACCGTGCAATGTGAAGCGACAAATCTTATATCCGTCAAGCTTCTCCATTAGCTCTAAAGATAACCCAATCTAGAAATCTGCAATATCTCCCTAGCTAGGTCTGAACTATAAATGTTACCCTTTTGATGATGTTTAATCGTTATCTTACGCTCATTTCCCCTATCGGGTACTCATGACGATAGAGCCAATAACACCCAACACCAAAACCATCCACCTAGTCCACTTGTTGCTATGTAGCGACCTTATTCAGGTTACTCTGGATAATAGCCCCACCTATGGTTCCTAGGAAGATAAGTAGTAAGAAAGCTGTACCGGTTCCCATTACCTTGTTAGTGACTAGCTCCACGCCTTTGCTAAACTCCCAGATCCAGAAGTAA
>JABUBM010000340.1_pt1 | contig 11286 bp, 12 predicted proteins | sample 7240321 | NCBI WGS metagenome assembly JABUBM01 (sample SAMN07256344, study PRJNA390944) | subsurface metagenome | isolation source: Methane hydrate marine sediment | place: Pacific Ocean: Eastern North Pacific, ODP site 1244 | collected 2002
TAGGAAAGATTCGCCCCGGGATTAAAAAGTCCTCGAAGGAGACCTTCGTGGCTAGAAAAAGAGATTACAGAGCTCGCATCTATTTACCCTTTTTTCTTCTCTTTATGGCTCTAATTATTCTGGAAGGCCGTTTATATGACCTGCAGATTCTAAACCACCAGAAGTTTTTCCGGCAAGCGAGCAAGGGACAGACAAAATCAATAAAGATTTCTCCAAAAAGGGGATCAATTTATGACCGAAATCTGGGAAAGCTAGCCGTTAATATCCCTTCCTATTCTCTTTATGCTCGCCCGGGAAAGATTTCCCATTTTAAGAAAGTAGCCCGGAAACTTTCTCCCATCATAAGGATGAAGGTTTCCAGCTTAACAAAGAAATTGAGACAGAAGAAGGTCTTTGTTTGGCTAAAAAGAAAGCTCTCCCTAGCCCAGAAAAAAAGAATTGAAGCACTGGGTCTCAAAGGGATGGGATTTGTGGAGGAAAGTAAGAGATTTTACCCTCAGGGGGAACTGGCCTCTTCTCTTTTAGGATTTGCTGGAGTGGACAATCAGGGATTGGCCGGGGTAGAGCTTTCTTATAACAGTGAACTACAAGGAGAGGCGGGTCATTTCTGGATAAGAGAAGATGCTTTGGGTTACGAAATTCCCTTTGCTAAAGATACTCTTCAGGCTCTGGTTCCTGGTAAGAACTTGGTCTTGACCTTAGACAATGTCATCCAGTCCATGGTAGAACAAGAATTATCTCTTACTCTCAAGAAAACCAAAGCCAAATCCGTGGAGGCCTTGTTTATGGATCCTCAAACGGGTGAGATTCTCGCTCTAGCCAATAAACCTGATTATGATCCTAATTATTATTCCAATTATTCACCCTTCACTAGAAAGAATAGGGTAGTTCAATCCCTTTATGAGCCTGGTTCATCTTTTAAATCCTTTACTGCGAGTGCTTTATTGCAAGAGGGACTGACAGATCTAAATGAGAAGATTTATTGTGGGGAATCAGTCAGGGTTGCTAATCACCTATTTCATGACTGGAAGAATTTCGATCGAGACCTAAGTGTTACCGAGATTTTTGAAAATTCCTCAAACGTTGGAGTAATCGAGTTAACAAGCAGGATTGAAAAGGAGAAATTCTATGAGTACATTCGTCTTTTCGGCTTCGGAAGCCGGAGCGGAGTAGATCTTCCCGGAGAAGGCAAAGGAATTGTTAGATCTCCTTCGGGTTGGTCGCTTACCGATCTACCCGCTATCTCTATCGGTCAGGGAATTGCAGTCACTCCTGTTCAGATGGTTACCGCTTTGAGTGCTCTCATAAATGGAGGAAAACTTCTAAGACCTTACGTGGTTAAATACGTGTCTAACTCGGATGGTAAAATAATTAAGGAGAACCGACCTTTGGTAATAAGAAGAGTGAGCTCTGAGTCCTTATCTCAGACAATAAAATCACTTTTGGAAGGGGCAGTAGAAGAGGGAACGGGAAAAAGGGCAAAGGTCACCGGATATTCTCTCGGAGGAAAGACAGGGACGGCACAGATCCCTGCATCTAATAAAAGGGGATACCTTCCCAACAAGTACATTGCCTCCTTTATGGGTTTTGCCCCCGTAGACTCACCTAGAATCGCTGGAATTGTGATAATTAAGGAGCCTACGGGGGCATATTATGGAGGAGAGGTGGCGGCACCTCTTTTTAGAAGAATAATGAAAAGAGTCCTACCTTACTTAAATATCTTACCTCAAAAGGAAGAGTTGATCCAGGCAAAAGAGAAGTTACCCTCTCCTAAAAAGAACCTGAAGAGGGATCTAACCTCGCTTTTTTCCTCAGCAGCGGCTAATCTAAATAGGTCATGGTTGAGTTTCTTGACAAAATATTGACCAAAATTACCATATGGGGCAAAGAGAAATCCGTGAATTTAAGAGAACTTATCACCGAGATAGATGTAGAGAAAATAGCTGGCAATCCCGATTTGGAAATAGAGGGAGTAGCCTACGATTCGAGAAAGATCCAGCCGGACTTCTTGTTTGTCGCTATTTCTGGCTTCAAGGAGGATGGCCACGACTTTATTCTTGAGGCTATAGAAAAAGGAGCTAAGGCAGTAATAGTAGAAAAAGAAATCCAAATCCCCTTCCCAAAAATCGTTTCAGTCAGAGTTCCTTCCTCAAGGTTGGCATTAGCTCAGATCTCTAATCGTTTTTATGAGTTTCCTTCGGGACAGATACGCGTGATTGGAATTACTGGGACCAATGGTAAAACTACTACCGCTTACCTCATCGAGTCTATTCTCAAACGATGTGGCTATAGGGTTGGGAAGATATCAACCATCGATTACACCCTGGGAAGGGGATTTTCTTCTTTCTCTTCCATCACTACCCCCGAGTCAGAGGATGCCCAGCGAATGATCAGGGCAATGGTGGATGACCATCTTGACTATGTCGTGATGGAAGTCTCCTCTCATGCCCTCGTTCTTCACCGGGTTGAGGGGGTAGAATTTGATTGGGCTGTATTCACCAATTTTTCTCCGGAGCACCTCGATTTTCATAAAAACCTTGATGAGTATTTGGAAGCCAAAGTCTCCTTGTTTAAATCACTGGGTAATCTCCTCCCCAAAAAGCCACCTAAAGGAGCCGTAGTTAATGTGGATGATCCTGTGGCAAGTTATATCATGGCTGAGACTCCTTGCCAGATAATTACCTATGGGATTACCAAAGAGGCTGATGTCCGGGGAAAGGTTTTAGAAGTCAGCTCTAACGGTGTCCATTTTATCTTGGAAGCTGACAGCATTGATAAGATAAATCTATCTCTTCTAGGTATTCATAACGTTTACAATGCTCTGGCCGCTGCCTCAGTGGCGAGGGGAGAAGAAATTCCTTTTGCTCTGATCAAAGAGGGGCTTGAGTCTTTAAGGAGGGTCCCCGGCAGACTTGAACCTATTGAAAATTCGCAGGGCTTCAGGGTTTTTGTGGATTACGCTCATACGGCAGATGGTCTGGAGAAAGTATTACAAGCTCTACGGGGAGTCGTTAAGGGGAGGTTGTTGGTGGTATTTGGCTGTGGCGGCGATAGAGATAGGCAAAAACGTCCCCTTATGGGCAAAGTAGCCCTTAAATTGGCCGACTATTCAATTGTTACTTCCGATAACCCCAGGAGCGAGGACCCCGAAGAGATTATTGTCCAGATTGAAAAGGGAGTAAAGGAGGCTGGAGGAAAAAGAGAAAGAGATTATTTGGTTATAGTCGACCGCAGAGAAGCCATACAGGAAGCTCTAGAAAGAATGAGAACGGAAGACACCCTTCTTATTGCAGGCAAAGGGCATGAAAGATTTCAAATTTTCAAAGATAAGGCAGTAGAGTTTGAGGACAGGAAAGTAGTGCAAGATTTGCTTGGGAGAGAATAATATGATATGATGAAACTATGATTTTAGATGGTCAAAAGAGTAGAGAAAGCCAATGGAGGATAACTTTTCCATCCGGGAGATAGTGAAAGCTACCCAGGGTAGACTGACAGGAAAAATCCCTGACATCTCCTCCATCTCACCTCATCAAATCTGCACCGATACCCGAAATCTTCAAAAGGGGGATCTCTTTGTTGCTCTTGTGGGTAAGAAGTTCGATGGGCACCAATTTGTCGAGGAATCTCGCGAAAAAGGAGCCTGTGGAGCCATTGTCTCTGAGCCAATTTATCCTCCTGGCGGAGATTTTTTTCTGGTAGAGGTAAAAGACACTCTCCAAGCCTTACAGGAACTGGCCAGATACCATCAGAGGAGACTCTCCCTGCCTCTCATAGCAGTAACAGGTAGTAATGGCAAAACTACAGTTAAGGAAATGATCTGGCAGATTCTATCCCAGCAATATCCGGTTTTGAAATCCGAAGGAAATTTTTAATAATCAAATTGGAGTTCCCCTCTCCTTGCTTAAGCTTTCCTCCTCCCATAGATTAGGAGTTTTTGAAATGGGGATGAATTCCAGAGGAGAGATCCAGCGCCTGGCTGAGATTGTTGAACCTCACATTGGGGTGATTAGTAACATCCATCACTCTCATGTGGGATTTCTGGGAAGTCTGGAGGAAATTAAAGAAGCCAAGGCAGAACTTATTCCTCTGCTAAATAGGGATCCCACCAATTGGCTAGTTTTGAACAGTGATAGTGAATGGACTCCCGAACTGGCCTCAAGAGCTAGATGTAAGGTAATCACCTTTGGGATTGGGCAAGGATCTGACGTGGGAGCAGATGGCATCCAGAACCAACAGGAGGCCATGGAATTTACCCTGATTTCCAGGAAAGGGAAGATTCCCATTCATCTGACCATTCCTGGAGAATATAATGTGTCTAATGCCCTGGCTGCCTGCGCAGTAGCTCTCATTCTGGGAGTTCCTCTATCTACTATGGCTCGAGCTCTGTCAAACTTTCAACTTCCTTCCATGCATTCCCAGATATATCTATTGGGCAAATATAAAGTAATTGATGATTCTTATAATGCAAATCCAGAGTCTATGGAACAGACTTTGAAACTGCTGAAGGAAATTAGAGGGGGTCGGAAAATAGTTGTCTTGGGAGATATGTTGGAGTTAGGAGGCGCGGCAGAATTTTTTCATTATAAAATAGGGAGTCTGATGGGGGAGTTAAACATCCAGGCTTTGTTCACTCTGGGGAAATACTCTCATAAGACAGTTGCCGGGGCAAAAAAAGCTGGGATAGAAAAAGCTTTCTTCTTCCGAGATAAGAAAAGCCTGATTGAGAAATTACTCACTTTCCTCAGGGAAAATGATTGTCTTTTGGTTAAGGGCTCAAGAGAGATGAGGATGGAGGAAATCATTGATAGATTAAGGATGAAGTTATGCCCTTCTACCTGATTTCTTCTCTATGGGTGCGTATCGCAGCCACAGCTTTACTTTCCTTTGCTTTGAGCCTGTTGGGGGGTAAGATATGTATAAAGAAATTCAAAGAGGCAGGATGGGTTGATTACGTTCGCAGGTTTACTCCTTCCACTCATCGCGAAAAAAGGGGTATTCCGGTAGCAGGAGGGATTTTCATCATAGTTGCCCTTCTTTTAAGCCTTCTTGTCTTTGGCAATTTCACCAGTAAGCTAATTCTTCTTACTCTCTTTGTTTCGCTTTTTCTGGGATTGATAGGATTCTGGGATGATGAGATTAAAATATTAAAAAAGAGCTCGCGGGGTCTTAGGATTAGAACCAAGTTGGTCATTCAGTTGATTCCGGCTCTGGCGGTTGCCCTTTTTCTTTATTATCAGCCTTTTTTTGATACTCATCTTTACATTCCATTTACCGGAGCCAGTCTAGCCCTGGGGTGGGGCTACATTCCTTTGATTGTGCTCATCCTGATGTGTGTTCCCATTAGCGTTAACATTACCGATGGGCTGGATGGATTAGTTGCTGGCTGTATGCTGTTCGCCGGGATAGCTTACGGTGTTCTAGCCTACGTGGCGGGAGCTACCTATTTTCATGGCTATGTAAATACTCACCATGTTCCTGGAGCGCAAGAGTTGATGGTCTTCTGGGCAGCACTTCTGGGGGCAACTCTGGGATTTCTATGGTACAATCGCTACCCGGCTAAAGTATTTATGGGAGAAACAGGAGCCCAGTTTCTAGGAGGAGCTCTGGCTATGACCGCAATCTTGATAAAAAGAGAAATATTGCTTCTTCTCATTGGAGGAGTCTTTGTGCTGGAGGCTTTATCTGTAATATCGCAGGTTATTTCCTTCCGACTAACTGGGAGGCGTATCCTGAGAATGAGTCCCATCCATCATCATTATGAGCTTGAAGGAGTAGAGGAGCCTAAGATTGTCGTCCGTTTCTGGATTTTAGCTTTTCTTCTGGCTCTGGCAGGATTAAGCAGCCTGAGGTGGTGAAGCCCATGATGCTCAAAGGTAAAAAAGTACTGGTGCTGGGCATGGGAATCAGCGGTATGGGAGCAACCCGTCTATTAAAGGACAAGGGAGCAAAGGTAACCATTAATGAATTAGAAGATAGTAAAGAGATGAGAGCTAGAGCCGATGAGTTTGAGAGAAACGGGATTAAGGTAATCCTGGGCTCACACCCATTGGAAATCCTTCCCGGACACCAGTTAATTGTTCTTTCTCCTGGGATTCCTCTTGATATTCCCCTGCTTCGCCAGGCAGAAAAGCTACATATTCCTATAATGGGAGAGTTAGAGCTAGCTTACCGCTTTTTACCAGATAGATCTCTTATTGCTATTACTGGTACCAATGGAAAGACCACCACCACTGTCCTCACAGAGAAGATACTGAAAAAAGCTTACCAAGATGTTCAGATAGCAGGTAACATAGGGATACCTCTTTCTGAGGTTGTTAGAAGACCCGGGAAAATAATTGTAACAGAGGTAAGTAGTTTCCAATTGGAAACTATTAAGAAGTTTTCGCCTTTTATATCCTGTATTCTCAACATCTCCCCCGATCATCTGGATAGACATCCAGATCTTGAACAGTATGTTTGGCTTAAAAGTCGCATCCTCACCAATCAGGAATCAGATGGTTATACCATATTAAATAGAGACGATCCTCGTGTCTACCCTTTAAGGAGAAAAACCAGAGCAGAGGTTATCTTTTTCAGTCAAAAAGAGAGGTTGGAAAGAGGAGTTTTCCTCAGAGGACCTCACATAATGAGAAAGTTTGAGGGAGAGGAAGTGGTTGTTTCCAGGGACGAGATTAGTTTTACCGGGTCTCATAATCTGGAAAATATTCTCTCTGCCATAGCTATCGCCTCTCTTTATCGATTAGAGAGAGAAGCGGTGAGAGAGGCTTTGCTGGAGTTTAAAGGACTGCCTCATCGCTGTGAGCCGGTGGCCAGGATAAGAGGAGTGGATTTCATAAATGATTCTAAGGCCACTAACGAGGGGGCAGTGAAGAGCTGCCTTGAGTCCATCGTGCAGCCAATCATTCTCATTATGGGAGGAAAGGATAAGGGAGCCAATTTCTTTTATCTTAGAAATGCCATAAAGGAAAGGGTCAAGAGGGTAATCTTGCTGGGGGAGGCTAAAAGGGTAATTAAAGCTCAGTTAAATACCATCTGTCCCCTCTCGGAAGTAGAAAATATGAGAGATGCAGTAAGAGAGGCTTTTAATAAAGCTCAAAAAGGTGATTGTGTTCTGCTTTCGCCTGCTTGTGCCAGTTTTGATCAGTTTAAGAATTATGAGGAGAGAGGGGAAGTTTTTAAAGAGGAGGTGAGAAAGTTAGGCTCATAAATTGAAAGCTGGGGAAGATTTTGATTATCCTTTACTGGTTGCTACGTTGATACTCGTAGGTATAGGGCTGATGGAACTTTTTAGTGCTAGTGCAGCCTATGCCTATATTTATCATAAAGGTGATCTTTATTATTTTCTCAAGCGTCAACTGCTGTGGCTGGGACCGGGTTTTATCTTCCTCTGGCTGGCCAGCAGGTTTAATTATCAGAAATATCAGATCATATCGAGATTCCTTCCCCTTTTTATTATAATTTTACTTTGTGCTGTCTTCATACCCGGTATAGGTAAACCCACCCGTGGTGTACACCGTTTGATCGGCCTTGGCCCTATCACTTTCACTCCCAGTGAGTTTACCAAACTGGGTCTCATCATCTATCTTGCCTTTTCTCTGGTAAGAAAGAAAGAAAAGATGCAAAGTTACATTAGTGGCTCTCTACCCTATTTTATTACCCTGGGAGTCATTTCTGTTCTGGTGATGATAGAGCCGGATCTAGGATCGGCTCTAATTATAGCCGTACTAGCCTTTATTCTTCTCTACGCCGGAGGTGCCAGAATTTCTCACCTTGTCTACACTGTGATTCTAGCTTTGATACCTCTCTCTTTCTCCATATTCAAGATGGGCTATCAGAAAATCAGGATACTCGGATTTCTTCGCCCGGAACTGGACCCTCAGGGAATGGGTTTTCATCCCCGGCATTTGAAGATCTCTATCGGCTCAGGGGGCCTGTGGGGTCTGGGACCAGGCCAGGGAAAAGAAAAACTTTTCTATCTTCCTGCTCCCCACACCGATTCTATTTTCGCCGTAATTGGAGAGGAACTCGGTTTTATTGGAACCAGCATCATTATAGCTTTATTTTTTGTGGTAGCCCTGCGTGGTCTTAGAATTGCCAGAAAAGCACCGGATGATCTGGGTAAGCTTCTGGCTCTCGGACTAACCTGTCTTATTCTCGTTCAGGCCATTGTCAATATGGGTGTAGCCACAGTAATTCTTCCCACAACTGGAGCTACTCTGCCTTTCATTAGCTATGGAGGCTCTTCCTTGATAGTGTGTCTGACAGCGGTGGGGATATTGTTGAATATTTCTAAAAATAGGGATTTGAAGAATACCGACTAGACTTTCTTTTAAGTTATAGTATTAAGGGATCTTAAGATGCTAGAGGTGGAGATCAAGGCAAAGGTAGAGATTGAGCCAATGGAAAAGAGGTTAGGTGAGTTAGGGGCAGAATTTATCAACCGAACCCATCAAAAGGATGTCTATTTCAGACATCCCTGTCATGATTTTAAAAAATCTGATGAAGCCTTGAGAGTGCGGAAAGTTGAAGATAACTATTTTTTAACTTACAAAGGAGAAAAGCTTGATCCGGAGACGAAAACCAGAAAAGAGATTCAGATAAGGGCAGAGAAGGGGGTATTTAACCTTTTAAAAAATTTGGGGTTTTCCCCCATAAGAGAAGTGGAGAAATGGAGGAGTCTTTATCAGTGGAAAGATCTGAGAATTTATCTGGATGAAGTAAAAGAATTAGGAAATTTTATGGAGCTGGAAGGAACCTCCTGGAAGCATAAAGAAAAGATGTTCGAGCTTTTGCAAAAGTTAGGTATAGAAAAAAGAAAACTCACCAGGAAGTCTTATCTTGAACTTCTTGAAGAGTCAGGTTGAAAAATAAATCCGTTTCTCTCCTTAATTCCTATAAGTAGTGAGGTTCTTTTAAAAAAGCTTCGGCAAGTTTTTGGTCAGAGTTGTCAATCTTAAGAATCAGGTTGAAGAGAAGCAAATAATGGGTAAGATTAGAGCCAGGAGAATAAAACTAGATACCCCGGAAAAGATTTTGAAAAAAGATCTTGATCTTTATCAAGAAAAATCTCTTCAGTTAGGAGCAACCGATGCCAGAATTATCTCTGCCAGGCAAGTTGTGGTAGACCCACGGGTGAGGCTGAAATGTCTTGTTCCTCGCTGCCACTTATACGGGGAAACGCCTAATTGTCCTCCCTATACCCCCGAGCTGCACCAGATGCGAAGGATATTAGAAAAATATAGTTATGCTATACTGGTAAAGAATGACGTTTTGCCGGCTGAGGATTTTGTGGACGATGAGAAGTGGTATAAGGCTCATATGGCCCACCAGGCTAAAACGCATCATATAGTCTCTGGAGTTGAGGCTCTAGCTTTTAATGACGGGTATTATTTTGCGGCTGGTTTTGCTGCGGGAGGATGTAAGACCGCTCTTTGTGGGGGTCGAATCTGTCAATTCCTGGACAGTGGCCGATGTCGTTTCCCTTTGAAGGCAAGGCCGTCCATGGAGGCGGTAGGAATTGATGTTTACCGTTTAGTGAGTCTGGTAGGCTGGGGAATCTATCCAGTAGCGCATAAAGATGTTGATCCTGAATCTATACCTTGCGCCATTTCTGTAGGGATAGTTTTTGTGGCCTAACCCTTGAAAATATAGGGCTCTTGCTATGGTCAAGCAAAGGAGCGTGGTTGAATATGAAGGACATTCTTGAGGTACTGGAAGATTACATACCTGAGGCTAATCCACGAAAGTCTGCCAAGTTATCAAGCGAGATCGAATATCATCGTCTCACTCTTCTGCTTCTCAGAGAGATACTTCGTAAATAAAAGTAAAGATAGTCAGGGCAAAATATAAAATAGATCTGATATCTTTTTGACTCCCATGCTTTAGGTTATCCCTATGAATTGGGTGACCTCGATAAGCTTTTCTGCCGTGACTATTTTACCATAAGAGGGTAGCGGAAAATGACCGGTAGGGTAGGGAGAAGTAAGGTGAATTACCTCAGTAAAGAAGAAAGTGAAGCATTAGAGAAATTTACCAGGGGTGTAAGATCTCTTTTAGGCGATAATTTGTTAATATTGAAACTATTTGGCTCAAAAGTAAGGGGAGACTTTAGCGACGAGTCCGATATTGATATTTTGCTAGTAGTTAAGGAAATAACTTCTAAGTTAAGGGACAAGATATTCGATCTGCTTTTGGACATTGACCTGGAGTATGATCCAAGAATTTCCTTGCTTATTCTTTCGGAATACGAGTATCAAAGAAACGCTGAGATGGGTTCACCATTTATAGATGGCATTGAAAGAGACGGAGTGCCTATATGAAATACAAAAGAAAAGAATTGATTCAATATAGGATGTCGAATGGAGAGGAAAAGCTCAGATCTGCAAAGATACTTCTCGAAAATGGTCAATTCAAGGACTCCGCCTCTAGATCTTACTATGCTATGTTTTCCGTGGCAAGAGCTTTATTAGTCATCAAGAATCTTAATAGCACGAAACATTCTGGAATTATCTCGTTGTTTAATCAGCACTTTGTGAAAACTGGTTTGGTTGATAGAACTTGTGGAAGAATATTGATGAATGCAAGAGAAATACGTGAAAAAGGTGACTATGGCGACTTCTATTTAGTCTCCAAAAAAGAGGCAGAAGCACAACTCAAAAGTGCAAAGATATTTATAGAAGAAATAAGAAGAGTAATCGAGAGATTAGAGGATCGGTGTGATACTTCTTAATCTAATTAGCATTCTGGTAATAATGGAGCATGGATTGCAAGAGACCCTGCTCATGGATGATCAAAGAGACAAAAGAAAAAGAGATGAAATTGAAAGATGAGATCAAATTTTATAACTCTCAAGGTAGAGAGGCTTCTCGAGTTAGGAGCGAAAAAAGTTTCTCTTCCGGACGGTTCATATTAATGGGATCTGAAGCCCGATTGGAAGCCTAGAGAGGTGATTGAGATTTGAACAATTTCCAAAGAGGAGAAAAACTGCTTAGCCAGACGGAAAGCATTTCCCGCGAGCTAACCAATCTCTTTGAGAGAAATCTTCCCAATCTTGTGGTGAGGTGGGCTCAAGAGGTAGTTGAAATCAGCTTGAAGGCTCTTTTAAAGATCTACCCTCCTTTTATTTTGAGAAGGATTATACCTTGGAGGAAGCAAGGTTGGAGAGATCCACAAGATATATCACGAGTTGATCAATGAGAAAGGAGAAAAGGGTCTTGAAGAGTAAGATTGAAAAATGAATTTGTTAAAATAGGTCAAAAGCGAAGGAGTACCAATATGAGAATGGGT
>JABUBM010000341.1_pt1 | contig 11286 bp, 10 predicted proteins | sample 7240321 | NCBI WGS metagenome assembly JABUBM01 (sample SAMN07256344, study PRJNA390944) | subsurface metagenome | isolation source: Methane hydrate marine sediment | place: Pacific Ocean: Eastern North Pacific, ODP site 1244 | collected 2002
GGCTGGGAATACTGGGCTCTTCGATGGGTCTTAGCTATATATCCCTTTGTTTTTTCTTTGGGAAATTATCTGAAAAGTGGCATCGAAAAAAGATATTAGTACTAGGGTCCTTCGTATATGTTGCCGCTTCTCTCTTTTTTTCTTTTTCCTCACAAATCTATCATCTTTTTTTGTCTATGTTGTTGCTGGGAGTTGCTGGGGCCATGTTCTGGCCAACCCTGGAAGCCTGGATTGCTGAAAAAGAGAGTAAGCGAACTCTTATACAGAAGATGGCATTATTTAATATTTCTTGGAGCACAGGACTCGCTATAGGTCCCCTTATAGGAGGGATTCTATTTGGAATGAACTTTAAACTACCTTTCTATTTTGCTTTTTTTGTAAGTGTATTTGTGCTTCTTATCTTATTTTACAAAACTCCCAAGGTAAGCTTGGCCACTAAAAGTAAATCTTTTACTAACAAAACCTTTCTTTCAGAGAATCCTCCCGATAGTTTTTCTTTATATATTAAAATTTCTCGCATGGCTAATTTTGTCTTGTGCCTTTGCACGGGAATGGTCTGGTATATTTTCCCTAAATTGGGGACTCAGCTTCAAATTTCTCCTTCATTTTTAGGACTTCTAATGTTTATTCTTTCTTTTACCCGAGTGCTTACCTTTTACGGACTGGGAAGAGTTCGCCTGTGGCACTATCGTATCTTTCCCCTGGTTTTTTTCCAGCTTATCGCTGCTGTGGGTCTTATTATAATCTTCATAGCCAACTCGCTTCCTCTCTTTTTTCTAGCCTTTGTATTTATAGGAGTGGGCCTGGGGATGACTTTTTCCTCCAGTCTTTTTTATAGTGTTAATGTCACCTCCCAAAAGGGTCCCAGTGCTGCCATTCATGAAACGGTACTGATGAGTGGTTTTCTCCTGGGTCCTCTGATAGGAGGAGCAGTAGCCCAAGAATTTTCCCTTAGAGCTCCTTATCCAGTAGTTGCTGCAATAGTAGTAGTGGGGATATTTACCCAGCTGTTACTTAAAAGACGTTATGATCTACCTGGCAGATCATAAATAGGGACAGCGACCATTTATGTTGATTTCTTTTTTGATCTGCTCTTTGCTAATCTAACTAATCTAAAATGGTCGCTGTCCCTATTTATTTGATTTTAATTGCTTTTAGAAATAATTTCTGATATAAATGGAATCGATGAGCAGGGAGTGTCCTGGATTATCTTTAGAGGAGGAAAAAGAGAGGACAATGAGAACTGGTGAGCGTTTCAACAGAGTAATGTATTGGCAAGAAGCAGACCGGGTACCTAATATGGATTTTGGCTATTGGGATGAAACCATCACTGTTTGGCATAAGCAGGGATTGCCTGCCTATGTGAAGACCCAGGAAGATATGGAACGATACTTGGGCCTGGAAGGGGCTGAGATTATTCCTTGGTTACCGGTGGCTAATGGTCTGTATCCACCTTTCGAGGATAGAGTTCTGGAGGATAGAGGCCAATACAGACTGGTTCAGAATGCTGAAGGAAATATCTGTGAGATTCCCAAGCATGGTACTTCTATACCCCATTATGTCAAGTACGTTCTACAGACACCTAAGGATTGGCAGACATTTAAGCGAGAACGGCTAGATTACACTAGAGAAGATCGTATCGGTGAGGTAAAAAAAATAGTTAAGGAAGCACATCTAGCTGGAATGCCAGTTCGTTTCGATGCTGGTTCTTTATACGGTTGGCTGAGGAACTGGATGGGCGTGGAAAACTTCTCTGTTGCCATAATGAATCAAAGAGAGTGGATTGAGGAGATGATGGAGCATTTGACCGAAATGACTATTTACCTCATTGAAAAAACCTTGCCTGAAGTAGATATAGATATAGCCTGGTGGTGGGAAGATATGTGTTTCAATCACGGACCTCTAATATCACCCAAACTTTTTGAAGAATTAATGGTTCCTCGTTATAGGCGTATTACCGATACTCTAAGAAAATATAAGGTAGACATTAATGTGTTGGATTGCGATGGGCAAATTTATCAGTTGGTCCCTGGTTGGTTAAAGGGAGGTATCAACTGCATGTTCCCAATCGAGGCAGCTCACACGGATCCAGTCAGATTACGCCAGGAGTATGATAAGGATATTCTTCTCATGGGAGGGGTAAATAAGGTACAATTAGCCAAAGGCAAGCAGGCTATCGATGAGGAGCTGAAACGGTTACGCCCACTCGTAGAAAAAGGGGGATATATTCCCACGGTAGATCACCGTGTGCCTCCCGATGTTTCCTTTGAGAACTACCTCTATTACCTGGAAAAAAAGAAGGAGATTTTGTAGTACAATAACTCTGCTCAAAAAATGAATAGAAAAACTCGAATAGGAATTCTTTTTGGGGGAAGGTCAGCTGAACATGAAGTTTCAGTCCAGTCAGCTAAAAATATCCTCCAGGCCATTAATAAAGAAAAATATGAGGTAGTTTTAATTGGTATTAATAAAGAAGGGCGGTGGCGTCTGAAAAAAACCTCAGAATTATCTTTACTTTCGGAAGGTTCCAATATAACCAGGCTAAACGGAAAGGATGAGGGCGCAGTTTTGATTCCTGAAGAAAAGGAGGGCAATCTGCTCCCTTTATTCAGTGAGAGGGAGCTCAAGGAGGTTGATGTAGTTTTTCCTGTACTGCATGGGCCATACGGCGAGGATGGTACAATTCAGGGTTTATTGGAGTTGGCTAATATCCCTTATGTGGGGGCAGGCGTTCTGGGCTCGGCTGTAGGGATGGACAAAGATGTGATGAAGAGATTGCTCAGAGAAGCAGGGATTCCAGTAGTAAAATTCTTTACCTTCAATAGGAGTTCTCTTAAAGAGATTGATTTTGGCCGTGTTCGAGATGAGCTAGGACTGCCCTTGTTTGTCAAACCAGCCAATCTTGGCTCATCAATAGGGATGAATAAAATAAAGAAAAAAGAACAATTTCAACCTGCCCTGAAAGAGGCATTTCAGTATGATAATAAGATATTAATAGAGGAATGCATTCAAGGTAGGGAAATTGAGTGTTCTGTTCTGGGAAATGATGACCCTGTTGCTTCTCTGCCCGGGGAGATTTTACCTCAGTATGAATTTTACTCCTACGAAGCTAAGTATCTGGACGATAAAGGAGCAATTCTAGAAATTCCGGCCAGGCTTTCCCCAGATATTGTTCATGAAATTCAAGAGCTATCCTTAAGGGTGTTTAAGATAATGTGCTGTCAAGGAATGGCGCGAATTGACTTTTTTCTAAAGAATAATCAGGAAATCATTGTAAACGAGCTTAATACCATTCCTGGATTTACCAGAATTAGTATGTATCCTAAGCTTTGGGAGGCAAGCGGGATACCCTATTCTGAACTGATAGATAGATTGATCCAGCTTGCCCTGCAGAGATTTGAAGAAAAGAAGAAGTTAAAGTTGTGAAATTCCACGGCTGTGCTATACTATTGATTTAAAAGGGAGGAAGTAGTTGCCAAAGGAAAATAGTCAAATAAGCAAACCCTCTGTAAAACGGGCCATAAAATTTGCATTAGGAGATGCCTATCATAATGCGGGTACAGTTATCCTTACTAATCTATTCTGGACAGCTACTTTTCTTCCCTGTCTATTAATAGGCATTCGGATGCGAGAAGGCTCTTCTCCCTTATATTTTCTTTTGCTGGGAGGATGTTTTCTTTTAACTTCCCCTGCTCTGGCAGGTATATATGCTATTTCTCGAAAAGTTGCCATAAAGGAATATGAAATAGAAAGAAGCGATTTCTTTTTAGGAATAAAAGAACATTGGAAAAAGAGCCTTATTTTTTCTCTTATTTGTGTGATAGTTCCCTTGGTAGTCGGGTCTTCTTTAATGTTTTATGGACAACTGATGAGCACCAATCCTCTTAACATAATTCTCTGGGTGGTTAGCGTATGGATTTTGATTTTTTTTCTTCTGGCCCAGGTCTATTTTTTCCCTTTGCTTATTACTCAAAAAATGGGAGTAGTTCAAATATTAAAGACTTCTTTTCTCCTGACTCTTAATAACATAGGATTCACCCTGGTGATAGTACTCTTGGAGCTGATTATCCTTCTTCTTTCCTCTATCACAGGGATCATCTTTTTAGCCGGAGTGAGTGTGATTGCTTTGCTTCAGAGTAGTGCTTTTGTTGAAATAGCTAAGAGATATACGGGTGAGGAAATAAGAAAAGAGATAAAGAGAGAAGGGGATGAAAAGAGAAATCTGAGGGATGTCATCCGCGATACCTTCTTTCCCTGGAAGTATGATTAAGAAGGGTTAAATGGTGAATAGTCTTAAGAAATTTAGACTATTACAAGAAAAAATGGGAAAAGAGGCGTTATTAGTTATTGAGATGTTAAATGATTTTATTGAGGTAGGAGCACCCCTGGAAGTTCCCGCCGCCCGGAAAATTCTCCCTTATGTGAAGAGAAGAATCAAAGAGGCAAGAGAAAAACAAATTCCGATAATTTATGTCTGCGATAGTCATAGAGAAAACGACCAAGAGTTCGGTAAATGGCCTAAACACGCTATTTCTGGTACCAGGGGAGCAGAAATAATAGAGGAACTAAAACCAGGAGAAGATGATTTTATAGTAAGAAAAAGAAGATATTCTGCCTTTCTGGGGACTGATTTAGATTTACTTCTTAAAGAGCTTAGAATAGAGAAGCTTCATCTGGTGGGAGTTCTCGCTAATATTTGTGTTTTTCTTACAGCGGTCGAAGCAGCAATGAGAGATTATGAGGTGGTTGTCTATGCTGATTCCGTAGCTGCTCTCTCGGAGCAAGACCATAAATTCAGTCTATCTCAACTAAAAGATGTGTTTAAAGTAAAAGTGAGTTATCGAAGCAATGTTTGAACAAAAACAAAAAAATCAACTCTGGTCAATTATCTTAATAGTAATTGGCATTCTTGTTTTGGTGAGTCTTCTGTTTTTTTCCTCCTCTCAATCTCCCTTTTTTACCTCTCGTTCCAATGTCTCTTCTGACACCTATATCGGGAAGTTCGGGACATTAGTCTCCACCTATCTATATCTTTTCTTTGGCCTGGGAGCCTTCCTTGTTCCTTTTATCCTGATAGGGATAGGGGTGAAAAAGTTTAAAGAGGGTAGGCTGGAGGCTGTTTTTCGCAAGGGAATAGGGCTGCTTATTTTCTTTATTGCCTTTTCTTCAGTTCTTTACTTTATAGGTCTGGATATATCTTCCTTTCTCTGTGGAGGAGGGCTTTTAGGCCTTTTCTTTTCAAGAATTTTCTATTCTTCTTTCGGGAATATAGGAAGTGCAATTATTCTGACTGGACTTTTTTTGATTTCCATAATACTGATGGTTGACCTTTCTCCTCTCCTGGCGAAAAGGAAGATAAGGAAAGAGCTTTCCATAAAGAAGAAACCCGTTATTCTGCCCAGAAGAAAAAAGGAAAATCTGGACTGGCAGAAAAAGGAGGGTGCTTCTTCTATCAGCAGCCTTCCTTCTTTTTCCTTATTAAACCCTTTTTCTTCTTCCTCCTTTTCCTCATCAGATGAAGTAAAGCTGGCCGGTAAAAAACTAAAGCAGACTTTAAAAGATTTTGGGGTAGAGATAGAAATTGCTGAAATTAAAGATGGTCCAGCTATTACTCGCTTTGAAATAAAGTTGGCGCCCGGGATAAAAGTGAGTAAGTTGATGAATCTTTCCAGCGATCTGGCTCTTTCCCTGGCAGTTCCTAATGTACGTATTGAGGTCCCCGTTTCCGGAAGGTCTTTGGTGGGAGTGGAAGTCCCCCGAAAAAAGATAAACTTTGTTTATCTACGGGAGCTGCTAGAGTCAAAACAGTTTAGAAAATCGGAGACTAAGTTACTTTTTCCTTTAGGCAAAGATATTGCCGGAGAGACAATCTGGGTTGACCTGGGGTCTTTACCCCATCTTCTTATAGGGGGAGCTACCGGTTCAGGTAAAAGTATCTGTATAAATTCTATTATTATAAGCATACTCTATAGAGCTTTTCCTGATGAAGTTAAGTTTTTACTAATTGATCCTAAGACAGTGGAGCTGGTTGACTATATAGGCATTCCTCATCTTATTTTTCCTACTATTACTGATGTAAAGCAAGCCAATTATGCTCTGGAATGGGTAGTGGAAGAAGTAAGAAAACGCTATGAGAAGTTTAATCGGTCAGGAGTACGCAATATTGAGACTTTTAATTTAAAGATGAAAAAAGAAGAGGAAGAGACTATTCCTTATCTAGTGGTTATCATAGATGAGCTGGCTGATTTGATGATGCTGGCAGGGGCGAAATTAGAAAAAATAATTTGTAGAATAGCTCAATTAGCCAGAGCTACAGGTGTTCATCTTATAGTAGCTACCCAGCGTCCCTCGGTAGATGTAATTACCGGCTTGATTAAGGCTAATTTTCCTTCCCGCCTCTCTTTTGCTGTGCCTTCTCAGATAGATTCCCGTACCATTCTAGACACTACGGGGGCAGAGAAGTTGGTGGGCAATGGTGATATGTTGTATTCTCCGGTAGAGGCCTCCAAGCCTTTCCGTGTGCAGGGGAGTTTTATTTCTCCTTCTGAGGTAAAGAAGGTAGTAGATTTTCTCAAAGAACAGGGAAGGCCTACCTATCTGGAAGAAATAGTCAAAGGAGTCGAAGAAAAAGAAAACGAGGAAGAGATGGCCTCTCACGATAGACTCTATGAGGAGGCAAAAGAGCTGGTACTCAGGAGAGGGATAGCTTCCACTTCTCTTCTGCAGCGTCGCTTATCTATAGGATATAATCGGGCTGCCCGAATTATGGATGAGTTAGAAAGAGAGGGAGTGGTAGGACCAGCAAGAGGTAGTAAGGCTCGCGAGATAATAATAAGAGGAGAGAAATGACTCTTGCTAATAAACTAACATTTTTGCGGATAGGAGCAGTCCCTTTTTTTGTACTTTTTTTATTTGTTTTGGGAGAGAAAGGAAAGGTCATTGCCTTATTGATTTTTATATTTGCTTCTCTATCTGACCTTTTAGATGGATGGCTAGCCCGAAAAAAGAATCAGGTAACCTCGCTGGGGAAAATAGTCGACCCGATTGCCGATAAAATTCTTGTCTATAGTGCTTTTATATCCTTTATTCAGCTTCATCTAGTTCCCTTCTGGATGGTTATAATTATTATGGGTAGAGACCTTTTAATTATGGCTCTAAGGATAGAATTAGCCTCAAAAAACTTCATCCTTTCTGCTAACAGACTAGCTAAACTGAAGACCTTTTTTGAAAATGCGGCTATCTTCTTTGTTTTTTTTATTTTGCTCTGGCAGGGTTTCAAAGATAAAATCGAGGCAGCAGATAGGGTGACCTATCTGTTAATGGGAGCAGCTACTTTGTTGGCTCTCATCTCGGGAATTCAATATTGGATTGGAAGCAGGAGGCATCTTCAATGAAAAAATTGTATATTCTCTTGGGCACAGTAGGAGGAGTAGGATATATTCCTTTCTTACCCGGAACCTTGGGGACCATGGTAGGAGTGGCTATTTATGTGATTTTCAGTAGATTCTTTCCTCAAACAATAAGCTACATCATAATGCTGGCTGTTTTTCTAATAGGAGGAATATGGATTTCGGCAAGATGTGATCAATATTTTGAAGGTGATGATAATTCATCCATCGTTATTGATGAATTAGTAGGATTTTTAATAACTATGTTCCTTATTCCTTTCTCTTTTCGTTTCATTCTATTGGGATTTATTCTGTTCAGAGTTATTGATATAACTAAACCCTTTAAAATAGGGAAAATCGAAAAGATTTCTGGTGGCTGGGGTATAATGGGTGATGATATAGCAGCAGGTGTCCTGGCTAATTTAATCATCCAGGCACTTAGAACAATGCTAGGCTGGTAAATATTAAATAGGGACAGCGACCATTTAAAATTAGTTGTATCAAATAAATAGGGACAGCGACCATTTAAAATTAGTTGTATCAGCAAGGATCGAACCAGAAGAGAAATTAAAATAAATGGTCGCTGTCCCTATTTAAATAGATTTACCAGAGGGCTTCCCTTTATTCCCGGAGTTACTTTTACTCTTACTCCATACACTTTCCAGATGTTTTCCTGATTAATTATTTGTTTAGGGCTGCCCTGAGCAAATATTTTTCCTTCATTTAGTAGAATTAGCTGTGAGGCATAGTGGCTGGCCAGGTTTAAATCGTGGGAGACTAGAATAATAGTTATTCCTTTTTCTCGGTTCAATTTTTCTAGAAGATTAAAAACATCCAGTTGGTGCTTTATATCAAGATGGGCTGCTGGTTCATCCAGAAGGAGAAGGGTGGGTTTTTGAGCCAGACTGCGAGCGATAACGACTCTTTGCTTTTCTCCTTCGCTTAACTCATTTATCCTTCTCTGGCGAAAGGAGATAGTTTCAGTCAATCGCATAGCTTCTTCAGCAATAAGATAATCATTCTTTCCTTCTAGATAAAAGCGAGGAAGATAGGGAATTCTACCTAAAAGTACAAAATCTTCCACAGTAAAGGAAAAATGAAAGACTGAAACCTGAGGAACTACAGCGATATTTTGAGCCAACTTTTTGGCTGGTATTTTCATAATGTCTTTCTTATTATAAAAAACATTTCCTTTTTGAGCAGGCAGAATTTTGGTTATGCTCTTAAGTAGAGTAGTCTTACCTGAACCGTTAGGTCCGATTAGTCCCCAGAACTCTCCTCTTCTTACCAGAAAGTCAATTCCTTTGAGGATATTTTTTCTTTTATATCCGCTGCATAGATTCCTTATCTCCAGCAAAATATCCTTATCTATTCCTACCATCTGAATTCTACCTTTCTTTTTCTGATAATATAGATAAATATTATCCCTCCTATTATTCCCGTGATTACTCCTACCGGAAGCTCTCGGGGAGAGATGATGGTTCTGGCTATTAAATCTGCTCCTACCAGGAAGGATGCTCCCAAAAGAGCAGAGGCGGGAAGAAGGAAACGGTGGTCAGCGTCTACAACTCCTCGTATAAGGTGAGGAATCATCAATCCTACAAAGCCAATTACACCTGAAGCGGAAACAGCTACACCGGTAAGAAGAGAAGCCAGAATAAAAAGGATTTTTTTTGTTCTTTCTACCTCTATTCCTAGATGAGTAGCTTCTTCCTCTCCCAGAACAAGAGCGTTAAGGTCCCTGGCAAAGAGAAAAGAGATGAATATTCCTGCCAGGATGATAAGAGAGACGGTGATAATGAAAGAAAGATTGGTTTCTTGCAAATTACCCATTATCCAGAACATTATTCCGTGAAGTTCTTCACCCTTGGCCAGGCTCATAAGGAGCATAATCAAAGAAGAGGAAAGGAAACTGACTATTACTCCGGTAAGGAGGAGAGTAGGAATGGTAAGCCTTCCTCCACTGCTGGCAATAAAATAGACAAGAATAGCAGCTCCTATAGCTCCGGCAAAGCCAGCCAGGGGAATGATCTGGGTCAATGTTCCACTTAATCCAGCAACTATAACCAGACCAACCGCCGCCGCCGCTCCTCCCGATATACCCAGAGTATATGGTTCGACTAATGGATTGCGAAACATGCCTTGAAGAATGACTCCAGCGCTGGATAAGGCTGCCCCTACTACCATTCCCAGAATTAGACGAGGTATTCTGATTTTAAATAGGATAACGGCTGCAGGTATGTTTTCCAGAGGATAGCTTTTCCAGAAGCACAATTTCTGTGCTAAGAGAGATATGCTTTTGGTGAGAGGAATACGGACCGGCCCTATCGTCAAAGAAAGAAAGGATATCGCGAGCAGCAAAATCATCAGTACAATGAGCCAGCCTATCCAGCGCTTTATTTTATTAGAGGTAATCATTTTCTAATCTGATACATTTTCTCCAAACATCTCAGGATGGATAATCTTAGCCATCTCCTCCAGGGCATTCACTATCCTTGGACCGGTACGAGAGACTATATCTGTGTCTATGGTATGTATTTGGTCATTCTTAAATGCATCTGTCTGGTCAAGAGTAGATTCATTCCTCACAGCCTGTATTAATTCCGACTGATCCTGGCTATAGCCAATTATTATTACTTGAGGATTTTTTTCGATTACTGTTTCCAGATTCATTTGTGGCCAGCCAGCGATATCTCCGGCTATATTAGTTCCGCCAGCTTTTTGGATAAGCTCATCTATGAACGTTCCTGAGCCTGCAGTCCACAAGGGTTTATACCAGACTACATAGAGCACTCTTGGCCTGTTATTTTCAACCAGGCTGCTCGTTTCAGCCAGGACAGCCTCAATTCTCTTTTCCATCTCCTTTGTTAATTTTGCTGCTTCTTTGTCATTGCCGGTTATCTTTCCCACCGTAGTTATAGAGGAGATTATATGGTCAATGTCCTTTGGATCTAAGTACATTATGGCATAGCTGAACTCTTCTAGTTGATTGATTAGTTCTATTGGATTACCATGGGAGGCCAGAATAAGGTCCGGTTCTAATTGGATGATTTTTTCCAGGTTAGGATTATCATAATCACCGATTTTTTCTTTTTCTTTTGTTTGAGAAGGGTAATTACAGACGTTGCTAATGCCCACCACTTTCTCACCTAATCCCAGTGCAAACAGGATTTCTGTGTTAGCTGGCGCCATCGAGATAATCCTTTCTGGTTGCTTGAGGATAGTTACTTCTCTATTAAGGTCATCTGTAATTGTCAAAGGAAATTCATTAGCCAGAGAAACCCAGCTCATTCCAATGAACATAGCAGACAGCAGAATCCCTATCGATATCAATGACGTCCATTTTAATCTTTTTTTCTTCATAATTTTCTCTCCTTTAAGATTTGATCTAAATATTTTCCTCAGTTCTATATATTCAGTTAATTATGCCCATTCCGAGCAAGGCCCCTCGCCTGTCTGCGTGGGGATACGCATAGGCAGGCTTGAGATTGCGAACGGAGTGAAGCAATCTCGATTACACCGCTCGCGATAAACTCCGCAATCTCATAAAAAAATACCTTCTTTGTTAAGCGCAAAGAAAGATTTACTTGAAAACAGACAGGTCTTCTGGCTCAGGGACAACCTACTTCCCCACCTTCCCAGAACAAAAAGTCCCAGTGGTTTTTGGGGTTTCGCTTCCCATCACAGCAGCGCAACTGCCCGGGGTTCTCACCCGATTCCCTTGGTCTGCCTTCTTCCTCTTACCATATTTTCAATTTGGTATTATTATATCATTTTTAAAATTCTAGTCAATAACTCAAAAAGCTTGCCCCCTCCCAGTTTTTGGTTCAGAGATTGGAACTGGAGAGATGATAACCTGCCCTGCCGGGTAAAATTAGGATCTTGAGGTGTAGGCTGA
>JABUBM010000342.1_pt1 | contig 11262 bp, 10 predicted proteins | sample 7240321 | NCBI WGS metagenome assembly JABUBM01 (sample SAMN07256344, study PRJNA390944) | subsurface metagenome | isolation source: Methane hydrate marine sediment | place: Pacific Ocean: Eastern North Pacific, ODP site 1244 | collected 2002
TACCGCTTTCATCGATTAATTTTATTGGGGAACCTTCGGGGTTTAATCCTCTTCCAAAAGCAATATTTTTAGGCGAAAAAGGACATCTTCAAGTAAAAATAACTACGAATGGAATTTCTGGTCACGCTTCAATGCCAGCATTGGGTAAAAATGCAATAAATATGATGACCGAGATTATTGAAAAATTAGATAGAATTGATGAGTATATACCTAAAATTGAACCACCTATAGAAAGGGACAAGCTTAAAAAATTGATTGGGGTAGCATTTCCAAGTGAAAAGATTCGAGAAAGAATCATGAATGACCAACCTGTACTACAAAGTCTTATCCAATCTCTTGTTAAATTCTCTAAAGCGTTAACGATGATAAAAGGAGGTATTAAAGAAAATGTAATTCCTGATTCATGCGAAGCTGTAATCGATTTCAGACTTTTACCCGGGCAAAAAGTTGACTCGATCATGAATGCCTTAAAGAAGTTAATCGAAGAGGATTTAGGATATATCGTTAAAATTCAAATACCTGGTGCATCAAAAGATGTTTGTGTTGTTTTAGAAATCTTTAACGCCTCCGAGGGATCCTACTGGAAGCAGTGGGAGGAATCTCAAGATTTAAAAGAATTTTATAATATTGTTGAAACAATTTATGAAAAAAAACCATTTTATTTTCTTTTACCCGCTTCTGCTGACGCACATTACTTGCGTAACGATGGATATTGCCCTCAGACTATCTTGTTTGGACCTGGTAGCATGGGAACTGCTCATGCGATTGACGAATATATAGAAATTCAAGATTTTATCAGTGCAATTAAGGTATTTGCGCTTTTTGCTTATAACTTTTTAAGCAAGAAATAATCGAAGAAAAATATAGGGATAAATCGAAAAAACCCGTAAGAATAGAAACCTATTTAAGACTAACTTTTTTTAATTCTTTTAAATTCATTGAATATTTCTAAAAAAAAAATTGCACGATATAAAGATAGAAGACTGCGTTGTGCTCATAGATTCTTCTCGATCTATGTTAAGAAAAGACTTTAAGCCTAATCGATTTTTTGTCGCCTTAGAAACCGCTAAAAACTTTATTAGTGAGAAATTTACGATCGATCCTAAAGATAGAATTGCATTGCTCTCTTTTGGGGCAACTATAAGGAAACTGAATTCCTTTACACATGAAGAAGAAAAATTAATTAACTCTTTAAAGAAAATTGATATCTCTGGGATTGGTATATTAGACGAAGGATTAGCCTTTTCTTTGCAAATCTTAGTAAAGGAGATGCGGAAATTAGGAGGAAAAACGTATAGAATATTTATTATTTCGGATAATAAATTGAAGCTTAGCAATAAAATTGAAAAAATAGTCAATATTGCTAAAGGATTGGGGATATATATTGATGCTTGCCAATTAGGCAAAACGCAAGATTATTCTCAAAGTATTTTAAAAAAGATTGTAAGGCTTACAGGCGGAAAGTTTGGATTTTTTAACAATTCAAAAGCGGTATTAAATGCTGGAAGGTCGTTCGCGCCGAAAAAGGAGAGTAAAATAACGACTGACTATTTTGGACCAAATAAAAAAAACGAGTTAGCCCCTCTGATAAGCGATATCGCTTTACCACTGAGGAGACCAAGCGTATTAGATATTAGGTTAATGATGAGTAGTAAGGAAAGGGGGCAAGAAAAATGCCAAATTTGTCACTCAGTAAAATCACCAATAACGGGAGCGGATTTCTTTAGCGAAGGAAGGTACTGCCCATCGTGTGAACGCCCTATGCATCTTTCTTGCACAGCGATGTGGGCTAAAAAAACAGAATACAAAGAAATGGTTTTCAGGTGCCCTTTCTGTTACTTCTTGTTAGAACTTCCATTATCTGCATTAAAGTTAGTCGAGGATAAGCCCGACAACGAGCCTAAAATAAAATTAATCGATGAAAGCGGTATAAACACTACAAGAATGAGATTAATTCCAGAATCTCAAATCGATGAAATCGATGTATCTTGTACATTTTGTCACAGCATCTTTTTAGGAGATTATAAAGCGTTTCAATGCGAAAAATGCGGAGCTTATTATCACGAACCTTGCTTAAATAAAATGAACGATGAAATTAAAGCTTGTAGAAATTGTGGAGCACAGATTAGCTATTAAAAGAAAAAAAATTTAAATTGAGTTTATATCTAAGCTATTTAAAATATATTATGAGAACAAGTATCGTTCAGTTTTTTACTCTCAATCTCATAAAGTTGAAATAAGAAAGTAAATTACTTTAACAATCATTATTAGTTTAATTAATTATAATTATAACAATTATAATCGATAAAAAACTATAACCTAACTATAATTTAAGAGGTAATACAAATTGTCCAATATTGAAAAAAATAAATGGGTAATAACTTCAGCTTGGCCTTACGTAAATGCTATACCTCATTTAGGGAACATGATTGGAAGCGTTTTGTCCTCTGATGTATTTGCTAGGTTTTGTAGATTAAAGGGAGATGAGGTAGTATTTGTATCGGGCTCTGATTCTCACGGAACGCCAGTTGCTGTAGCGGCTAAACAACAGAACGTTTCCACCAAGGATTTAGCAATCAAATATCATAATATAATCAAACAATTATTCGAAAAGTGGCAAATCTCTTATGATAACTATACTATTACTCACAACCCAACTCATATCGAGTTTGTGCAAAAATTCTACTTGGAAGTTCAGAAAAATGGATATGTGTTTGAAAAGGAATTAGAAATGCTATACTGTGAGGATGATAACTTTTTTCTTCCAGATCGATTTGTTGAAGGAGTTTGCCCTCACTGTGAAGATGAAAATGCAAGAGGCGATCAATGTGATAAGTGTCAAAAATTATTAACTCCGTTAGAATTAAGAAAACCTCGCTGTGCAATATGTGATAATACCCCTGTACTCCGTAAAACAAAACATTGGTATTTGGATCTTCCTAAATTGCAGGATCAATTGGAAAATCTAATAAGCCAAAACGAAATAATCCCTCAGAATGCGCGACAAATGTGTTTAAACAGTCTAGCTGAAGGAATCCCAGAAAGAGCTATTACTCGAGATTTAGAGTGGGGGATTCCAGCTCCCTTTGAAGGTGCTGATAATAAAAGCATATATGTTTGGTTTGAAGCAGTATTAGGTTATGTTTCTGCGGTAAAAGAATGGGCTGATAATATTGTTAAAGACCCAAGTAAATTTGAATATTTCTGGAACGATCCAAATACGAAAACAGTCTTTTTTATTGGAAAAGACAATATTATTTTTCATCTTATTGTATTTCCTGGTTTACTATTAGCTTTCAATGAGAACAAAAGCGATGACGAGAAATTTACTCTTCCTTATAATGTATCTTCTACAGAGTTCTTAATGTATGAAAACGATAAATTTTCTAAATCGAGAGGGATTGGAATTTGGATTGATGAAGCGTTAAAACTAGCCCCTCTAGACTATTGGCGCTTTTCTCTAGTATACAATCGTCCAGAGACGAGTGATACATCGTTTTTATGGTCAGAATTTGATAATAACATTAAGATTTTAAACGATAACATAGGAAATTTCATCCATAGAACCTTAACTTTTATTGATAAGCAATTCAATGGAATTATACCAAAAAAGCTAGAGTACGATGATACAGACAAAAAATTCATCAACCTTATAAATAATATTAGTTTTGAGATTGGAAATAGTATAAGTAATTTTAAGTTAAGAAAAGCTTTGAGAGATATTGTTAATTTTGGAAAGGAAGGGAATGTTTATCTAAATAGTAAAGCCCCTTGGCATTTGATCAAAAAGGATAAAAATGCTGCGGGTCATGTTTTCAATATCTGCGCTCAAGCTGTTTACGCGTTTGGTATTTTATTAAGTCCATTTATTCCAGGAACTGCAGAAAAGGTATTGTCCTACTTAAATATCTCAATGTCGAAAGATTTAGCCTGGGATTCGATTAACGAGAACTCCGTAAAAGAAGGGCTAAAAATAAAAAAACCTGAACCTCTTTTTCAAAAACTAGATGTTCAAGAAATTGAAGATAAACTTCAGAAATTAAAAGAACAAAAATCAAAGGTAGGTGGGAAAGAATTGGTTTCATATGAAGATTTTAAAAAATTAGATATTAGAGTGGCATATGTAGAGAGTGTCGAAAAAGTTCCTAAAGCAGATAAATTATACAAATTATCTATTACCTTAGGAACTGAAAAAAGAACTTTAGTAGCAGGTTTAGCAGAACATTACAAAGTAGATGAATTAAAAGGGAAAAAAGTAGTAATACTCGCTAATTTAGAACCGAGAAAGCTGAGAGGTATTTTAAGCGAAGGGATGCTTCTTGCTGCGGTTGATGGAGATGTCGTTTCTGTTCTAACGCCTGATAAAAACATTCCCCCTGGAGCAAAAATAGAATAGGTTATAATTTTAAAGAGAATACAGGGTTTAATCGAGCTATTATTTCTCCAAGGTCCAATTGAAGCGTTTTTAGAATTACATCTCGCCCTCTATATTCGAATTGTAACTCTTTAACATTTCGAACGATTTTTAATTTGTTATTATCTTTTACTAATTCGCAAGCAAAATATCTCTGGTCTTTATACTCTAAAACCTTTTGTACGCGGCTAACATCGGGCAACATGTACCCTCCACCGTGGGGCAATATGTCAGCATTCTTTAGAAGATCTAATAGCTCTAGATTTTCTGCTCTTTCTAAAAAATTGTTATTCTTTAAAGTTATTTCTGAAAAGCTCTTTTTTCCTTTAAATAGATAGCACGCTACATCAGCTCTTAATGCTGTAGGAAAAATATTAGTCGGAACAAGGTCACAATCTGCATCAGTACAATTACTTCCTAAGTACATGTTGTTATAATCTTTTAAAAATTGGTGAGAACTATTGCATATAATCTCATAATCGGTACCGAATAACTCGTTTGCAATGATTTCTCGTTTTTTATTCGAAAAGTTAATTGCTTTTTTGTTAAAATCAAGATATTCTTTCGCATCGGAATCTAACAAAATATATTGCCTTCCTAATTTTGTTTGTTCTTCAATAGCACATTCCTTTAATGTTTTTGAAACATCGATATATAAACCTATCCCATATTTATCGTCGCGAAATTCAGGTGCTGAACCGTGAATCATGAACATGTAAGGTGGAAAATCAATGTCTGAAAGAATTTTAGTTTCAAAACAATTTATAAAGTGATTAGATACACCATAATCCCAATTTATTAAAACATCATTATCGTATAATTTTATGCTCTTTACTTTATCTATCGTTTTTATGAGATCGTAAGGATCCGGTATTTCTTCTAATCCTCCAACTAGTATCCCACAACAATTTGGTTTTACATTTAGAAAAATTATCTTGTCGTTACCATCCCCCCAATTTAACCTCCCACCGTATCCTAACCCCGAATTCCAACGGAAGTTGTTTCTTGAGATAGTTTCGTCTGGAGACGATATAAATGTAGCTTTAGGTTCAAATCCATGTTTCTCTTGAATAATTTGAAATTGCGCTAAACCATATTTCATGTTTGCCTTACACAATTTCGAAGCACCGTCGTTTAACCCGGTCGAAAAAATGTGTTCTTTTGCTCTTCTAAGCAAATCTAATTTAGACAATTCAGAAATTTTGTTGGATATACTCATTGAACCCATTCTACTTAATAATTAAGTATTATTATATATATATACGATCGTTTGGTTAGATATTTGGAAAAAGAGATTTTAATTTAAGCATAATTATGAGCGATGTTAACGGCAATATTTTATACGATTCAGTAAAGGGAATAAAGAAAGAAGGAGAATTCATAGGGTCTATAATTACTCGATGCAACGACGATAAGGATTCTATTATTTTTTCTGATAATTTAAAAATATCTAACTCAGAAGGGATTTTTATATCCAACGGATTTAAAGTGGGATTCGAATTGATTTACAACAAAATGTCCGCTTTCTCTCGAAAAATAGATGAACTTAACATCAAAGATACCTCGTCAATCGAATACTCTATACTTATTCCTGAGGATGTTATGCAAGTCTACGATGAGGGTCAATTCTCTGACGCATTTCCCTATACCTTAAATAAACTTAATACAGCAACTCTTTATTTAGACGATTATGAATATGGAATTAATCATTTAGATTTCTTTAAAGAGGAGATGCTTAGAAACCCCGTTGCTTTTGTAGGAAATGGAATCTTATTGGCAGATAGAGTAGTAATTGATGAGAGAAGTGATCCCGTATTCTATGATTGCTTAATAGTTGGAAGAGATGAAAATAATAATTTATCAGTTTCCTACGAACCAATCACAACTACGAAGAAATCGCTAACAAATGTCAAATGGATAATAATTTTAGGCATAGAAGAGTTAAAACTATAAAAATAAATTTATGCAACATGATTCTCTACGAAAATAAAAGGAAAAAATTAATCCGTGTGCTAAAATGGGGAAATAATCCTTTCAAAAAATTTGTTAGTACTGGTGAAATTAGGGAAGAGTTAGGGCTGGCTAAATCTAGAGAAATTTTAATTAAAGCAATTGAACAAATTGTCAAAGAAGACAAAAACTTTATCCTTCCTATCATAGGAGATGTAGGGGGGGGAAAGACGCACCTTTATTGGACTCTAAAGAATTCTCTTTATCGTTATAATACTTTTTATATTTCTTTAGAATATATTTATAAAAAGTTTTTTTTATAATATCTATTCTGAATTTATCGAAAACTTAGAATTAGCTCCTTTAAAATTCATTATTAATCGATTATGTGACGAATGGGGCGCGTTAGAAAGGAAATTTGGTTTTTTCCATGTAGCAGATCTTGAAAAAATAAAAAATTTTGCGTTTAAACTGTTATCAAATAAATATAGCGAAATGGAAACGGAAATCTTAACTGACATAATATCTGGAATTGTGGCTCATCAATTAGATCCCTACAAAAAGATTGAAGCTGAAAGATGGTTATTAGGGGAACTCATGGATGCAAAGGAACTTTCAAGCTTAAAAATATCGCACGATCTTCGAAAAGGTAAAAATGCACTTATGATGTTAAGGTTATTGATTGAAAATTCTAAATCAGGAACGATCTTGTTTATTGACGATTTTGAAAAAATAATTTCCATAACGGAAGCAAAAGACGAATCCGCTGAAGAAATCTATGATCCTAGTTGGTTGTACGGACCTGAAAAGTCGCCAGACGATATTGCTGCTGAAAAAATATTTAATAAAATCGTTCAGATACAGCAAATAGAGGGTTTAAGCATAATTATAACTTTGAAATCTATCGATTCTTTAGAAGAAATAAAAAAAAAATATCAAGAACAGAACGCGGAGCTTTTGTTTTCAATAAAGGAAGCTCTCTTTCTTTTGGATTTTAACGAGGAAGATATATTTGAATTCTATAAAGAAAGTATGAGATGTTTTTACGAGAATATGGGGATTAGTGATTTTATTAACGCTTTTCAAAATCCATATTTTCCATTAAATAAAAGAATCTTGAGAAACATATTTGAAAATACCAAGGGAAACCCGAGAGAAATTATTAAGGCTTTAATCAAAATTTTTAACGAGATAATTTATTCAAACGAAAAACTGGAAATCGTATTAGAAAACTACGAATAAATTAATTTAATTAACAAATCTTATGCATTTTTCTTTAAAATTCTTTGAAACGAGTTAATTTCGGTATTACATAATATTTTGTATTCTTCTTCCCATTTCGAGGAATCAATTTTTTCTATAAACAATTCTAATTCACTTATTGAATCAAAATACTCTAAAATTAAAACTCTAACTATGGATTTGTTTAAAATTGTATAACCTTTTGAGATGTTTAACAATTCAAATAATTCATCCCCTGTTTGAACATCTCTTTTCAATACCTTCAATCCCATTTCAACAATTTCTTCGTTGTTTGTATTTAAAACCCTTAAGAGAGTTAATAAAACTTTTTCGGGAAGCTCCTTTAATATCATTAAAACGCTTAAGGCGCTCTTTTTTATAGGCGCGTAATCTTCATTTAACGCGTGTTCTATTATTTGATAAATCTCATTGTTGTATTCGTGGTTTTGCAAAATAACGAGAAAAGATTGAATAATTTCGTTTCTTACCCATCTGTCTGAGTTAAAATAGCTTTCGACCAAAAAATTCAAATATTTTCTGTTTAAGACTGTTACGCTCCCAATTGCACCTAGGAGAAAAATCAAATTCAATTTTATCTTATTTAAGATTGTTGCATTCAACGAATCTAAAAAATAATCTACTATAACTAAAGTTTTTTCGTTCGAGTTCTTGCTTAGTTCAATTAAAATGTCGTTAATTTCCTGCGGATTCGTATTATCTTGAATCTTTAGTAAAATATTTTCGATGTCTTCCATAAAGTTTCTTAAACTTAACTTTCTTTAAAAATTTACCTATATTCTAACTTTTTATTCGTCAACTTTCTCTAATTCAGGCTTATCCGATTCCTTTATCTTTAATTTCTTTTGTTGTAAAAAATACTGGAATTCCCTATCACTTATTCTATTCGAATCAAGAGCACCGCTATTAATTAAATATTGTTTAAAATCTCTAACAACTACGATAACTTCCTCTGGTTTAAAGGCTTTCCTAAGAATTAGACCTTTTCTTTCTAATGTGTATTCAGAATACCACCAGTAAAAGCTTATAGTCACTATTAAAATCAAAAAGTTGTTTAGCATACTTATCTGATTTCTATCAGTATAAGATCCTGTTAATGCACCAGCTCCAGTTATCATGACAATTTGGCCTTCAATATATAAAATGGTAAAAGCAAAAAGTACAAAAGCTAAATTGTCCTCATTTAAAATTCTAAACCTAGTAACTTTTGTTCCTAATCCCTTTAAAACCATGATCGAAGTAAAGATCATTAAAAGAATATCCATTAATATTCTGAAAAAATCAATTCCTCCAGCTTGAGTTACACTTCTAAACGAATTTATAAAACTAAATGATCTATACCAAATAATAATCCAAATTAAAATGTAAAATATTGAGGAAAATACATTTGGAGTTTCATTTCTTTGGCTTTTAATATATATAGTAATTAAACGCCAAGATATAATAACAATAACTACAAACATAACAATATTCCAACCATTAAACCATAACAATGGATCAAAAGGATCACCAGGATTAGCCTCGAAATAATCAATAAATCCAAAATATGTGCCTATTTGGATTAATACAGGCACTGCTAAAGCTAAAATCAGAAATATTGAACTTAAGAATTGATTCTGTTTAAAGTCTTCTTTATCTTTTAATATCCAATTGTCAACTTTTATAGAATATTGTTCAAATCCTGCCTTAATAAAATAGATTTGAATAACATTCCAACCAAAATATATACCAACAAACAAATATGGAAGAATGTAATCCCATCTTAAGAATTGAATCGGGAATTCAGGAAGAGAAGTAAAAATAAAGTACAATGCAATAATAACCGTGCTAATTCCAAATGCGATTATTAAACTAAAAATCTTCTTTCGATCAAATTTTTTATCAGGTGAAAATAAAAAAGATTTCATATTTGGAACTACTCCAAAAATCGCTAAAAATATAAATGTTAATGAGAAAGTTGAAGCAATAAATAGTAACACATTTCCAATAATTAGATTTGCATTAAAACCAAGTAAAGATATCATTATAACTACAATAAAAAATGTAATTGTATAAAAAATGTGACTTGGTTCGAATATTTTATGAAATAATTTGCTTAATTTATCTATTATCTTTGAAAACTTGCTAGTTTCATTCATAAATTTATACCCTTTAATATATAATTTAGTGAAATCATCATTCTATTAATATAATATTAAATATTAATAATTCAATTCTATTTAAATGATTTTCTTACGAGATGGATATTACGAAAAAACTCTAAATAATTGATAAAACATATAATTAAAAATCTTTTTCTAAAAAGATAAGATTGGTTAAAATTAAAATTAATCTATAACTCGCTTTTCATTATCTAAATTTTTTTTTTATTTTTATTCTTTAAATTTTTTACCTACAAATTTAATTGATATACTTATATATTTTTATAACTTTTATAATATTATGACTATTAAAACAACTGTAGCAATTGATAATGATCTACGCAAAATGATTAAGAAACTAGCAGCATGGTTAGATATATCCCAAGGAGAAGTTATCAGACGAGCTATCGCGGAATATGAAAAAATCATTATTAATAAAGACATTTATCCAAATACAAGCAATGATAATATCAAAAAGGAAATAGATACAATCCTTCAAGCAGCAACGGATGCGGTTTGGGAAGATGACATAAAAACTCGAGAAATCCAAGAAAAATTAAAAAAAGGACCTAGTTCTATTGATGATGTTATTCTAAACAATTGGAATTTTGGGTTGGAAATTTGAGCAAAAAAAGAATTGTGGACAACGAGGAAAAATTAGAAAAGATCGCAATTGATTCTAATATCTTCCGTAATCTAAATTTTATTAATTATCTGAGAATAAATAAAGCGAAAATCCAAATCTATATTCCTTCCATAGTGAGTTTTGAACTTGGCTATTATTTTCTCACTAAAGGTATTACTTGGGAAGATTTCCTCAAAGAAATACAAAAAATTAATGGCATTTTTCTCGAATGGGATTCAGTCGTTCTTTTAGAAGTTCTAAAAAACGCTCTAAACAATAAAGCAACACTCCCTTTTCGCCACCATTTTCGAGATTTTATGATTGGTACTCAATGTGAAAATACAGGCCTTGATTTGATATCCTATAATAAAAACCACTTTACATGGCTTAAACGCATTTCAATCCAAACACCAGAGGAATTTGTTTTAGAAAGGATCAAAAAGTAGAAAATTTCTCAGGAGAAAATTTGAGATTCTTGAATATTGTAGGTATTATAATAGTCTAATTTTAAGTGAGATAATTAAATCTTATTATCAGAAAAGTATCGAAAACATATCTCGTTAAAGGGATATACATTTAAATACTGAAATATTCTTACAACCATAATAACTACAAATATAACAAAAAATTAGAGAGTGAAAAAAATGAAATCAAAAAACACAAGAAATACTGTATTAATTTCTGTTTTTATTGCAATACTCGCTATAAATATTGGATTCATTTTTACTAATTTACCATTTTCAAAAGCAACAAACCAAATAACCTTTCTTGAGGGCTTAAAAATATCGGCAACTTATAATAGGCCAATAGAGATTGATGATGCCGATCCTACTAAAAAATGGGCAACTGCGAAAGCTTTAGGAATTTGTACT
>JABUBM010000343.1_pt1 | contig 11258 bp, 11 predicted proteins | sample 7240321 | NCBI WGS metagenome assembly JABUBM01 (sample SAMN07256344, study PRJNA390944) | subsurface metagenome | isolation source: Methane hydrate marine sediment | place: Pacific Ocean: Eastern North Pacific, ODP site 1244 | collected 2002
TATAATAATGAAGATTAAAAGAAAAATTTAATTGGAACTTGGTTTGGTGAGAGTTTCGCTTTCTTTTTTACGAGTGTTTTAGTAAAGTCCTTCCAATATATTCAACCAGCAACGCTAGCTGGAATTAGTAAGATATCATCTCCATCAGACAAATTATAATCACTTAACATCGAAATTTCATCCATAGTGACTCCCCCCGAAGATAAATGAAAATCAGCAGGATCTAAAGCAAACAAATTTGCTACAGTCTCTTTTATATCTCCTACTTTATTTCCAGTATAGATCAGTAATTTTTGTTTTTTCTCACCAGGTCCTATGGTTGATAGAAAATACACTGAAATCTTTTTTCCTTCATGTGAGATTTTATGTTCTGGAGTTTTAACTGTTAAATCTTTCGTGGGGGACTTTGTAGAAGGCTCATCTAATTCTTCATCTAGGTTTTCATCTAGATCTTCGTCAAATTCCTCATCAAATTCCTCGTTAATATCTTCCTCAAAACCCAATAGATACACACCATTAGTTTAGAATTATAAATTTTATATTTCTTTTTAAGAAATAATGGAAATGATAATATATAAATCGACAACAAAAATTGGCTTTAAAGTAATTACAGTAAATTGCAAACACTTTAGAGTGAAAAATAATATAATATACTTAAAAATTTATATGAGTTTTTACAAGTACCATGAATGATAAACCCATTCCTAAATACCAAATTCGAGAAAAAACACCTGAAGAGCAATTAGATGTTATTCCAGATGCGAAATTACTCAAAAAAATTAAGGAAGAAACAGCTAAATTGAACAAAGAGAAAAGTGAATGGGAACAAGTTATTAAAAAAGTTGAAGGATACCACGAAAATATTGAAGATTTAGAAAAGAAAAGAAAAGAAAAAGAACTTCAAGTGAGAGACATACAAAATAAACATGAAAAATTAAAAAATGAATTAGACGCTATGAGAAATGAAATAAAGCAAAGTAGAGATAATATAGCTTTGTTAGAAAGGGAATTAGATCAAAAAAATGCTAACTTAGAACGATATCAAGAGAAACTACATGGATTAAAAGATGAGATAAAGAGTGAGAAAAAATATTTAGAAAAAGAAAAAGAAAGAGCAAAAGATAGAATTAAAGAAATTAAAACTAAAATACCCGGTATGGAACGGAGAGAAAATGCGTTAGAAAGAACTAATGAAAAATTGGAAAACGCTTTAATGGATCTGAGAAATGAAATTAAGAATTTAACGAGAGAAAAAGATAATCTAACCAAAGAAATCAATAGTTTGAGAAGAGAAATAATAGATGAAAAAAATCGAATCGAAGATCAAAAAAGAAAATTAAAAGATGAAAAAGAAAAAGTTCGATATAAAAAAAAAGAGTTAAATCTTCAATCTCGTGCCGTTGATAAAAAAAAAGAAGGATTGAACAAGTATAAAGAGAATGTAGATAGTGATGTAAGAGAATTAGAAAGAAAGAAAAGAGGGCAAGAAGCAAGATTAAAGGAATTAGATAGAAAAGTTCCTAAAGCAGAAGATACTTATTATTCTTTAGAACATAAAATTCGTAATTTAGAGAATAAACTTAAAAAATTAAAAAATGAGTCTAAACAATTGGAAAAAGAAAAATCGATGATGCAGAATGAAAAGCAGGCAATTAGAAGAGAAAGAGAAAAATTAAAAAGTGATAAAGAGAGATTTCTTAGAGAAAAGCGAGATTTTGAAAAAGAGTTAAGAAAAATAAAAGAGATTCCAAAATATAAAATCAAATCAAAAACCCCTTCAAAATATTAATTATTAAGTTTGGGATACTTATGAAAATTCCAAAAGGAATTGAAGGAGACTACCTTGAAACAAAACAAGACCATCTATTTTTTGATATAAAAGGTATTCATCACCCCCATGATCGTAAGATTTGTTTTTTAAGATTTTACCCTGATCAAAATGGAGATAGAATAAAGGATGATATTAAATTTAAAAAAATCTATTCGCTCGATGAGAGATACTCAAAATTAAGAGAGCAATATCCTCAATATCTATTCTTTTCTAAAAATATTGATTTAGAACTTCAAGGTGTAAAATTAGAAGATATAAAACAAATTTACACTCCTAAATCCTATTTTAAAAAGCTTAAAGATAAAAATGAATTAACAGAAACAGAAATTCAGTCAAAAAATCTATGTGAACTTTTAATACATAAGGGTGATATTCCAGAAAATTCTATTGGGATATCGGGTTCTCCTATGATTGGATTAAATAAAAGAAGCTCAGATATTGATATAGTTATATATGGTACTCAAGTTAGTTTAGAATTTCAAGAGAAATTAAAACATATTTTTCAGGCTTCAAACAATTGTAGAATGTATAATTTAGAGGAATATAAAACTCATTATAAATGGAGAGTTGGAGGCTCTGATATTAGCTTTAAGGATTTTCTAAAAAGTGAAAAAAAGAAGTTACACCAAGGAAAATTCCATGGAATTGAATTTTTTATAAGATATATTAAAAGCCCTAAAGATTGGAATGGAACTTATTACGATTATAAATTCAAGAATTTAGGGAGAATAAAAATTAAAGCAATAATTACTGATTCAACCAATTCGATTTTTACTCCTTGTTCTTACAAAATTGAGCATTTAAAAGTTTTAGAGAGGAAAATTATTCCAAAGAATATAAATTTAAAGAATCTTAATGAAATTAATTCTTTTAGAGGAAGATTTTGTGAGCAAGCAATCAAAGGTGATAAAGTGTTAGTTGAAGGCAAATTAGAACAAGTAACTTTCAGAAATACCAAAAATTACTTAAGACTTTTATTAACCAATCAAATTCAAGATAAAATGGTAATTATTGACTAGTAATTAATGAACTTTTTAAATTTCCAAAAAAATAATAGGAATGAAACGTTTTTTTTTCTAAGAAATATCTGATTTATAAAATGATTGAGCGATATAAGAAGTCAGCCGAATTAGATCCTAACGACGCTGATGCGTGGATTAATTTAGCAGATGCTTATTACGACGAAAACAAATATGATTATGCAATAGAGTCATACCAAAAAGCTATTGAAATTAATCCTTATTTTTCTGAAGTTTGGAATAATCTTGGGCTCTCATTTAGTATGGTGCGCCAGTATAAAGAAGCAATAAAGTGCTACCAAAAAGCAATTGAAATAGAACCCGATGATGCAATAGCTTACTATAACTTAGGATTTGCGCACGAAGACTTAGAAGAATACGACGAAGCGTTAAAATTTTATAAAATAGCCTTAGAATATGATCCGGGATACACTGATGTTTGGAATAATATCGCTTTAATTTATAAAGAAAACGAGCAATACGATAAGGCGATAAAGTGCTATGAAAAGGCTCTAAACATTAACCCCGACGAACCATTATTGTACAATAATCTTGCTATTATTTATTATAACCTTCAAAATTATGAGGAAGCGGTTAGACACTATAAAAAAGCGCTTGATCTCGATCCTTATAACGCCGAATTATGGTTTGACTTAGGCGATGTAGTTTATGAACAAAATGATTACGATTTAGCGATCAAATACTACAAAAAGGCAACAGAACTCAACCCTTATTTCGTAGAAGCTTGGAATAACTTAGGATTATCATACACTTTTAAGGAAAACTTCAAGGAATCGGTAGAATGTTATGAACAAGCTTTAAACCTACAGTCAGAAGATGAGATATTATACGAAAATTTAGCAATTAGTTATAGTGCTTTAAAAGATTTTGATAATGCTATAATATATTTTCAAAACACTCTCAGAGTCGATCCAGATAATGTTAATACTTATAAGAAATTAGGACAAATTTATTGCGATGTAAAGAATGATTATAAAAAGGCTTTAATACATTTTAAAAAAGGTATCTCTCTTGATCCCTCTGATTTAGATTTTTGGCAATCTATGGTTCTTTGTTATCAGAAATTAGGGCAGCCTGAGAAAGCTAAAGAATGGAATGAAAGGCGTTTTAAATGGCAATTAGAAAATAAATAATTGCTTATTCTTTTTGAATTAAACTTTTTATTTGATTAAAATTTAAGAATAACTAATGGATTTTTTTAATACAGATTTACATATCCACTCACCACATTCAATAGCAGTATCTAAAAACCTAAATTTAGATACCATGGTTGAGACTTGCAAAAAAAAAGGGACTCAATATCCTTGGAACTGGAGATGTGTTGCAACCTGATTGGTTGAAGTATTTAGAAAAGAATTTAAAGAAAAATAATGACGGATCACTCTCATATAAAGATATATTCTTTATTTTACAAACTGAAATTGAAGATATTGAAAGTGTTCACGAAGTAGTATTTTTCCCCGACTTTTCAACCGTAAGGGAAGTTCAAAAAAAAATTAAACCCTATTCGAAAAATCTCTTCGATGAGTGGGGTGGACGTCCGCGAGTGAACTTACCTCCTGCTGAATTAGTTGATATAATCACTGATTTGGGGGCAATTATCGGACCCGCACACGCTTTTACCCCCTTTAAAGCAATTTTTCGTCAAAACAAATTTAAGACTCTTAAAGATTGTTATCAAGATGCCGAAAAAAAAGTCAAATTTTTAGAATTAGGGTTATCTGCCAACACAGATTTAGCTGATAGATTAGATTGCCTTAAAAATGTAACTTTTCTTAGCAATAGTGACGCCCATTCTGAAGGACCCCGCGCTTTAGGACGAGAATTTAATAAATTCAAAATGGAAAATCCCTCTTTTGAAGAATTAGTTTTAGCAATTGAAAGAAAAAATCAACGTAAAATTGAATTAAATGTAGGTCTTCATCCCAAATTAGGGAAATACTTTAATATGTTTTGCCATAAATGTAGAAGAAGAATTATATTCAACAAAACAAAAAAGCAAGGTCGTTCTTTATTTAATCAATATTCAATAACGGAAGATTTTATAAAAATTCTCGCAAACGACCCAATAAAAGCAAAAAAGGAGTATATCAACAATATAGCTAAAGGAAAAGTTACATGCCCCGCTTGTAAGGAAAAGTTCAATAAAAACATTAAAATTAAATTAGGTGTAAGTGAAAGAATTGAAGTTATTTCTACGTCAACAGAACCAATACACCCTGACCATAGACCGCAGTACATTAATGTCGTACCATTATTTGACATTATACGATCTGTTAAAAATATTAAAAGCACGAATAGCAAGACAGTTTTAAATACTTACAATAAAATAATAAATGAACTTGGAACCGAATTAGAGGTTTTAATTGAAATCCCTATGGAAAAAATCGTAAAATTTGATGAAGGGGTTGCGTCTGTCATTGAAGCAATAAGAGCGAATAAAATTGAATACACACCGGGGGGTGGCGGGACTTACGGACAAATTCAACTTAATATCTAATTTTTTTAAAACCTAAAATTAAGTTTCTGCTAATTTTTAGAACGAGTTATAAAAGAAATTTTTTTATATTAGCTAAATTTCAAACTCTAAACGAAGCGATAGTAACTCACCACATTTAGTACATGTCATGAAATCGAATATCTTAAAAGCCACCACCATAAGCTCCAAATCTTTTCTAGGAAATTGATTTCTGAACTTTTTAATATAATCTCCAGATGGACAACTAATTATAGCTCTCACCTTGATTAAATTCTCATTATCAGAATCAGTGAAAGTCCTATTAGTTGTCTTATTATTTAATTCAATTTCCATACTATTTAACCCCGAACATATATTGAATGAAAATTCAGTCTTATAAATTTATTTACTTTTAAATGAGTTCTTTTATTCACACGAACAAGTAGAAATTCGATTGAATTATTGGATGTATTGTGAAAATTTTTAATTTTAATTATTTTTTAAACAATTATTCTTCTTTCTTATTTTACTAATAAAATTCTGTTATGGAAATTGGTGTAATATATAAACCTGTAAATTTGTCGTAAATTCTGAAAATTGTGAGAAAAAAAATGGAGGAATAAAAATATAAACTTCAAACATTTCTTTAATTTTACTTATTGTATTATCTTTATACTACTCAAATATTATTTCAGTAATATTTGAAGAGTAATGATATGGTCGTGATATTAAAATTAAGTAGATTCGAATGCGATTTTAAATATTACTTGCATATTACTTTCTTATATTATTTGGATATAATACTCAATATTATATATTGCTCCTAATTGTGGTTGATAATTATGAATAATGATGAATTAGATTTAAGCGATCTCGCGCGATCAAGAACATCAGTAAGGTCTAGATTTAACGAAATTGCCCGTCAAAATGTAAATTCTAACAGCTCCGCCAATTTAGATAGCGATAAATATCTTTCGGATTTACTTAAAGTTTTAAAGATAAAATCTATAGTAGTTGGAATTGGTGGTGCTGGAAACAACACAGTGTCAAGAATGCAAGATATGGGTTCTGAATTTATTGAAACTTTAAATATTAACACAGATGCTCACGATTTATATTATTCAAATTCTAATAAGAAACTACTAATCGGAAAGGAAACTTGTAACGGATTAGGTTCAGGTAACGACCCTAGTATTGGAACTATTGCTGCAGAAGAAGATGTCCATAGACTTTCGCAAGCTTTAAACGCAGATGTAGTTTTTTTAACGTTTGGATTGGGAGGAGGTACGGGTACAGGAGCGGCCCCTATAGTTGCGAGGGAAGCAAAAAAGAACAACGCTACGGTTGTATCGTTTTGCTCGGTGCCTTTTTCATCTGAAGGAATTGAACGAAGCCTAAGAGCAAAAAAAGGTTTGGCAGAACTTCTAAAATATTCTGATACATTAATCCCCGTCCCAAATGATAATCTTCTACGCTTCAATCAAAAGCTCCCCGTTTTAACCGGCTTTAAGATAATGGATGAGGTTTTAATTAGAAGCATTAACGAAATTATTAATTTAATAAACAATTGTGGTTTGATCAACATTGATTACGCTGATGTGAGAAAAGTAATTCAAAAAAAAGGGCAATACCCTTCTGGATTAATAGGTATCACAGAATCCCTAGGAGACGAAGCCGATTTAATAAAAAAAGCGAGATTAGCGCTTCACAACCCCCTTTTAGAACCAGATACTAAAAAAGTCGATAATTGTATAGTTTCAATTTCGGGAGATCACCAACTATCTTTATCCCAAATAGATAAAATTATCTCGACAGTCTCAAGCGAAATTCCTGAAGACGCTTCTCTCAAATTTGGGACTTCCATAAATCCAATGTTAGGCTCGAAAATTAGGATTATGGCTTTAGGACGAGGACCAATCTCTCCTTACGTTCAAGCGGCAATCGATGGTACAGAATTTCCACACTCTAACTTTAGCCAATTCTAAATTTGTCTTCTCTAAACTAGGTTATAAAATTCTAATTTTATTCATCATTAAGCTTTTCTTAATGATTTACTTCTAATTAATAACAATTGAAAAAGGTGAATCTATTATTGGAAAAATAATGCCTGAAGAAGAGCTAAAAAAGGAAATACGGGAATTTTTAGAAAAAAGAAAAATAATTGTTTTATGTACTTGTTCGGATAATGTACCTCGCGCGACTCCAATGGATTTTTATATGGATAAGAAATCTGACGATTTTAATATATATGTGGGACCTGCTCCGGGAAGGAAGGTAAAAAATATCGAAGAAAATCCAAAAGTCAGTATTGGAATATATACACCAATGAACACTGGTAAAATACAGGGGATGCAAATTACTGCTTCCGGTAAAGAGAGATTGATTTTTTTGAGAGAAGGGGACGATGATTTTGAAAAAGCTCAAAAGATAGTACGGGGAAGGAGAAAGATCCTCTTGAAGATTATTCCAGAAAAAATCGAGTTACTAGATTATGATTTCATTAAAAAAGGGTATTCACGCCTTCAATATTTAGAATTATAGTTTTTATAAAATCTCGTTTAGAATTTGATACGAACGAAAGTTTCGTTATATTTTTAAAACCCTTTTACTTTATTTTAAGTATAATTACGGATGTGGACGTTATGAATGAAAAATCTAAATTTTTAGTTTTAACATCAATTTTCATAGAGATCATATCCGATATTATTATTAGATAAAATTCTTTTCTTTATGAAACGAATTTCGAAAGAAACTATCCTCATCCTGTTTCATAAATTAAAAACAGAACTTTAACATATTTATAAAATAATATTTCAAAAAAGTACAATAACAAAATGTGGTAGGTTATATGTTATATATTGAAAAGGAAGAAGAAATAATCCAGTTTTGGAAAGAAAATAAGATATTCGAAAAGAGTGTCGAGTCTAGATCAAAAAAAAAACCTTATGTATTTTACGATGGTCCTCCATTTGCCACAGGATTACCCCATTACGGACATATATTAAGTTTTGTAACAAAAGACGTATTTCCAAGGTATTGGACGATGAAAAATCATCGCTGCGAAAGAAAATGGGGGTGGGATTGTCATGGGCTTCCTATAGAAAGCATTTGCGAACGAGCATTAAATTTAAAGCAGAAGAACGAAATATACGAGATGGGCTTAAGTGAGTTTAACGAATTCTGTAGATCAAAAGTTCTTTGGTACACTAATGAATGGAAAAACACTGTTGAACGGATGGGCAAATGGATTGAATTTGATAACGCTTATAAGACAATGGATAACTCGTATATGGAAACAATTTGGTTTATATTTAAGAAAATATACGATGAAGGATATGTGTATAAAGGTAAAAAAGTTCTTCTTTATTGTCCAAGATGCGAAACGCCTCTCTCAAATTTTGAAATATCCATGGATAACAGTTATAAGGATGTTACCGAAAAATCTCTTATAGCAAAATTCAAATTAAAGGATAATTCGGATACTTATTTGCTTGCTTGGAGTACAACGCCATGGACATTAATTGGAAATGTAGCTTTAGCAGTAAATAGTAAACTTAATTATGTTAAAATCAGGGTTGAAGATGAATTTTTAATTTTGATCAAATCCAGATTAGATATAATAAACGAGAATTACGAAATAGTTGATGAATTTAAAGGAGAAGATTTAATAAATAAACCATATGAACCTTTATATCAAGTTTCTGTCAAGACTGACAAAGTAGGCCATTTTATCATTGATGGAGGTGAAGATGTCTTGTCAGATGAAGGTACGGGAATAGTACATATGGCTATTTATGGAGAATTTGATTACGAGATGATTAATAAATACGATATGCCGATAATCCAACACATTGATGAACAAGGTAAATTGGCTGAAGGTCCAGAAGATTGGAAGGGTTTGTGGTTCAAAGATGTTGATAAAGAAGTCTTAGATGACTTGAATAGTCGAAATCTTTTATATAATACAGAAGACTACAAACACTCGTATCCTTTTTGTTATAGGTGCGATACTCCTCTAATGTATAACGCCCTTGATGCCTGGTTCATAAACATTCAGAGAATAAAACCGACGCTTCTAAAAACAAATGAACGAATCAATTGGTATCCTAAAGAAATTTCTAAAAGTTATCAAAACATTATAAAAAGCGCTCCTGATTGGTGTATTTCGAGAAATCGATTTTGGGCTACTACTATGCCAATATGGTTATGCGTGAAGTGTAATACAATTAAAGTGATAGGTTCTGTGAAAGAACTACAAGACCATGCTAACGAAACGGTTCCTGATAATTTAGATCTACATAGGCACATCGTAGATGATATACATTTGAAATGCTCTGAATGTGGAAATATAATGAATCGCATACCTGAAGTGTTTGATTGTTGGCTCGAATCGGGTTCAATGCCATATGCTGCAAAACATTATCCTTTTGAGAATGTAGACTGGTTCAAGCGATTTTGTGTCTGAATACATTGGACAGGTAAGGGCTTGGTTCTACTACATGCATGTAATCTCAATTCTGTTGTTTGATGACATTCCGTTTAAAAATGTCGTCGTAAACGGTAATATACTTGCTGAAGATGGCACCAAAATGTCAAAATCAAAAAAAAATTACGCTGATCCGTCCCTTATAATAAGATCATACGGAGCTGACGCGTTAAGGATTTACCTATTAGCATCTCAGCTAATGCGAGCAAAAGATTTAAACTTTAAAGAAGAAATTGTTAAACAAGTCTATCGAAGATTTAATTTGTTATTATTCAATGTTCTAAATTTCTATTCTTTATTTGAAATCAACAATTTATCTGTAGATAACTCCAATTCAGAAAATATTTTAGATAGGTGGATTATAGACTTAGTGAATAATCTTACACGGGATGTGACTCAGCGATTAGATGATTACGATACGGGAGAAGCAAGCAAATTAATTATCAATTTTGTTGAAGATTTGTCAACCTGGTACATCAAAAATAGTAGAAATAGGTTTAAAAGCGAAGTAATAAAAGAAAAGCTAGCAGCTATGAATACTTTGACGTATATACTTCACAATTTATCGAAAATCTTAGCTCCATTAACGCCCTTCATTTCTGAAATGATATATCAGAAATTGAGAGAAAAAAACCTCGTAAAATACGAATCCGTACATTTAGACTTATGGCCAGATTATGATCAAAGTTTATCCTTTCCCAATCTAAGTGCTAAAATGAATTTAACTAAGGAAATAGTTCAAAAATCTTTGGAATTAAGAGAAAAGATTAAGATACCTTTACGACAAGTATTAAAAAAGATAACACTAAAAGGAGTAAGTTTAGAAGATGAATTTTTAGAATTAGTTAAAAAAGCATTAAATGTGAAAGAAGTCGTTATTAAAAATGAAGATATGTCTGAATTAACTGTAGAATTGGATACAGAAATCACGAGAGAACTGAAACTAGAAGGAATAGCTAGAAACTTAATAAGAAATATTAATAATTATAGGAAGAAAATGAAGCTATCTCCGAATAACAGAATAAAATTATATTTAAATACTGAAGACAATGAAATTTTAGAATCAATATCTAAATACCAAAACTATATCAAAAAAATGGTACAAGCAGACGCGATTTTTAATAAGATAGATAATAACAGAGATATTAGGACATTTAAAGTAAACCAAAGCGAAGTTTCAACTTATCTCGAGGTAATAACTTAATAATACATATTTATTTTTAAATTTATGAAGTAAACATATAGAGAGAAAAAAGAAATAATATTAGTTTTTAGATGCTATATTTTAAATGTTAATTTTTGGAACTACTTTTCTAACATATATTTAATAGCTGCATCCGCTTCAGTAAGTAACTCCATTTTAAATGTGTATCCTTCTACCGAAGCATAATAGATAAATCTTTTAGAGAGCGCGGCCATACTTTCTAAAACTTTATCATCTGG
>JABUBM010000344.1_pt1 | contig 11254 bp, 25 predicted proteins | sample 7240321 | NCBI WGS metagenome assembly JABUBM01 (sample SAMN07256344, study PRJNA390944) | subsurface metagenome | isolation source: Methane hydrate marine sediment | place: Pacific Ocean: Eastern North Pacific, ODP site 1244 | collected 2002
AAGCACAGCTTGAATTTAACGAACTTTAATTCGCCTGGATTAGAGGAAACAAGATCTGCATATTCGTCATTCAACTTTTGTTCTACCAACCGGAAGGCTTCATCCTGAGTTATGCTTTTTTTGTTTAATTTCTTCATTTTTTTCACCTCCTTAGCCCTCCTTTTCCTCCAAAACGATGAGATAAAAAGGGGCCAGGCCCCCTTTTTCATATACCATATCTTGTGGTTCAGGCTCGAAATAACGCTATTTGTGCTTGCGATCGTAAACCACCCCAAGAAATTAGTTGACATAATATTAATTATCTGACTCTGCTATCTCACCTCTCTTTTCTTAATATGAAGATCTATTAAAATACCGACTAATTCTAATAAAACATCCTGGAAGCTTTTTATAAATTGTTTTTCAAGAATTTTTTTTCCATGAAAATCAATAGCTATTTTTTCTAGTTTCCACACCGTATCTAAAATCTTACCTGAAACTTCTTTTTCATTCATTTTTAGGTCCTAATTTGTGCATGATCTCTTTTAAAACATAATGAATTTTATCAAGGACGTTTCCGATCATGCTTAGTAAAACAACCTGGACAAACAATATAATCAATACTCCTAAAATTAATTTGTCCGTTAATTCCATTTCAACCTCCTAATTTTTTTAGGCGTTTATCAATTTCTTTTATTCCCTCTATGAGATATTCTTTTGTTTCAAACTCTCCCATTTTTTTGAGGTCGTCTTGTAGCTCTTTTTTTCTTAATTTTAATTGTTCAATTTTGTCTCGTTTTCTGTCTTTAAAAAGAATGTCTTTAAAGAATGTCTTTAATACCCCCCTGTTGGCTACTGCCTTTTTGGGCAGCGGCCTACTGCCTTTTTGGGCAGTGGTTTTTACTGCCTTTTTGGGCAGTGAAAGTTTTACTGCCTTTTTGGGCAGTGGTTTCCATTTCGTGTAATCCATTTGAATTTTAAAACATACAGGCTTCATACTGCCTTTTTGGGCAGTGGTAATTACCCCCATTTCGATTAATTTTTTCCTTGCTCTCATAATATGGCGATCATCCATTCCGGTCATTTTTCTAAAGGTGCTAAAAGAAATATTTGCTTGCTTTTTATTCCACCCAAAAGTTTGTCGTTCGATGACATTTAAAATCTGTCCGGCTTGTCCGGGAATTCTGATTTTGCATTTTGCGTCCTGATATTCATTAAGGATCTTAAAAAATTTATCATTTTCCATGGCCTAATATCTGGGGGATTAAATTAGAAGGGGTGAACAACACAGTGAACGCTGTGTCGCATAACGGTTAATATGTATATAATTATTTGCTTTCATATTTCTTCTAATTTTATACCCAGGGCGTAAGCGATCTCTTTACAGTTCCGGATTCCCGGATTCGGGATATCCCCTTTCTCGAGCTTTTGGATATAAACCCTACTCAACCCTGTAATTTGAGAAAGATATTCTTGAGTCCATCCCCTTTTTTCTCTTGCTTGCCTGACTCTAGAATTTGTTTTCTTCTTAGGATTTCTCATTTTTACATCTTCACCTCACCTATTATTTTATTTATAAAAAAATGTTAGTCAAGCAAAACATTTTCTTTTAAAATCCAGGGCAAGAAAACGGCCATTTCACGATCGGATGATCGAATTTTCTTATCTTTAATGTTTTTAATAACTTAATTTTTTACTGAAGGACCCTCGAGGAGCTGCCGGCAGCCGGATCCTGATCATGGCCAGCTCGTTCTTTCTTTTATATTTTTGTTTGCTTTTTAAAATTCTTCCCCTGGAGAAAATTGCGCTCAAATCCCCCCGAGAGAAAAAAGCCCTTAGAGCCTCATAGAGGCACGAACGCAAGCACCCCTTTATAGTTGGTAGCGGATTCCGGGCCTTGAAGGATCCTATGGATGAGAATTAGAAAATTGATTTATTTTGATATACAGAATTGGCTGTTTTAGCTTCCCTGATAAAAATGATTTGAAAATTTAATCAGGTCCAGATAGCTGATCCTTAATAAACGGCAGCGGAGGAGCCATTTTATATGGATGGGATATTTAAGAAAACAAAAAGCTATGATCATTTCCCTAAAGCTCTTTGACCGAGCTTGATATAAAGAATATTTATCCGTTTCCTGTAAGCATCCCAGGCTCGAGAACCAACCTCACATTCAAATTGTCTAGCTTGTAGATAATCAAGCTCCTCTTTCAAAGTCCTTTTTATTTTTTCTTTCTTTATTTTTTGTTTGCCCAATTTCTTTTCCTCCAATCTCTAAAGCCCTTGGTTCCGCACCAGGACGTTACCAGGAGAACACAGATCGCGATAAAGCCCGGGTGAATTTCAATCTCATTCCAAAGCATGATGATTAAATTCGTAACACAGCCTATGGTTAAAACCGGCCTTGTAAAAGTCCGGATAATTCCCTCCGCCTTTGTTTTTAGATCGGCGTATCTTCCCTCGCTTTCTAATATAAATTTGTTTCGTTCTTTTTGCTCGGAAAGGTAGGCATCTCTAATATCCTTCCGTTCTCTATACATGGCCTCGGCCTCAACGAAAACATCGTTTAAGACTTTATCAGCGCCCGGGATTTTTTTTGCAGCCAGGCCCAACAAACCCTTAACCACGCCTCCGAATGGAATGATAGAAGTGGCCGCCCCAAAAAGGCCCTTTACAAGTTTAGGGATTTTAATTCCCATGTTTTTCTATAACCTCAAAATGGACCAAATCAAAAAATGATTGGTCATGGAGTTCATCGTCCATGTCCCAGTTACCACCCCAACGAATTTTTAAATTTAATGCTTTTGCCACACCTTGAACAAATCCTCCAAATTCATAAAATTTTTTTATGTCATCCCATCTAATATGAGGCTCGGATTTAAACCAGGGAATAGCATCGACAGCCTTCGAAGGTATACAATTATGTTTGGAATTAGGATAACGAAGTTTTGACTTGTTAGATTTAAAGGCCTCATTTTGTTCTTCTTTATTCCTATGTCCTATGAGGATCTTGCAATCATAATGATCTATGACAGCAAAGAATAAATTCTTCAATTCATCACGACAGGATAAAAGTTTTTGTTCTGAATTTTTACTGAAAACAGGCATCTATCCTACCAGCAATTATTCGGATTCCCACGTTTTTTTTTCTTTTTTTTCTTCTTACCTTTGCGTTTTCTGAATTGACCTTTTCTCGGTCCTGTTTTAATTCTCGGAGGAAGACGTCTTTTTGTCTTCCGACCTTTTTTAGTCTTGGATCCTTTAGGCCGGCCAGGTTTTCTTTTAGCCATCTTCGAGCCTCCTGATTTAATTTTTGAGGGAATTAATATCGCTGAACCTTTAGGTAGATCCCGAGGCTTTTTTATTTTAACTACTCTGTATCTTTTTCCTTCAACAGTGATATGTTTTCCTCTTAATTTTTTTAAGCTAACTGTCGTTCTTGAAATCATTTATTTCTTTTTAAAGAATAAAACATAAATCAAAATTCCGGCTAAAACAAAAACTAGAATCCTTCCCAGATTAATTTTTTTATGAACAAATGGAAGATAAAAACCTTTTTCTTTTAATTCAACCATTTTAATTTATGCTCTTTGGCATCATTTGAAAGAAATCAAATCTCCCTACAACTTCTGCCAAAGTTACCGAAAAATTATTAACAAAAATTCCTACACTTGGAGGAGCTAAAGAAAAATACCAGTAACCCACTTCCGGTAATTCATACAAATTAACCCAATTTAAACCGTCTTCACTATAATCAAAGTAAGCAGTTACAGAAGCAACAGCACCACCGCCTAATCTTATGCGAAACCATATCGGTAAAGTCTGCACTGCAGTTGCAGCCATGACAACTACGCCATCTCGAATTACACAAACCCCATGTTCCTCACCATCTTTTTGTCTTTGAACAATTGCATAATAGGTAAGAGATGCCATTTGAATAGAACTTTTCGCAAGAAAAAGACCTGCCTGACTATTAACCTCTGTATAATAATCAAGACGAGTTTTAATCTCACAAGGATAAGCAATAGGACTAATAAAAAGTCGTGGAGCTTCATTAATTGAGGCGGTTTCCCATCTGCCATTTACGCCAGGATTAATCCCTAACATATAAGATCCATTTATCTCCTGTGCATTTTTACCTGCCGGAGTCGCACCTTTGAAAAGTTGCCATGCCCAGAATTGACTATTATCATTAAACAAATCCCTGAATTTTAAGACCGCACCTCCCCCCATACCTTGAAGATAAAAAAGAGGAATTCCGACTTGGCCCATTTTTTAATTTTCCCAAAGCTCATATTTGAGAGCAATTCCACATTTGACACCGTCTATATAATCGTTTTTTATGTCGATCGTGAAAAGATCCGCTCCAGAGATATCCACTCCGGCCAACGTCCTTAACGGCGCACCGAAAGCAATCTGATCCTGGATTTTGTTATACGGAGAAATAGGAGCTCCGTTTCTTTTAAAAATCCAGGTGATGACACCCCAGGCATCAAATTCATTTATACTATTTGCAAAACCAGTTACATACAATTTACTGTTGGCCGGGACCTGGAACCGGAAGATCTCAACCGTTGCGCCGGCTAAAATTTCCGCAGATAGATTTTCATCAAAGGGAACGATATTTTTCATAATAAGATCTCACTTTTCCTAAATAGTCATAATTTCTCACTCCGTTCATGTATCCGGTCTGGCCGACATTATACATCTGGATCGCGCTATCAAAGGGCCGGATCCTGGTTAAGTGGGCAAGCTGTGAGCAGCCCACATAAAGGTTAGCTTCCAGATCATAGAGGCGCTCTATCTCAAACGATGAAGGATACCTGTAGTCTTTAACCAGTTTATAATCTTGAGCAAGCATCGGAGTTATAGCCATCAGGCCATAACTAGGATCGGCCGGATTCCTGGCCCTCGGATTAAAATTACTCTCAACCTTTGCGATCGCTTTTACAAGCGCCCGGTCCACGCCGTATTGATCGGCTTTATCGGCCATCAGCCTTTCTAATTCCGGAGTCAATCCTTTTGCTCCGGGGAGTATTTTTTTTCTGAAAAAATAGAATAATAGACCGGCTAAAAAAATAAAAATGAAAATTAATTCTCTCATGTTTTCAAGGTCTTCTGAAATTGAGTCCAAATTATCAAAGCGACTATGGCTATGACGATGATCCAAATTACGGTAGGAGTGAGAATATCTCTAACTCCTTTGAGCAATCCTTTTAAACCCTCGCCAACACTTTTTGTCCCTTTGACAAAGTCCTCTTTTACTCCCCTAAAAAAATCAGCCAGGCTAATTTCCTTGGTCCATTTTGGAGGAGTCAAAATATTCTTTACATCCTCCCAGACTCCGCTAAAAACATCACTTATTTTAAACTCTTCGAGCCATGCCATTTATCCGCCAGGTCCTACTTAAAAGATTTTATGGCCAGGAAAATAAACACCGAGATCACCGCAATCGGAAAAAATTTAAATAGAATATTTTTGGCCTCGGTTGTCTTGGCTTCTTCGATCTTTTCCTGGACGGCTGGCATTTGAGCAGCGCTGCCAGCTGCCGATTCGATGGCTATATCGAGAAAGTTTTTCCAGGTCTTTTCAAAAAAATCCTTTATGCTGAAAGTTGGATTCGGCATGATGACCTCACTTCCTCATCATCATTATCATCATTATCATAAAGACGGCCGCGCCTCCGATAATCAAAGGTAAATTTTTTGCAGCCGGAGGGGGGGGAGGAGGCGGCGGGGGAGGGGGAGGAGGAGGCGGCGCAGTTTTAGTTTTTGATCCACCAAATAAACCTCTTCCGATTGTGCCGATAATGCTAAAAAGTCCCATTTCAAACTCCTTTATGTGCCACTTAAAATTTTATTCAGCCAATCAAAAAATATATCTATGAAATTTCTCGCCGGAGTGGATACCCGGGCCTTAGTGTCTATAATTCCGGGAGGAGGCTTTATCTTTTTAAACGGCGGTGATAGAGGAGGATATCGCGAAATAATAGGTTTCGGAATCCGCACGAATCGCGGCTTTTCAGGTAAAAATTCTTTGGAAACAGCCCCTCCGGGTGAGATGTAAATGGCGCTAGGTGGAATTATTTCGACCGGCCTGACTATATCAAAATCTAAGAGCCTATCTCTTCGAGCAAATTCTCTTTCAGTGTCAAAACGTTCGGAAATACGCCGCATTTTTGCTCACGGCCTCAAGGTCCTTGCACCAAAAATAACAAGGTCAACTTGTGGCGTAGTGGGCGTGCCGAGAACGGACCCGATTTCAAATTTGATCTCACTCTGTCCGCCGGTATAAAAGGCATTCCTGAAAGATCCCTCTCTTGTGAAAATGTGCGGATATAATCCTGTGAAGGTCCTATTATTTGAGAGCTGCGCTCTTTCTTCTTTAAACCAGCCGAGCTTTTGCGCTTGAACAAAAGGCATGACTTGATTTCTCCAGGTGATATCATCCAGGAGGTCCGCCGGCTCTCCTGTAAAAGGGATTCCGACTGTTCCCCACGTTTCCAGGTCATGCGCCATGGCAAAAAATCCAAAAAGGATCAGATCCTCTGAGCTTTCAATGTCGCAATATCCTTTCGTCTGTGCCTGGAACGGTGGCATGTGCTTGATGTAGGGAAGGAAGTAAGGCTTGCCTTTTCCATCTTCACTCATACAGGTTTTCGATCGAAGGAGAGAGATGTCAAGAGTTGTTACATTCGCTGCGTCTCCGGGGGTCCCAAAAAAGTCCGCCACTCCGCCCAGGGCGATCTGCATCTCGAGATGAGAATAACGGCTTGAATCGAGGATCGTGTCTTCTTGCCTGGCCAGGAAGGGGAGAGCAAAAGGAAGATCTAAAACGCAATCATAAACGCCGTCGGCAGCTAATATCGGATCATAGCTCGGCTCAATGGAGTTGAATAGATGATTGAAAAGATAAAGGCCCATACCCGGACAATTTATCGGCTCCTCCATTTTTGAGGTCCGGAAAGAGATGTTTTTTAAAATATTATATCCGCCTTTAGCCCTAGGCTCCGCGCCTGTCCCGATGACAACGGTATGGTGAAAGGTCAGCCTCAGAAGATAATATCCCTCTTTACCCATGGGGAATTGTTCCCTGTATTTTTTCATTTGACCCTGCGGGAAGGGATCAGCGGAAAGAATATTTATAGTTTCATGCGGTAGTCTGCCACCCATTTTTCCCTCCCTTACTTTCCACCGGTGATGAGTTTTTCCAGGAAGTCAACCCTAAACACCAGCATCATCACGGCCATGATGATTGCTACGTTGATTAAAATAGATTGGATATTTAATTTATCCATAAAAACCTCCGTTCATAATGAATATTTTGATTTAAGAGAAGGTTGTCAAGGAAAAACGGATTAGATAACTTTGCTAAATTATGTTAGTTAGAGGTCCAAAATAACATACTCTAAAAATCCCAAATTCCGGACCCGATCGGCCGTTTCTTCCGAGCTGTGTTTTTTTATATAATCGAGTTCGATCGGTTCTGTGATCTGAAAGAAGATATATCTCTCTGTTCCGGTCCTTACAAAGACAGGGAGATCTGAAAAGATCCGCCTTGATACGGCTATTATGTCGATGTTTTTGTGGCGCCCTAGATCGTAGAGCCAATGTATGTCTTCATTGTTTTGGCCGTAGCGATTTATTTCATCAAAAACGACCAGGTTATTTTTATAGAAGCCGGCTTGGTCCCATACTTCTTTGCAAAAAAGCCAGGGATCATAATAGTAAATTGAGATATATTCGTTTGATATGTCAGAATACTCGTCCATGAAGTCAAAGATGAAAATTTTTGAGGACGGCTTAGATTGGATGAGTTTCTTCGCTAGGCTTGTCTTTCCCTTCCCCCTTTTCCCCACGATGGTGATCAGCATTTTTTTTGATCCTTAATCTTTTACTAACTACAAAAATTAATCCGCCGATAAACAGAACCTCGTCTTTCAAATATTTTCCAACTTTATACTTTTGGGCCATTCTGGCCATAGGCTTATAGAGCATTTTTGTTTCGGCTGGGTCTAATTCCGGGACGACAGGATCTAGGATATGCCACATTTGACCGGCCATGTTTGCAAGGTCTTTGCAGATCTCAATTACAACATCGTCCGGCAGCGCTTCATCGGGTCCAGGGCCATAGTCCTCTTTTTCTTCCGGCTCCTGGCTCGGCTCGCTTTCCCCCTTTTTTCTCTCCGGATACTCCGGGAGTTTCTTCCCCTCCATTTTTGCTTTTTCCTCTGGGGTTATTTCTTCGGGTCCTTTGTTTTTTTTCATGGCCAGTTTTCTCCTTAGGTTTTTTATCTTCAGCCTCAGGCTCAATAACATCAGTAACGTGATGGACCTTAATAGGAGAACCAGGATTTTCAGGTTTTTCAACTTCTTTTTTTGGCCCGGCCGGATCTCCTTTAACATAGACTGCGACCGCGGTTAAAAAAAATTCTTTGCTTGTTCTGTCGTCTTGAAAAAGTTTTAAACGGAATTGCTTATGAAGGTCATCGGGTAATAAAACAGGGATAGTTTTCATTTTTATCCTCTTTAAGATTTTTAAAGTAGAGTAAGATTGTCAAGGAAATTCATCTAACTTAGCTAACTTAGACAATGGCTTAAAAAGGAGCCGGCCGTTGTCAGCAAAAGGGGGGTATTTGATGGGAACCTTTTGGTAGGAACTCTCCCCGGCCGGTCAAAGAGAGTCAAAGTTATTATGGGCCTAAAAAAAATAAAGTCAAATGACTTTCCATCCTTTTTTCAGTTTTCCTGTCTTCTCAAAATAAATATTTCCCATGACAGATCCTAGCTCGATAGCAAAGCACAGCTTGAATTTAACGAACTTTAATTCGCCTGGATTAGAGGAAACAAGATCTGCATATTCGTCATTCAACTTTTGTTCTATCAACCGGAAGGCTTCATCCTGAGTTATTGTTTTTTTGTTTAATTTTAGCATTTTTTTTCACCTCCTTAGCCCTCCTTTTCCTCCAAAACGATGAGATAAAAGCCCGGCTTGATTTATCAAGCCCATACCATATATTGTGGTTGTTGCAGCTCAAAGACCACTTTATGTAGTATTTCATCACTCTCCTCGAGAGCGGAGTTGACATAATATTAATTATCTGACACACCTATCTCACCCCTGCCTCCACCCATTTTTTATGCTTTTTCTATACTTTTCTTAACAAAATCAACTAACATCTCTTTCATGGTAGACTTTTCTGCAAAAGCGGCATCTTTAAATTTTTCATAGACCTCTGGATGCAATTCAATTATGATAAGCTGTGACTTTGGATTTTCCTTTTTTTTAGCCATATCACCCTTTTTTAATGCTTCTCTCGTTTGAGATTTTTTTGATAATTTCTCCATTTTTAATTACCTCCTTTATTTGTCTTGGTGCCCTTTATACCATGCTTGAGAAATAGATGGCCACCATAACCTCGAGCCTTAACAAGCTTTCCGCATATTTCACAGATTTTATCTTTTGGCTTTTCTGACTCCGGCGGCTCTATCTTCTTTACTTTAGGAGTTCTAAAGTGTGCTTTTTTGATATTCTCTTTTTCGGTTTCTTTTAATTTTTCTGCAAGCTCCTTAAAAATTTTTGCTAATTCCTTCCATAATTTTTGACGCTCTTTTGCAAGTTTAAATCCATAAATCCCATAAAAAATCAAAGCGATCCCCACTAAAATCAAAAATAAAGCTAACCAATGATTTAAGTCCAATTTAACCTCCTAATTTTTTTAGCCGTTTATCAATTTCTTTTATTCCCTCTATGAGATATTCTTTGCTTTCAAAAGGTCCTATTTCTTTGATCTCTTCTTGCATCTCTTTTCTTCTTAATTTTAATTTTTCAATTTTGTCTCGTTTTCTGTCTTTAAAAAGAATGTCTTTAAAAGATGTCTTTAATAGCTCCCCGTTGGACACTCTCTTTTTTGAGAGGGTCTCACTCTCTTTTTTGAGAGGGTCTTTCACTCTCTTTTTTGAGTAACTCATTTTTGAGAGGGTCTTCCATTTCGTATAATCCGTTTGGATCCTGTAATATATATTTCTTTCACTCTCTTTTTTGAGAGTGTTTATTACGTTCATTCTTATCAATGTATTTTTTGACCGCAAAATACTCCAATCATTCATTCCCGTCATCTTCCTAAATTTCTTATAAGATATGATTGCTTCTCTTTTATTCCATCCCCACGTGAGCCTCTCGATGACATTTAAAATCTGCACGGCTTGTCCAGGAATCCTGATCCGACATTTAGCTTCCTGGTATTCATTAGAGACCCTAAAAAATTTATCATTTTTCATGGCCTAATATTTAGGGGGGGGGGGGTTAAAAAAGGTGAACAAAACAGTGGACACTGTGTCGCATAACGGTTAATATGTATACAATTATTCACTTTCATATTTCTTCTAATTTTATACCCAGGGCGTAAGCGATCTCTTTACAGTTCCGGATTCCAGGATTCGGGATATCCCCTTTCTCGAGCTTGTGGATATAAACTCTACTCAAACCTGTAATTTGAGAAAGATATTCTTGAGTCCATCCTCTTTTTTCTCTCGCTTCTTTAACTTTGGACCGGTTATTCTTTTTAGGATTTCTCATTTTTTCTTCACCTCATATCTTATTATTTTACTTATAAAAAAATGTTAGTCAAGTAAAATATTTTCTTAAAAAATCCAGGGCAAGAAAACGGCCATTTCACGATCGGATGATCGAATTTTCTTATCTTCAATGTTTTTAATAACTTAATTTTTTGCTGCAGGATCCTCGAGGAGCTGCCGGCAGCCTGATCCTGATCATGGCCAGGTCCTTCTTTCTTTTATATTTTTATTTACTTTTTAAAATTTTTCCCCTGGAGAAAATTGCGCTCAAATCCCCCCGAGAGAGAAAAGCCCTTAGAAGCCCTTAGAGCAACGATCGCACGTTCCCCCTTATACCTGGTCGCGGATTCCGGGCCTGGAAGGATCCCCTGGATAAGAATTAGAGAATCGATTTGTTTTGATATACAGAATTGGCCGTTTTAGTTTCCCTGATAAAAATGATTTGAAAATTTGATCAGTTCTTTATACGTGATCCTTAATAAACGGCAGCGGAGGAGCCATTTTATATGGATGGGATATTTAAGAAAACAAAAAGCTATGATCATTTCCCTTCGGCTCTTTGACCGAGCTTGATATAAAGAATATTTATCCGCTTCCTATAACGGTCCCAGGAACGAGAACCGACATTACACTTAAATTGTTCATCTTGTAGATAATCAAGCTCCTCTTTCAAGGTCCTTTTTATTTTTTCTTTCTTT
>JABUBM010000347.1_pt1 | contig 11207 bp, 9 predicted proteins | sample 7240321 | NCBI WGS metagenome assembly JABUBM01 (sample SAMN07256344, study PRJNA390944) | subsurface metagenome | isolation source: Methane hydrate marine sediment | place: Pacific Ocean: Eastern North Pacific, ODP site 1244 | collected 2002
GTTGCCCAGGCTGAAGAATGCCTTAGAAAATTAGGCTTTACTCAAGTAAGAGTGAGACATCATGGTCAGATTGCCCGGATTGAGATAGAACCGCCTGAATTTCCTAAGATAACAGAGAAGAAGGTTAGGGAAGTAGTTATTAAAAATTTTAAGAAATTTGGATATATCTACATAGCCTTAGACCTTGCTGGTTTCAGAAGCGGAAGCATGAATGAACCGCTTAACCTAGCAAGTGGAAAAAAGCAAGAAGAAAGACGAAAACCGAAAAATAAGAAGTAAGAATAGTAAGATAGAGAGTAGAAAGCGGAGATTGGTAAACTATAAGGTAGGGTTTTGATTCATCAAACCCACCTTATGATCGTAGATAGGAATATTAAGATTTGATTCATCAAATCCCAGCTAATAAACCGACTGGCTCAGACAACGAGATTATCAGGCTTTTCACCTTTCAATCCCTGGACTAGATTGCGAGCAGCCATCATGGCCATTTTGAGTCGAGTTTCGTAGGTGGCGCTTGCTATATGAGGAAGAAGAACAACATTGTCCAGGGAAAAAAGCTTTGTTTCTATTTCAGGCTCTCTCTCATAAACATCCAAACCTGCTCCCCAAATCTGACCTTTTTCCAGCGCCTTTGCCAGTGCTTTCTCATCCACGATTGGTCCTCGAGCGGCATTGATGAGAACAGAGTCTTTTCTTATCAAATTTATTTTTTCTCTGGAAATCAGATGAAACGTCTGAGGATTGAGAGAAGCATGGATGGTGATTATGTCCGCAGTTGATAAAAGTTTGTCCAAGGGAAGAGCGGATGTTTTGTATTTTTCCTCCTCCTCTGGAGTTAGTCTATGTGGATCTGAATACACGATTTCCATGCTGAAAGCCTGAGCCCTCAAGGCGACTGCCTTGCCTATCCGGCCCATGCCTATAATCCCGAGGCGCTTTCCGGTGATTTCCTTCCCTAGAAAAAGATCCAGCTCCCAACCCTTGAATTTCTTGCGCCGCGTATATTGATCAGCTTGAGGGATTTTTCGGGCAACAGCCATGATAAGCGCCCAGGTTAGGTCGGCCGTTGTTTCTGTCAAAACTCCAGGAGTATTGGTGACAAGAATCCCTTTTTTCTTTGCTTCGCTGATGTCAATGTTGTTATAGCCCACGGCACAGTTAGCAATGATTTTTAAGGAGGGTGCAGAATCGATGATTTTTTTATCGATATCATCCACAAGAAGTGAGAGAAGTCCTTCCTTACCCCGGACTTTTTTTATAATCTCCTTTTTTGTCAGGTTTCTTTTTGTAGCACCTATTTCGTAATCTGTGTGCTTCTTAAGATAGTCAAGAGCCTCGGGCAGGATTTTCCTTGTTATTAATATCTTTGGCTTCATGTCGCTTCTCCTGATTTTTCATGAAGTTTGCCCACCGCTTCTGGTCAATCAAGATAACAGAAAAGCGAACAGGGGGTCAAATGGTTTGGTAAATCAAGTATTTAGCGGGACCTCTTTACTTAACGTTAAATTCAATTAGAATAAAAGCATGAAAAAGAAAAATTTGCCTCTAAAAAAAATCTTTCTCGAGGATGAAAGATTCCGTATTTCTTATTATTTTTCCCTGGAAAAACTGATTATTTCTCTCCAGAAGGTGGGTCTCCTCAACCCCCCTCTTGTCGTATTGCAGGATAAGCGCTTTATTCTTGTATCGGGGTGGAAAAGAGTCCTTGCTTGCATCAAGCTGGGTCTTTCTTTTCTTCCTGTCTTTGTGATCGAAGAAAAGGACGAGCTTAAGACCTTTTTGGCGGCATTTTATGAAAACTTGGCCACAAGGGAATTTAGCCTTCTCGAAAAAGCAGAAATACTGAGTAGGTTGGAAAGATTTGGAGAGGATGAAAAGAAGATCGTTCAGCACTACCTGCCTCTCCTTGATATCCCCTCAACCTTATCCAATCTTGAATCATACCTGGCTTTTTCTCAGCTCGAATCAGAAGTGAAAAGAATCATTCATCAGAAAAATATGCCTTTCTCTTCGGTCAAACTCTTTGCTGGATTTACTCCCCAGGAGAGGAAATCACTCTTGCCCTTGCTTTTGCCTTCAGGTCAAAATAAAATGAAGGAAATCCTCGAAGACCTGAAGGAAATATCAAGGAGAAATGATATCCCTGCCAAAAAAATACTATCCTCAAAAGAAATTCTGGATATTATGGGGTCTGAAAAATTATCTCCCCTTCAAAAGGCAGATAAAATTCGTCTCATTTTAATGAAAAAGCGGTATCCTGCACTTTCCTTACGGAAAGAATCTTTTGATTCTTTGCTGAAAAAACTCCGGTTGCCCAAGAATATTATGGTTAAGCCTTCGCCTTTTTTCGAGGAAGAAAACTTTTCGGTGAATTTTTCTTTCGGAAATCGCAAGGAATTGAAAACCAACCTCGTCAAGCTTCAAGAATTAGCCGCAAAACAAGAATTTGCAGCGATATTTAAACTTAAATAGCCCCTGGATTATTATCGATGAGAGAATCGGAATACTTTCCTAAAAAAGTTTATATAGAAAAAAGGAGTTTCGGTTTTCCTCTAACGAGAAGAATCTTGAAGAATGTGGGCCCGGTCCCTAGAGAAGTCATCAATGATCCTCAAGAGGTGCTTGAAGACATAAAAGCTTCGAAGGATGTTATAGGTACGGGAAAAAAGTATCTTTTAATCACCCGTCAAAGAGGAGAATTTGTCAAACCCTGTCCCTGCACTCCTCACTACCTTGGATGCAATTATTTTATCGTCAACATAGATCTTAATTGCCCTCTCGACTGCACCTACTGTATTCTTCAACATTATTTAACGAATCCCTTAATTACAGTCAACGTCAACCGGGAAGATTTATGGAGACAGCTTGATATTTTTTTACACGGGAAAAGACACCGGACAGTTCGCATAGGAACAGGTGAGCTTGGAGATTCGTTGGCCCTGGACCATTTAACTGAAAATTCCATAGATCTCGTTTCCTACTTCAGAAAAAAAAGAAATGTCATCTTTGAGCTAAAGACAAAAACTGTAAATATAAAAAATATTCTAAAAATAGAGCCAGCTCCTAATGTTGTCGTTGCCTGGTCTCTTAATTCTTTGAGAATTGCCAATGAAGAAGAAAAGGGGGCTCCATCTGTCGAAGAAAGAATAGATGCAGCCAGGAGAGTTTCGGAAAGAGGGTTTCGTACCGGTTTTCATTTTGACCCCATAATTCATCATCCTGACTGGGAAGAGGGATACGAGGAAGTAATTAAGATATTGCTGGAAACCGTCGATTCGACCAGGATTGCTTGGATAAGCCTCGGGAGTTTTAGATTCCCCGCCTCTCTAAAAGCTATTATCGAAGAGAGATTTCCTAAGACGAAGATTATCTACGATGAATTTATAAAGGGAAAAGACGGAAAACTCCGCTATTTCAAGCCTCTTCGTTTAAAGCTTTACAAAAAGATTGTTGGCCTTATTAGGGAACGGGGCGGGAAGGAGATTCCCCTTTATTTTTGCATGGAAAGCGAAGATATTTGGCGTGAAGCTATGGGATGGATACCTAAGGGAGAGGAAAACCTTGAGGCGTATCTTTCCTCTCCCCTTGGTTAATCAATCCTTCCTGTTTTAATCTCAGTAATGATGCCTACTATCTCAACGCCAGCTGCTTTAAGAATCTCGACTACGTCTACGATATTTCCGTATTCCAATTCTCCATCAGCTCTTAAGTAGAGCCTTTTATCAGACGCGGTCATGAAAGCTTCTTCTATCATAGTTTGAAGATTATCCAATGTTATCAGATCTTGGCCTATATACATTTTGCCGTCTTTCCTGATGGAGAGAACCACTTCTGGACTTTCAGGCATGCTTATAGTGTTAAGAGCAACAGGTAGTCTTACGTCAATTCCTTTTTGGATAAGAGGTGTTACTACCATGAAAATGATGAGCAGAACAAGCAGGACATCACAGAGAGGAACAACATTAGGTTCAGAACTTACTTCGTTTTCATTTGAAACCATCATTGACATCTTATACCTCTCTTTTCAAAATATTCTTGATTTGGCTTTATTGTTCAGGTTTTCCTAATGATCTTCTGATGAAAAAGTCCACAATTTCAGAACTGGTGTTTGCCATTTCAGCGCTGTAGATATCGATCCTTGTCCGCAAGAAACTGTACAACCAAAGCGCGAGAATAGCCACACCTATTCCAAAGGCGGTTGTCACCAGAGCTTCTGCAATACCTCCAGCAACAGCACCGATTCCTCCAGAGCCTGTCTGAGCCATACCACGGAATGCGTTCATGATTCCCGCAATTGTTCCGAATAGACCGATAAAAGGAGAAGAGGTAGCTATTGTAGCTATCGTATTCAAACCTCTATTCAGTTCCTGGGTGAAAATTGTAGAAGCTCTTGCACAACCTCTCTGAGCTGTTTCAATCTGTTCTTCAACGCTGAGGTTGTACTGTTTTCCTTCTAAGAATTCCTTAATGCCGGCAGCAGTCACCCGTGCTAAATGGCTTCCCTGGTTTTCTTTCGTGGAAGAAAGTTTCAAGGCTTCTTGGATTTGGCCTCTTTTCAACATCCCTGCAAGTTGTGGCGCCACCTTCTTTGATTTTGCCCTGGCTTTGTAGAAAACCAACTGTCTCTCGATGAAAAGATAGAGTGAAGCGACAGAAAGAATCATCAGCCAGATCGCAACTCCTTTGGCTAAAGGGGCCATCAAACCCCACATTTCTAATAATCCCCATTGCATTTTACGTACCTCCTTTTCTAAGATGGAAAGTCATCTTAAGAGTATCTTATTTTAATTTAAATGTAACAGTAACGGTGAAAATAACGCCTCTTGGGCGGCCGTTGATAATCATTGGTTCATAGACCCACTGACGGACAGCATCGACAGCTGACTGATCGAGAAGTGGGATGGATCTGAGAATCTTTACAGTTGCTACTCTTCCGTAAATATCGGTCACAGCCTCGATAATTACTACCCCTTCCACTCTTGCCTGCCGGGCAATTTCAGGATAGAGGGGATCAACTTTTTTTATTAGCTTAGGAGGTTTAATCTTTCCGATTGCTCTTATGGGGGCTTCGACTTCACCGAGAACACCGCCGAGCACACCGCCGACAACGCCGCCGAGCACACCGCCGACGACTCCGCCTTCCACTCCGCCTTCGATACCTATATCGCTGAGTTCTTCTTCAGCTATATCTTCGGGTATAACTACAGGGGCGACAAGTTTACCCGGTTCGATATTGGTTTGGGCTTGGACAGGTCTGATGCGTGTTCTTTTTGTTGAACTTTTGCGTTTTTTAGGTGGGGGAGGAGGTGGAGGTGGAGGAGGTGGGGGAGGAGCAAGAAAAGCACTGAATATTTCTACTCGAGGCAGGTTGCCCGGATTTAAAAGAGGATAAATTATCAAAAGCAAAATAATGAGTAAATGGACTGCTAAGGAAAGCGGAAAGACCCAGGCTTTCGTCCCTAGATTTCTTTCTCTTATGAAAAAAGAATCTTGAAACATTTTAGCCTCCATATTTTTAGCCTTCATGTTAATTTCCTCATCCATCAAAATATCGAGCAACTTTTGTGCCAAACTTGTATATACTGGCGTATTCTGCTTTCAAGCCAGCAGATTTAAGTCAAATTTTCTTAAATGAGTAAATTATTTTTACAGGTGTAAAGATTTTTTTATTGAAACGTATGCAATTCCCCCTTTATCCAAGTCAGAAATTAATCAAGAGGTTTAGGTGAGCAATCCCCCTATATCTTAATCGAAAGCTAATAAAGAACTTTGGGGAGCAGTTTTAATTTTTGGGATATATTTTTAATTTTGGCTTTGTCCCAAAGTTAGAGGATAGATTGATGAATTAGAAGAAGAATATTCCTTTATGTGTCGTTGCGAGCGACCAAAGGGAGCGCGGCAATCTCGTAAGAAATATAAGGCTTATATTCCCTCTGCTATCTCCGCCCAGTTTTTTACTTTGTATCTTTTTATTTTTACTTCACCGGTTTCTTCAGATGAATAATGATCATAGAAATAGCCATTTTTAATGACTTCTGGAGTGAAAGGAAGTTTTGTTTTATAAAGATAGTAGCCCTCCTGGCTGAATATATCAAATTCAACCTCTTCACTTTCATCAATAACGGACTTTACCCTTCTAACATATATTCTTCCTCTTTCATCAGTTGCTATTTTGTTAAAATAAGGCCGGTGAGAGGGCCACTGAACTGCCTTTTTAATGACTCCTTTGGGCCACTTTTCTTCTAGTAGGTTAAAAAAATATTCATAAATCTTATTTTTCTCTTTTTGAGAGATGGGATGGAGAGGTTCTTCTTTCTTGATGATCAATTCAAGGTCGCCTTCAAAGTTAACCTGAAACAAACAGTATTCTGAGGAATGAGCATAAAGATATTTGTTGTTAACTGTGGGTGAAAAATACAGCCTTTGATTGTATAGATGGCCTATACCAAAACTCATCCTCATACCTTCTTTTCCTTTTCTTTGAACACGCTTGATATCGGAAAATTGAGCAATGTTTTTAATTATTTCCCCTTTCGGGTCCATCTTTACAACGCATCTTTTGCTCTCCTCTTCCGTTCTAATATTTGCGATTCCAAAAATACTTTCATCAGGAGCGATAGAAAAGCTTGTAGTGGTATTGGATAAAAGAATACTCTTTACAAATTCGCCTTTGCTGTTGAACAGATGGATTTTTCGTTTTCGCCGTTCAGAAATATAAATATTGTTTTCCTTATCCAGTAAAAGCCCCCAAGCGCTTTCAAATTCGCCTGGCCCTTGTCCTTTTTTGCCTATTGTTTGTTGATATTGCCCATCCGGGTCGAATTTTTGGAGACGACAATTCCCTCCTTCAAGCACGTATATATTTCCTTGATCATCTACATCAATGTTTCTCACTTGATAAAACACGTAATTATCATCGTCTTCTCTTCCGATACTTAAATCTTCTTCCAGATCGAGGAGTATTTCCCCGTACACGGGCTCAGCAGGATTCTTAACAACCTTCACTCCGTTCTGGTACTCAATTTCTCCTCTCCACTCTTCTTTTTTCTGCTATTTTTGTTTTTGTACAATTGACAGCAAAAAGAAAGATAATAGCTATGGTTAGAATGAGATTAAGTTTGGTTTTCATAGTGCCTTCTATCTTAAAAACTCCTCAAATCCTTATTAAGTTGCTTAATATTAATAATCCATCACTTACTATAAATTTTTATTATACCTTAATACGACACGCTTCACATTCGTTATTCGTTTATAGAAAAAGGGAGATATGCTGGCCCTGTTCCTTTTGAGATTTGCTTGGCCTCTTTTTTGTCTAGAGTTGCCCTGCTCCTTTTTTGTGCTCCTTTCTTCCTGTCTTTTATTTGACTTTAGAGAAAAATAGATTTATTTTTTGAAGATAGCGATGAGGACACATATCCAGATTAGAATTTTTCATCTTTTTATGTCAGCAAGAAAAGATTACTCTAAAAGCCCATAATAAATAATCCTATTTTGAGTAGGAGAAGGATGAAAAAATTAATTTCGATAATAATGTCAATATTAATTGCGGTTCTGTTGATCAACACCTATTCAATTTCTAATTCTCAAAAAAAAGATTTTATTAAGGAAGCAGATTTGTTCTTAGACATGATGGAGTATAAGGCAGCGATATTTAATTACATGCAGGCTCTCTCTGATGATTCCCTTCAGAGAGATGTCCGCAAGAACATCGGATATGCTTATTTTCAATTAAAAAAAATTGATGAGGCCCTCAAGTATCTTAAAGAAGAATTATCCATATTTCCTGATAACGGAGATGCTTACGGTCTATTAATCTATGTTTTATTTAAATTAAATAGGCTTGATGAAGCACACGGTTTAATCAGAAATCATGAGGTTCAATTTAAGCCCGAAGAAGGTAATCCTAATTCCGGTCTGGGAGATTTCATGCTTGGGGTGTATTTTAAGGATAGAAAAGAATATCGGAAGGCAAGAAATTTTTTCAAGCGAGCAGGCGAGAGAGGATACCAACTTCTTAAATGTTATGTTCAGCTGGCAGATATTGAATTAACCTTAGGCAATAGAAGAGATTTTTTAAACGTTATTGCTGGAGCTAAAGAAAAACATGCAGAACTTTATGAAATTCAAGGCACTCGATATGAGGTTTTCGAGTTCTACTTTATGTATGGTCTGCTGTATTATGCACAGTCTAAACTGGATATAGATCCAGGTAATCGACCATTACTTCTTCACATTTCATATGAGAGGTTCAAGGAAGCGCTGAAGTTCAAGCCTGACTCAAAGGATACTCTCTTCAACCTGGCCTGCATAACGTATAATTTTCGCCAGCTTAGAGAAGCTGCCCAATATTTTGAAAAAATGCTTGAAATTGAACCTGGAAATACCGAGGTAGCCTTCTATTTAGATTGTTGTCTTAAAAAGCTTAATAAATCAAGCAAAGAAAAGATGACAACAGTGCAATGTCCAAAAGCTCTAAATTTGTCTAAAGATTTTATAGAAAACCCAGAGATCGAATACAAGTATCAATTTAATAATGATCTTCTCTCTGTGTTTCAAAGTATCCAATATTTAGCCTTAGATTTTGTAAAGCAAGGTAAATTAGACGCTGCCAAAAAAAGATACCACAATGGATTAAAAATCTATGAAGAATCTCCTGGAATAAATTTTAACCTGGGGATGGTTTATTTTTGGCAGGATAATTTTAAGGAAGCTGAAAAACATGCCCTTATGGCGCTCAGAAGGAAGTATTTTTATGCAACAATGCCAGATATTCTTAATCCTGGCAGGCTGAGAGATCGTAAAAGAGCAGAAACTATCAGAAAAGCACGCTATGTTCGTGAATCTCCTGGTATTCCTATTTCTAAATGGACTTTTGATGTGGCCTTAAAAGATGGGAATTATTTTATAGAGGCCTATGACCTTTTAGGAAATATATATTTTAAAAAAGGAGAAATTAATAAATCGGTTATAGCTTTTAAAAAAGTTATCGAGATTCAACAGAAAGATGCCATGGGGCATTATAATTTAGGATGTTCTTACTTGCAATTAAACGATTGGGATAATGCTGAGAAAGAATGGAAGAAAGCAATAAAATACGAGAAGGAATTGAAAAAGATAAAGGGTAGAGAAAAAATTTCTGAGGATCAACTTGAAATATCTTTGATAGTTGTTAAAAGACCTGCTTCCTTTCGTGCTCACAAGTCCTTAGGCCAGCTATATATTGCGAAGAATTTGCCTGAAAAAGCACTAAAGGAGTTTAAAAAGGCCATAAAGTTGGAGCCTGATGACCCTGAGCCATATTATGAACTCGGAAACATTTATAATAAAAAATCAGAACAAAATGAAAAATACGTTAGAAAAGCCGTTTTTTATTATGAGAAATATCTCTATTTAGGGGGAGAGAAGGAAGAAGAAGTAAAAGAATTATTGAAGTCGTTAAAATAGAAATAAATTTTTATAAGGCAATTGTCCATATTAAAGTATGATAATTACAGATTCTTTATTGTTGATTATGAAGTAAAATATAAATAAGACTAAAGATTAAACCAAAAGGGAGGGAACTATGAGAAAAATCCTATCAATGCCAATTTTTTTAATTGCTTTTATTTCTTTCTTTGTTCTTTCTAATTTGCTTCAAGCTAAGGAGATAAAAATTAAAACCGAAAACGGTATTCAAGTTGTGTATAATCCAAAAAAGCCAGCTCCACCACCGGGGAGTCCAAAAAGTTTGATTTTGACAGAGGATCTGAGCATCGGGAAGGACGAAGTCGAGGATTTTATTTTTTCAGAGATAAGAACTATTGAAGTCGACGAAGATGAAAATATCTATGTTCTAGATGAGAAAGAAGTTTGTGTCAAAATCTTTAATAAGAATGGAAAACATATCATAACATTCGGGAAAAAGGGCCAGGGTCCTGGGGAGTTGCAGCGTCCTACCAGAATGCACCTGTTTGCAGGAAAGGAGATCATGATCTATGACAGGGCAAACAACCGGATTTCTTATTATTCTCTGGATGGGAAATGTCTAAGAGAGATGTCAACAGGGAAGTATATGTTTGCAAGAGCAATCCCCGATTCCAAGGGAAATATCATAGGCCAGGTCATGGTGTTTAAAGATAAACTTGTATCTGAAATAAAAAAATTTGATCCAGAGCTTAATCCTATTCTCGAAATAGCAACTATAGAAGTATCAAGGAATCCCCGTGTATTGAATTTGGTAAATCCTGTTATTAATGTTCGGCTGATGAAGAATGACCATATCGCCTGGGGGAATTCTCCAAAATATGAAATATTTATTGTTAATCCTGAAGGAAAAACCATACGAAAGATAATCAAGGACTATACGCCAGTGAAAATAACAGAAGCAGACAAGGAAGAGATGATAAAAGGTACGTTTGGAAATAGAGGCGTTCCCCCCGGGCTTAAGCCTGAATTTCCAAAAAATTTCCATCCTTTTTATTATTTTATCTGCGATGATGAAGACAGAATATATGTGCAGACATATGAGAAGGATAAAAAAGGCAATGTTTATTTTGATGTTTTTGATGCCGAGGGAAGATATATAGTAAGATTTTCACTTCCAGACGGGGAGTACCCCTACATAATAAAGAAGAACAAGATGTATACTTACATTCGGGAAAGTGAGGAGGGATTTCCGATAGTAAAAAGATATGATATGCAATGGAAGTGAAGTACGGGCACTTAAAGCACATGCTTCCCGATTCTGAAAAAGACCTTAGTGTTTAGTCAGCGTATAGATTATAAATTAGGATAATATGAAGCTTAATACTATTGTTATTTCTATCGTTCTGTTTGTTTCAGTCTTTATATTGTCAGTATCCTGTAAAAAGCAAAAAACAGAATGGAAAGGCACAATAGAGGAAGTGAATGGAGTGACAGTTGTTAAGAATCCGAAAGAGCCGATTTACGAAGAAGATGTTTTTGGTTTGGATGAAGAGCTAACCATAGGGGAGGAGGATAAAGATGGCGAACCTTTGTTCATCGATATTAGTTCTGTAAGGGTCGATAATGAGGAGAACATTTATGTCCTTGATTCCAAAGCCTGTCAAATAAAAGTCTTTGATAAGAATGGAAAGTATCTCAGAAAAATCGGAAGAAAAGGTCGAGGGCCAGGAGAAATGCAGTTTCCGACCGTGCTGCATGTAGTTTCAGGAAAAGAAATTATGATTTGTGATTTACCTAACAAT
>JABUBM010000348.1_pt1 | contig 11160 bp, 12 predicted proteins | sample 7240321 | NCBI WGS metagenome assembly JABUBM01 (sample SAMN07256344, study PRJNA390944) | subsurface metagenome | isolation source: Methane hydrate marine sediment | place: Pacific Ocean: Eastern North Pacific, ODP site 1244 | collected 2002
CAATAATGATTATAAATATGCGTTTTTGATTCTTTGAGAGCATTAGTTATCCCTAATGTTAGTTTATGAGGCTGAATACGATAAGATTTGAATAAAAAAATAAAAGGAAATTGGTTTTTCATGGCTTATTGGGTTTTGGACAGCCGTGATCATGAGCAATTTTACAACCTGGTATGCTCTTTAAACCAGAACATGGATCGCATTTCACTTTTCTTAACATTTTTACGACGTCGTCAACATCCAATCCGAGCGCCTCTTCTTCTGTTTCGTCCGCTAACATATCATCTTTAATTTCACTTAGATTGAAATCAATATCATCTTCTAAATTATCTTCCTCATCATATAAATCAATAATCTCATCTCCGTCATCATCCACTTTTCCTTCGGGAACATCTTCAATTTCGGTTTCTGCTGGTACTTTCTTATTTTTAGCCATTAATTTCACGATTAATACTAGTTATTTTTTTAATATTAATATAAAATAAAATTAATTCAATAAAATTTAGATTTTATTATTTAAAATCTATAAAATTTATTTTTCAGAATTATTAAAAAAAAAAAATTTGGTTTTATATTCGAATTATTGTTGATTTCTATCTGGCTTTTGTTGTTTTTCCAATTCCATCAGTTTAGCATGTTTTTCGTCGTGTAAAACAAGAATTTCTTTTTGAACTTTTGCCAAATACACTCCCTTTAATGGATAAAGTTGCAAAATTAAAACCTCAATATACAATGCAATGACTGGAATTAACCCCATAAAAGCTCTAATTGCGAAATCTACGTCAGTCGGATGTGTTTGGGTTTGAATCTCCCCCAATGCATTTCTGGGAACGAAGTGAGCTATAGTCAACAAAATAGCTGGAAGAGCAAGTGCAACGCTCTGTGCCGGTTTAGTAATAAAAGCATTCATGCCAAAATAAACTGCTTCTCTTCTGACTCCAGTTTTTAACTCATCTTCGTCGATCACTTGAGCGAACATTACATTAGTCAGAACTAATGGCCCTACAAGCCCAATACCTGCAAGAGCAAAGGCAAAATATATTATTGTAACCGGAATAAATGTTATAAGCAGTAAACCCGTAGCTCCTATTGTCAATAATATTTGATCAGCCCTTACAACTCCAAATTTTGCAATCAATTTTGGGGTTATCCATACTCCTAATATAAGCGGAACGAATACAGCTACAAGCAATAGGATAGTAGATGATTGCGTTACATAATCAGCCAAGTAAAACATCGAACCAATAATCAGCGATTGCATAAATACGCTCATAAAATTGGCTAAAACAAGAGTAATAAACGATTTGCTTTTAAAAGTATATTTTATAGCATCTTTAATTTTGAGAGGCTCATCTACTTTTGTAAATTCTGGACGTTCTTTAAACTTAAATGTAGTATATAATATAAAGAGAGTTCCAACGATTCCAACTGCTATCATGGCCATTTGTAGAGGAAATATTCCTTGTTCTTTTCGGAAGAAGTCTGGAATTAGGAATCCTAAAATCATCCCTATTAGACTAAAAAACGAGGCAAATACAGATAATTTATTTCTTTCTTGTTCATCTTCAGTTATCTCAGGAGGAAGCGCTGAATATATTAGGAACACGATAGTATAGCCAGTATCATACAGGAATGTTGTTACTAGCATCCACCAAAAAACAAATATTTTGTCAGGACTAATCGGGGCAAACCAAACAAGAATAAAAGATAAACCAAGAAACGGCGCTGTATAGCGCATGAATGGAATTCTTCTTCCTTTTTTTGATTTTGACCGATCAGAGTAGAAACCAAAAAGAGGGTCGTTTAAAGCGTTCCAAACAGCGTAAGCTATACTCATAATAACCACTAAATAGGCATAAGGTCCTACAAGACCTAAATAATCGACATAAAAAATCGACAAAAGCGAACCATAAGTTCCACTTATCATTGCTCCACCAAAACTTGCTAAGCCCCAATGTACACGTTGCTTTGTAGTAAACTTTGGAGGTGTCAAACCTGATTTTTCTGATGTAGAATTTTCCATTTTATAAACCACTTTTTTTTTTTCATAAATTTTAATTAATTAATATATTATATTAGCATCTATTTTAACGTTTTTTTTAATAGTAAAAATTTGGTTCTAGGATTATAAATATTTAAGTTCGAAATTAGCAGAAATGTGAAAGCTTATAATTTTTAGATAAATTAGTTTCCTTAACATTTTTAAAAAATTTGAATTGATTATGAAAATAAAAGAAGAGCTCTGTATTGGTTGTGGAAATTGCGTCCTAATATGTCCAACTAATGCTATCAAGATGATTGAAAATAAGGCAATTATAAACGATAACTTATGTGTGGAGTGTAATGTGTGTTATAGGAATGCGAAATGTCCTGTAAGGGCAATTAGACCTAAAAGATTAAAGTGGCCACGTTCAGTAAGAAATCCTTTTAGCGATGTTGTGTCTACACATAAATTAACGGGAGTTCCAGGAAGAGGTACTGAAGAAATGAAAACAAACGATATAACTAATCGTTTCGGTTTAGGTGAAATCGGAATATCTATTGAAATTGGGCGCCCAGGTGTTGGAACTTGCCTTAAAAATGTAGATCTCTTCGTAAAACCGTTAACTAAGATTGAAGTCGAGTATGAGGAAGCAAGCCCTATTACAGCACTTTTAAACGAGAATCGAACTAAAATTAAGGAGGATATTAAAAATGAAAGAGTTCTATCCGCGATCATTGAATTTAAAATCCCATATGAGAAAATTGACAGTGTTATAAAAATAATCAGGGAAGTAGAAAAAAAAATTGACACAGTATTCACTGTTGGAGTCATATCACGCGTTTTAAACGAAAAAGAAATTCCAATAATCGATGTTCTTGCCAAAAAAGGGTACCAAATAAACCCAAATGCGAAAGTAAATATTGGGTTAGGAAGGGTATAACCTATTGGAGGTAGCTATAAATGACGCATTCTTTACATAGAAGAGGAGATTTTGACAACTTAAAGGGTGATTATGTAATCTTAGCAATGCTTGCAGCAGGTAAAAATGATAAACATCCTGACGCTCGCCAGAAATTACTAAGAATTGCCCAAATATTTAAAAACCATAACCCTACAAATATTTTAACAGAAAAAGCTTGGAAAATCTCGTCCATAATTCAAGCAGCTTTCACCGAAATTAAAGATGTAAGTAGAGTAATTCAGACTTTAAAAAAAGAAGATTTAGGTATTTCTATAGTAGTAAGTGGTTTATTGAATGAAATTGAAGATGTTCTTAAAGATATAGGTCTGGAAATGCATACTGTTCACCTCTCTCTCGGCACATTTGGAAAAAAAGAACTTCTACCTTCAGACAAAATCTTAGAAATAACTACTATGTGCGGGCATCATTGTGTTTCACCGCAATCAGTAGAATACTACTTAGATTTAATTAAAAAAGATAAAATTTCAATTGAAAACGCTGCTGGAGAATTAGCAAAACCTTGCGTATGTGGAATTTTTAATACATCAAGAACAATAAATTTACTTAGTGAATTATCTAAAGAGGAGCGTAAATAATTTTGGTGGGGGAATAGGAATTGCAGGAGTTACAGTAGTACTATTGCGTAGAAGGAAAAGAGCAAGTGAAATAACCTAAATGAAGTAATATTTTTTTTTAATTTCTACTTGAGAAAAAGTAATCCTTTAATATAAGATTATCATAGATAAGAAATGAGTAATAACTCAATTAAGAGGTAATTTTAATTTGAGATTTGAAGTTATTAATAAAGATTATGCTGTAATTAAATGCCGACCATTCCATAGTCATCACCTTGGCTTTCTAATTATGAGTGTTGGGGGAGTGATGGGGATATTAATAGGACTTCTTTTTGCTATTTATCCATATGTTGATCCATTAGCTCAACACTTGATTCCAAATAATCTTGTAATTGCGATAATTTCTTTTATAATTACTGCAATTTCTGTTTATATCGGTCATAAATATTTTAAATTAGAATCATTCTTAGCTATTGATAGGAAAGAAGAAACAATATCAAAATTCGAACACCGTATTATGGGAACGATAGTAAAAAAAGAAACTTATGAATGGAAAAGTATAGTAAACGCACATGCAGATCGTTATCTCAGGGGTGAATCAGAATCAAATCCATGGGGAGGAGTAATTTATTTAAAATTAAAGAATCGTAAAAAAGTTGAAGCTTTAGCTGGAAAAGATGCACCACCAGAGAGAATTGTTGAAGCCCTATTAAAATTCATGAACAATCCAGATGATAGTGAAGATGATGAGATTTACCAACCTGGTTTTATCATTGAGGAATAGAAAAATTAATCTTTTCTATTATTATTAATATTTTGTTTTATCCAGGTTCCTGTGATGATTTTTTTTCAAGATCAAGGAAAAAAAAAATTTTTATAGACACAAGGTTCGAGCCTTTTTAAAATTTTATCCCAATTTCCTCTGAAATTGGGTTGAAATGGTAAATTTCCATCCGAAATTTTATTTTTTTTTATTATTATTACTATGTTTTAATATTCTTATCTCTATTTCTTATAAAATTGAAAGAAGTATGTATCTATTAAAAATTAGAATTTATACACTGAACATTTGTTTATTTGATCCACCAATTTCGAATTATCATATAAATAATTAAATGAATTATTAATTTGTTTTAGGTTTTCCTTCAATTCTCCCTTTAAATAAGTTAGGTATTTTGGTAGATCAAAACGACTTTTAAAATTTTTAATTTTTATATTTGGCACCGAATTAGGAGAATTTAATAATTTATTTAATTCATCATAAGGCTCGAATTGTAAATATAGTTGAGCAACTAAAGAATTTGTTAGGCTTTGATAAAAATTTAAGAGTTTTTCGATTTCTAATAATTGAATTTCATCGTTTGGTTCTTGGAGAAGTTCAAATCTTAATTGGGCCAAAAATTGTATTATTTTACCTAGATAAGAAAGCGATGTAGGAAAACTCTCTGGCATGGGCAGTTTTTTTATAAAGCTTCCATTATACCTTAAATACCCTCCAGACATATGAAGAGTTCCGTATAATGCTTTAAATACTGAATTAATAATATCTGAATTCATTATCGAAAGTAAACAAAAATAGTCGTTTGTTTTAAATGAAGGTACCCTTAAAAAGTAAAGCCCCGTTAAATTAACATAAATACCAGGATCATACACACAAGTAATATCCTTAGCAATTTCCCTAAAAATTATTTTTTCACTATTAAGGTTATCCCAAACTTCTTTTTGCTCTGATGGAAACCTAAAATATGATATTTCGTGATTAACTTTTGCGATTTTTATGCGTTTTTTGAAATCAATATAAAATTTACCTACATTTCCGGTTCCTATCAATATTAAATCTTTATTAGAAGTCTTATTTTTACTAATATTTTTGAAATGTTCCGCCCATTTAATGAACCCGAAAGGACGATATATAATTTTTAAACCCTTTATAACTTGTATCATTGGTTTGAAATTTGTATACAAGAAGTTAACTAAGTTTATATCAGGGGATATTGGTATTACAGATGAAGGGAGGTTTTTTATTGAATCTTGGGGTAATTCAGTTATTTTTTCGTTTTGCAAATACTTAAAATCTTTCATGCTCTCAAACTTTTTTATTAGAATCGCATTGCCTGTGTTAGTTCTTTTTTTAAAAGAAATTATTATTGGATAAGCTGCTGTTTTTTGAAATATCGGTAATGAAGATACATTAATAATTTCCTTAAGCTCTGTATCTCGCAATAACATCTCCCTAATTTTCAGACCATAATCGGCTGATAAAAATTTATTAGTAGTTAAAAAAGATAGGCATCCAACTCCTTTTTTCAATAATTCAATCGATTTTTCAATAAAAATAATACTAAGATCAAACAATCTATAAGCAGATTCAAATTTTTTTTTGATTTTTTTTTTGAATTCTACATCTAATATCTTCTTATTTTCGATGTAAGGAGGGTTTCCGATTATGATATCAATATCAGTTGAATCAAATTCAAGAAGATAATCTAAATTAACTATATTAAAGTTCAGGTTGATTTTAATGATATAATTTTCAATTTCGTCTAAATTTGAATTGGTACCAGCCCAATCGTCTAAAAAAGGACGCTCCACATCCGAATAAAGCCACATTATTAGTCTTAGTTTTGATATTAAGTATGCCGACTTATCAATTTCGATTCCGTATAGATTGTTTTGAATTATTTTTTTCTTAATATCGTAATCGGGGCACCCTAGCTCAAATATTTTATTGATATTAAAAAGAACTTCCGCAATGGCGATCAAAAATCTTCCCGTACCACAAGCTGGGTCTAGAATTTTAATATTTCTTATTTTTGTTTCAAATCTATCTTTAAGACTTTTATTTTTTGCGAGTAATTGTTTTAGACTGGCGTAATCACAGTTTGTTTGAAAGACTTTTCTTAGCTCTAAAAAATCGTCAAAAAAGATTCTAAGAATGTTTAATACCATAAAGTCCGCAATTGGTTGAGGTGTATAAACTACTCCACGATCTTTATTATTCTTCTTTTCGGTAACTATCTCATTTTCGAATTTGTTAATTATGTTTTCCAAAATTGGTACACTGTTTTTAGACGACGGCATTTTCATGGAATTTTAACAAAAAAAATCGTTTCTTTGAGATTTTTTATTGGCACTAATTCTAATAATCAAATCCTTTATTTATAAAAATGCAAGATATTAATTTAAAAGTTAAAGTACAATTATTAGAGATAAATTAAAAATTTTACTTGCAAATAAGATTAAAAAATGATAGATAAACCGTTTTTAAACAACATTATAAAGGAACCATATAAAATCTCTAAACTAGATTTCCACTATATTTCACAGATTTTAAGAAAAGCAGAAGAGATTTTTAAAGAAGAAAAATTGTTATTAGAGTTTAACCTCGATGATTCCGAAAGCGAAGTATGGGTTATTGGAGATATTCATGGAAATTTAGAAACTTTACAGAGATTGATTGAAATAATAGATGAAAAAAAACCTGAGTTTGTAATTTTTCTAGGTGATATCGTTGATCGGGGTACAAATCAGTTAGAATGTTTAATTTTGGTTCTTGCGTTAAAAATTAGATATCCAAATAGATACTATCTATTAAAAGGGAATCACGAAACTTTGGAAATGAACAAGGCTTATGGATTCTTCCAAGAATTTAAATACAGATTTAATGATCAAAAAAAATTTGACGAAGTTTTAGCCGTATACAATGTACTTCCCTTTTGTGCTTTAGTAAATAAAGGCATATTATGTCTGCATGGCGGGATTCCCGAAGATATCGCGATTTTAAGGAAGTTGAGAGGATTAAAACCAAGAGATATTGTTTCTGTATTCAAAACTATAGCAAAAAGCCTAGTACAAATTATGTGGAATGACCCTAAATCCGACTTAAAAGGATTCTCAGAAAGTTTTAGAGGGCCTGGGATAAAATCTTTTGGAGAAGATGTTTTTAATGATTTTATGAAAGAGTATAGTTTAAAATATTTAATTAGAGCGCACGAAGTTTTCCCTGAAGGTTATAGATGGTTTTTCAACGAGCGGTTGTTATCTATATTTTCTTCTGCTAATTATCTAGGTAAGTTTTCACCAAATCCAGCGTCCTACGCCGTTATAAAAAATAATTTGGTAAAACCAAAATTAATCAAATAATTATAACACCAATTCGGGAAATATTTCAACAATCTCGGGATATTTTTTAATTTCTTCCTTCCATCGATCGGTTTTATCTAATTCCAGAGATAATTTTTGTGAAGCTATTGTCTTTTTTGTAGGTATATAGATATAAGCAGACAATATTCTATTATTTTTTAAATAAACTTCGGTGATTATTCGTTCAAATAAATCATCAAAAACTCCTTCGATTGAATCTAACAATTCTAATTCTTGTTGGTTCACATCAAATTTTAAAGTCCAAAAGGAATTCTTTGAAGGTAAAGCATAAGGAAACCAACTATTTTTAGGAAAAACTCTTGTAAAATTTTTTACAAGACATACTTCAACATTGAATTTATCCTTCCATAGATTCCGAGTTATGAAAGTTCCATAACCAATAATTGATACGAGATTGGAATCTGAGCTTTTATTATCAATCAATTTACATAATTTAAGAATTAAAAATTGAGCATTTGAAACGAGGATATTAGATGATATATTTCCGATTTTTTGATTTTTATATTTTTAACTGATTTGCGTCCGGTTTTATGAAAAGCAAATTATTACCGCGAATAAATATTTCGTTATATTTAGCTACGGGACTACCTTCCATGATTTCAGTCGCATTTTCTAGAATCATGTTCATGTATGCATCAATTTCTTTTAAGAGTCCCTTATATTCAGTGCCGTCTTTTAGTCTGAGCAATATCTGACTGTTCTGGGCATTTTGAAGGATTGATAGAGGGTTCTTATTTCTAATCTGATTTGGCATATTTTAACCTTTACTATAAAAACATTTATAATATAATTATTGAAAAGATAATTTAAAGAAAAACTTTTTTGAATTAAAACCTTTTTATCGGATATTAATTATTCTTATATTTTGCTCTGTTTGGTAATTTTCTTGAAACCTTTAAATAAAGATTTAGATAAGAAAAAAAATATTATTGAGAAATATAATTCAACCTCAAGCTTCTATGATAATAGATATAGTAAAATCCAAAAAGAAAAGTATAAAATTCTTTTTAGAAATTGTAATTTAAATTATAAAACCATTCTAGACGCTGGTTGTGGTACAGGCCTATTAATTGAATATGTTTTTAACTTAAATATCGATAATATAAAAAAGAAGGTCAAATATATTGGAATAGATATCTCTTGGAAAATGCTAATGAACTTTTGTGACAAATCTAAAAAAATAAAAGATATTGAAGATATAAATCTAATTTTAGGAGATATCGAAAACTTACCGCTAAGACAGGATAGCTTTAATGTAATTTTTTCAATCACATCACTCCAAAATTTACCAGTCATAAAGAAAGGTTTGGGCGAAATTATTCGAGTTGGTCAAAAGGATTCGCTTTTAAAATTATCAATCTTACGAAAACAATTGAAAGTAGATGATTTAATAGCATATTTAAAAACACATACAATAAACCTTAAGACTGAGTTTTTAGAGAATATAGAAGATGTGATTATTCAAGGAAGTCTAAATAAACATTAATTCTAAATTTACTTTTTTTTAAATGATTGAATAATCTCAACAGGGTTGCTTTCTATATGGTATTTCTTTTGAAAGAAGTTACACACATTTTCAATATCTCTTTCTAAAATTGATTTTGCGTTTGGGTGATCTGACGGAATCCATTGTAACCAATCGATTATTAATATATTTCCTTTATTATCTACTACTATATTGAATTCTCCTAGATCTCCATGGATCATATTCGCTTTTTGATAAATTATTTTAATTTGTTTGATGATCTTGTTAAAAATCTTACTTGGATTTTTAAGATTTTGATAATACGCTAATTCTTTTCCTCTTAAGTATGACATTACTATTATATGTCGATTAAAACCTATTGGTTTAGGTGTATCTAATTTAAGTTTGTAAATTTTACTTAAAGCGTCAAATTCTTTTTTAGCGGCAAGTCTGTTAACATACAACCAAGATATATGTTTTCGATCACCAAGAAAGCTTCTTAACATCTTAATGTTTTTAAAACTGGTCCTTCCCATCCTATATATTTTTAAAGCGTAAATATTTTCGTTATCGTCCATACAACCATAGACGTCTGATTCTTTACCTTTACCTATTATAGGTCCTAACTTACTAATTATCTCTCTCTCAACCAAGGTGTGAAGAGCTAGTGCATCGTAACCAATAGAATTAAGGGTATATGCTATATCATTTTTAGAAGAATCTCTTATTATTAAATCTAATTTATGTACTTTTTTAAGACGAAATAAGGTTTCTTCTATTGGATTCCTAGAGTAGAATTTTATGTTATTTATCGTAACATATTTAGATCTTTTCATTCCGATCTCAATTCCCATTAAAATTCTTAAATCTTCCTTTTCCAGCTTTTTTTTCTCAAGTAATTTTGCTGCTTCAGCCATATCAATTATCTTATAATTTCTTTTAATTTAAGACACTTATCTAAAAATTATTAAGTTAATATTTAAAAACATTTCTTTTAAATTGAAACTTAACAGATCAAAAAATATATTTTCTGTAGGATATAATGAATGAGATGAGTTTTTTCACATTTGGTAACTCAAAAATCATAATGCCTGTAATAATTACAATTAAAAATATAAAGATATCATTTTGTTTGATATAATAAATTGAAGTGGTTGATCCTTCTTCAAATATAAACAAGAAAATTCCTTGCTGTAGATAAAACGCTATTCCGCTGCAAATTATCACGCCTAATAAGGAAAAAACAATAGCTTGATGTTCGATCTCAAAGATACCTATCGTTGTAATAATAACAAAAGAAATCAAAGAAATTACTATTAATATATACGAAACATAGAGCCAATTATGGTACAAATCCGCACTAACCTCAAAATTATTGCCAACATTCGTCCAAGACAAAGAAGAACCTAAATTTAAAGCAGATAATATAGGTAAAATCAAAGACACTACTAGAAAAATTAAATATAACCTAATTGTAATAAATCTTGTAAACTTTTGGTGCTCTCTTTCGTCTTCTTGTTTTATTTCTTTTAACATTAAATCCAATTTATTTTGAATATAATCTGGAATTTCTTTCTTTAAAATAGATAATTGGAAATGTATGTGAGGATAGTTTGACATTAAATTTTCTAACAATTTATATCCTCTATTAAGCCTTTCTTTAGAGCTTTTTGGTCCGTTCCATAGATAGATAATTTTACGCTCTTCATCCAAAATAGCGCATAAATCGTGGTAAAGTAAGCTTGTGTTTTCCTCGACCCATTTTTTATTAGGTTCGTTGAAAATGTATGTCTTCAGCATAGATAATCAATAATTTTTAACTCTAAATAATTTATATTTTTTTCTATATCTTAACTATGTTGTTTAAATAATAAAATTAGAAAAAATTAAAATAACTATAAATCTGTTGAAATTAAGTTATTTTTTTTCAATTCTCTCCTTAATTACTTCCCATTGATCGCTAATATATCGTCTATAATCCTCAATTTGGCTATCAGATATGGTTCTAAAT
>JABUBM010000349.1_pt1 | contig 11158 bp, 16 predicted proteins | sample 7240321 | NCBI WGS metagenome assembly JABUBM01 (sample SAMN07256344, study PRJNA390944) | subsurface metagenome | isolation source: Methane hydrate marine sediment | place: Pacific Ocean: Eastern North Pacific, ODP site 1244 | collected 2002
GGGGGGCGATCAATTGAATAAATTAGTATCTATTCTTTACAAAGCAGCCAGGTTGGCCAATGATATCAATAAAATAAAAAGCGGTGATCCGAAAAAGATTATCCGGAGAGCCAAAAATAAACTTATTGGCCGTAAATTCATTAGAAGATTCTGGTAAAAAGGAAGTGAATAAATGAAAGGTTATAACAAAAAAATGAAAACGGATATACTCCGGGCTTGTGGTTTCGGCAGAAAAGCAGCGAGGAATTTAATAGACGGTGCCACAGACGAAGTTATCCAGAAAGCCGGAGTTAAAGCTCTAACAAATATGGAAAATGAAGAGGCAGCAATAGAAGGGGAAAAGATATATAGAGAAAAAATTAAAGGTGGTGATCAGGAAATGAAAAAGAAGAGGATAGAAAAAAAGAAAACAATAGAGCCTTGCGGAACTATAACACAAACTAAAGATTATTTTAAATTTAAATCAGAAAATATGGGAGTATTCAAAAAGCCGGAGATAGAAAGAAACGATAATATCAAATAAATTAAAGAGAAGGGGGGTTTAATTTGCTTAAAAAAGTCTCTACTAAAGAAATTGAGAATATTCGGGAGAGGCTAAAAACAGAACTAAATGATAAAAATTTACCGTTTCAGAGGAAAGAAGAGGTTATATCTCTCCTCTATCATGTAGATACTTGGTTAGAAGGAAGGGCTTATCAGGAACGAGAACATTATCGAGAAGTAATTAAAAGCGAAAGCTAAATCGGTGATCCGGGTTACAATTCTCCAGAGTTGCGGATTGCTGATCCCTGCTCCTCTTCTCTATGCGTTCGACTTGAGGGGGAGCAGGGGAATTTAAAAGGTGGTTAAAAAGAACTATGAAAAAATTACAAATTTTAGCGCTTGTTGTGGTAATCTCTATTTTCTTATTCATTGGTTGGTTAAGTTTAAACAATGAACAAATATTATCATTAGATTATTCAAGATGGTATATCACTACAGATAAAATAGGAGATTTAACTTCTGGTTATGTTTACCTTAGTTTAAAAGGGTCGACTACCGGAGATAAAGTAACGGTTAAAACTTATGGGTATGGGGTAATTGGAGAAATAGAACTTGATTTAGACCAGGATAAAAGATTTTCCCAGATTATAGTAATAAAATCTACTCACAAAGCCGATAATATTCCTCGAAAATATAATACGGTGCTAACTGCTTATAAAGGAAAAAATACTACAAGTATAAATTTAGAAAGTTACGAATTAACTTATTTAAAATAATGTTTATCGGTGATCCGGGCTTTCTCTCCAGAGTTCTCCGGATTGCCGATCCCTGCTCCCCTGTTTTCACCCTGTCTAAGGGGGGGCAGGGATATTTAAAAGAGGAATACTAACATTTGTTAGTATTCACTATTAACTATCGTATCGCGTATTGCGTATCGAGTATCGCGTGAAGAATTAATTAGCCGGTCAATTAGTCAATATCATTCCCGCGAAAGCGGGAATTTAGTCGTTAGTCAATAGTGAATAGTCGTTAGTGGGGCGCCTGTCCCACTAACTAAAAAAGGTGGTGTTAAAATGCCCGAAATAAGAAGAAAAACAGAAGAAAATATTGAGGACGTGCAGAGGATATCCGATACACTAAAGAGGCGCGTATCTCGTGAGATACGCAAGGATAAAAAAAAGAATCCTTTTTTATTACCCGGTGGGGGTATCAATTTGGTTGAGACCTGGCCGAGCTATGAAAACAAAAAAAAACGAAAATCAAGAGGTGATAATTATGGCAAGGAAAAGAAGAAAACCTTACACCTATAAAAGCTCGGAAACAGAGGCCCGAGCTCAAGCTAACTTTCCACAGAACAGAAAGAGAACGTTAGAAGAAATTAAAAAAGAAGCCGAAAAATTCCGGAGCCAAAAGAAAAAATTGAAAAATTTGAATATCATTCAATTCGCAGAAAACCCTGTCGTTTTAGGCATATCATTTGCTAAAAGACCAGCGCAGAAGGTCATTCTGAAAGTTTTATACGGCCTACCTCTAAATAAAAAGGAAATCGAAATATTTAATATCTTGACCAAAGGGAAGAGTAAATATAAGCCGGGAATGGAAAAAACAGAGGCAGTTTTGGCACTCGGAGCAAGGGCGGGTAAAAGTTTTCTTGTAAGTATTTGCGCCCTCTACGAGGCTACGGTTGGCTGGATGACCAAGCCCTGGAAGGAAACTTTATCGCCAGGGGAATTTGTCTATGTCTGCATAGTGGCTACCAGGGAACTGCAGGCCCGAAAAATCATTCAGGAAAATTGCCTGCGTATGTTAGAGCGTTCACCGATGTTAAAAGGCCTAATAAAAAAATCTACCGACCTGGAAATAACACTTAGAAATTATGTAAAAATTATAAGCGGGCCCTGCAATAGCACCGCTCTGAGGGGCTTGCCGATAATATTTTTAGCACTGGACGAAATTGCCTTTTTCAGGATAGAAGGACCGAAAGCAGACGAGGTAATATTTAATAGTTTAAGGCCGAGAATGGCACAATTTATAGGCAATAAATTATTTATGATCAGCACGGCCGGGAGCAAGCAGGGTCTATTCTTCGATTTCTTCAATGAAGGTTTTAATATACAAGACCGATTAACTTGCCAGGCACCGACAGATTTTGTCAATCCCCTGATCCCTAAGGCATTCCTGGAAAAAGAAAAGGGCAGGGATCTCGATAATTATCTAAGGGAATATGAAGCAATCTTTGCGGAAAGAATGGAAGCCTTTTTCAGTTTCGATATGCTAAACGAATGTTTTATACTGACCGGGGATCAAAAATATATTCCTACTTTTACCTATAATCTGGGGCTTGACGCCAGCGGTTTGTCCGGTAGAGACTTGTTTGGATTTGGAATTTCCCACCGGCAGGGATCTAAAATAATCATCGATTACGCCAAGTCTTTCAATACCAAAAATCTCGATGTTATCGTAAATGAAATTAAGACTTTAAAGAAAAATTATAACCTCAAAATTGCCGTTATCGATAAATTTTCTAAGGGGTTTGTAAGAGCCATATTACAGAAATTAGGGCTGGTGGTAGTGATTCGGCCTTCATTGGCCGATATCTATGTCAACGCTAAATCCCTGGCCATATCTGGGAATCTATCTCTACCGGTTAATAATGAGCTTAAAAAGGGTCTGCTAAATACCCAGGCGTTTTATTCTAAATCGAATTCCCTAACTATTGGCCATCCCAGAGATTCTACTGGCCATAGCGATCTGGCGGACGCTTGTATCACTTCGATATTCCAGAGCTCCCGAATGATCGGGGAAGAGAAATTAGGGGGTATAGTGCATTGTGATGGATTAAATCTTTGGGTCGAAAGAAATCCCAAAAGCCCGCCGGAAAAACCGAAACCCTTAGTCGGTGCGCACAGGGTAACAGAGGAAGAACTGGCTAAGGAAAAAGAAGAAGAAATTTTTGAATGGTATTGACAAACAGAATAAAAAAAGTATAATATAGAAGAGAGGTTAAAAAATAATGGAAAATATGAATGAATTTTTGACGGTTACCGATATAACTAAACTTTTCGATTTATCCCGGCAGGCGGTTGACGCCTGGCTAAAAAATGGACGTGTAAACTTCTATCGATTAGGAAATACCAGAAGGGTCCGGGCCGAAGATTTAATAAAATATTTAGAAAATTTAGGCAATTCCCTGATGGCGATGACCGGCTTCAAAAGGGATATTAATAATTATCTCTGGCTAAAATACAGGAATAAAAAATACCTGAAAGAAGCCGAAAGACAATCCGAATTATTCAGGAAATATAACGAGCAAAGGGAGAAAGCTCTGGCAAAATGACACAAAATAATGAAGAAGCAGCTAAAGAATTAAATCAGATTCCCATTGATAAAGCTAAGCATAAAATACGGTTATTGATCAATGGAATGAGGCATACCGAAATAATTTTAAGGGAATTTATAACACTACTCCGGGCCGAAATGAGGAAATTAGAAACCTTGATTCCCCAGGAAGAATGTATCGAATTTTATAAAGAATGTTTTGGATTCAAGAAAACAGAGCCTGACATAATACAGAAAGCCGAGCAGGTGATAAAGGATCTTTCTAAAAAAGAATCGAATCCGGAAAGGGATAATTAAAATGGAAATTGAAGAAATCGAACTCGACGATAAACAGTTTGAGGCAGCCTGTAAAGAGGCAGGCCTTTCTAAGAGTTTAACTCGCTTTACCCAAAAAATCAGTGATCAACGTGTTTCAGAGGGAATAAAGACTTTCCAGAAGAACAAAGGAGACAAGACCGACCAGGAGAGGATAGAAGAACTCGAAAAAGAGATCTCCGGTTTAAAGAGTGGTATAGCGAAAGGCGATTTAGACACTCAGATAAAGAAGGAGCTCAAGGCTCAAGATTTAAGCGAGGATCTAATCAAATATATCAGGTGCGATGATCCTGACAAAGTGGGGGAGAGTGTTAAGGCTCTGAAAGAAGATATTACCAATCTCCAACAAAAAGAAATCGATATTAAGTTAAAAGAAGGTGGAATTCCGGCAAAAGGGGACACTTCCGGGAAGGTTGATTCAGCGATTGAAAAATTCGTAGAAAGCAAAAACAAAGGACAGGCCGGCGGTCCCTTCGAGGGTAAGGAAACACCTGAAACAAAAGGAGATTGATAATTATGATAAATTTTTTAAGCGAAATTTCAGAAAAAACGTTGGGCGTTTACGTTGATAGGAGAAAATGGCTAAAACGCTACTATGTCGATTATTTTCCGCTAAAATCAACGCCCTTTCTATCCTGGGAGGTTTTGGTTGGCCATTTCGGGGTTTCGGCTGCTGATTTGGTTTCTTTCAATTCGAGTGCTCCGGAGAAAACCCGCAGAGTGCTTGACCGTTTGCGTGGAGATCTGCCAGCTTTGCGTGTGAAAAGGGTAATGGATGAGAACGCAATAAATCAATATTTGGTTGCGAAGGCCACTATTAAAAACGATGCCGATATGAACGCACTTCTGGATATGGTTTTTGGAGATGTCGATTTTTGCGTGGAAAGTGTCCAGCAAAAATGCGAATATTTTGCAATTCAGGCATTATCGCAAACAAAAATATCTCTAAACTCGACAAATAACGCTGGTGTAATAACCGAAGAGGCGATTGACTTCGGGCTGCCTACCGCTAACCAAGAGGTCTGCTCGGACGCGAATCATTACTGGACCACCGGAGCAAAGACGACAAATTCTCCCATAACCGACATAACGACCATTGTTTTAGAGGCCTTGAAAAAGGGCGTAGTGATCAGGCATATCCTTATGAATCCTACCAAATTTATCGATTTTAGGAATTCCAGCGAAGTAAAAGATTTTATTTATGGAATTTTGATCTCGGAAAGCGGACTATCTCCGGGAATGGCTCCGACGCTAAAGACCATAAACAAGGTTTTAACCGAATCGGGATTGCCGGATATTAGGATAATTTCGACTATAATCGATCTGGAAGATAGGGACCATAATATCGTTTCGGTTGATCCGTGGCTGGATTCTACTGATCTCGATAAAAATGTGCTATTTATCCCAGAAGGAAATTTAGGGCGAATGTTACACGGACCAATCGCTGCAGAGGAAATTCGAGATCCGTCAATCGTGCAAAAAAAGGTTGAGCACGTCCTGGTGCAAAGTGTCTGCTCACAAGATCCTATATCAGTTGCGACTATTGGCCTATCTAATGTTTTTGTATGCTTCGATCGAATTTCAGAGGTCTGGAATCTTAACACCGAATCGCATACGACCTGGTAAGAGTAAATAAAATATCCCTGCAAAATGTCGAATAATGCAGGGAGAAAATCCCGGGGCTCAGTATCCCCTGGGTAACTCTATTGAAGGGCGAAAGACCCTTTATTGTTTCTTTTAAAAGTGAGCGGGGAAGGGCGATTTGCGAACTTCCCCGCGCAAATTTATTTAATTTTTATTTGTAGATTTGTAAACTCAAGATTTCTTCGTCTCCGCTCAGAGGGGGTAGGTTGAAACCCCTACCCCTTGCATTTATTCTTATTTATATATAAAATGGAAAAGGATCCGACCCGCGAAGGTGAATCCTTTTCTTTAAGAAATTATTGAGCTCCAATCCCTGCTTTCGCAGAAATAGAAGGGGGCATTTTTGACCCTCTTTGATTTCAGTATAAAGTATCGAGAGGAAAAAGTCAATCCGGGGATTCAAAGGCGGTGAATCGATTATAAAAACAATAAGCGAATTGGATATAACCGATAACAAAAAACTGGTTTTGTCGATCGGGGAATACCGGAATGAGGAGAGAATCGATTTAAGGCAATATATAAAAGTCGATGATGACTATATTCCCACTAAAAAAGGAATTAATTTTAATTCCGAATGGATCGATAAGTTTATAACCATGGTGAATAAATTAAAGGATGTATAAAATGGGTAAGGATAGAAAAGAAATAAAAAGAGAGAAAAAAAGGTTGGAATTTGTCAGAGAAGCCAGGAACAGGAGAAGCGGAAAAAAATATAAATACGATAGCCGGTTTCCATTACCAAGGGATAAATTCATATTACCGAAGGAAAAAAAATAAAATCCTGGCCGGTGATCCCGGTCTTAAAAGCCCGGTTGGATTGGTGAGGGTCTAATTGCCTCTCTTTAACCGATCCGACCGGGCTAAAAAAAAAGAGAGGCAAATATATGAAAGATATAAAGAAAGACAAGAGAACAGATGACCTGGGACAGAAAGAATTTCTCAAGGTATTATTCCAGGGAGTAGAAGGTTTTATCGATATCAGGACTTTCAAGATCGGGGAATCCGGCAAGCCCGAAAAAGTGGACTATTTTTTTCATAGGATAAAAGATATCGATGGCCTGATCAAACTGCTGGGGACAGAGCATTTTAAGAATCTGAACATTCATTTCGGGGTTGCCCCAAGAGCCAGGCAGTCGGGAACGGAAAAAGACGTCGAGACCCTGACCTGTTTCTGGTGCGACTTCGACTGCAAACGAAAAAACAAGCCTGATCTTCCCACTAAAGAAGAAGCCCTAAAGAAGATAGAAAAATTGAAAATCGCTCCCTCTATTATCGTGGATTCAGGACAGGGATATCATTTATACTGGCTATTGACAAAGCCTGTCAATATTAAAGAACGTATCGATGTATTAAAACTGAGGGGGGTTTTGGCCGGGTTGTCGAAAATCTTAGGTGGGGATAGCGCTGGAAAGGATCTGAGCCGATGCCTTCGGATCCCTAATACCCTGAATATCAAGGGAGAGAATCCCGACGGACTGCCGGTCTGGTTGATCAAATTCGAGCCTGCTCTCAGATACGATATCAAGGAATTCAAGCCCTATTATGTCGAGCAGAAAGAGGCAATCCTGGGGACCGTAAAGCTGAGCAAAGAGGAGATCAGGAATTGGATTCGGAAGCCAGGGAGTTTTGAACTACCGGAGAGCTTTTATCGGCTCTTAGATATGGATAAGAGATTAAAAGATACCTTTGAGGGCGAGAGGCCGGAATTAAAAGACCAGTCAAGAAGCGGTTATTCCCTGTCTCTGGCCGGTCTGCTTTTGGCCTATGGGACCTTTTCAGACGAAGAGATGATCAAGGTTATGATAGCCCAACCTAACGGAAAGCTGAAAGATAATACTCCGGAATATCTGATAAGGACGTTGAGCAAGGCAAAAGGGAATTATGTCCCGGTCGAAAAAGAAGGGGAAACAGTCGAGAAAATGATCCTGCAGAAAGAAATAATATCAGAAGGAATCGACCAGAAAAGACTGAATAACCTGTTAGATAGGTCCATACCGGATAAGGGATTTTTGAGGGATTATCTCGATACCTTTTCAGAGATAACCGATACCCCTAAAAGTTTTTTATTCTGGGGAGCGATGACGACCCTGGCGACAGTTTTAGGGAAAAATGTCTTTGTAAATTGGGAAACGAGGAAACTCTATCCTAATATATGGTGCGTATTTTTAGCTCCTTCAGGATTCAGGAAGGGGACCGGAATCGATATCCCGGTAAAATTATTGTGGAATATAGATATTAACTTGCTACTCCCTTCTATCGGGAGCGAAGAGGGGCTGACCAAGTCTCTGGCCATAGGAAAGGCCGGGGGCCGGGAAACCGGTTTTATTCGCTGGCAGGAATTTAATAAGATATTGAAGAGCTGGAACACTAAAGGGAGCTGGTTTGCTTCCCAGGACTTTTTTACCAACCTGTGGGACTCAAAGCCCTTCAAAAAAAAGTTGAGCCAGGAAGAGTTTATAGTCGGAGAAACGGCGGTCAGTTTTTTGAGTGCCTGCATACCATCAAGTTTTAGTAAATATTTCACTATTGACGATCTGGACAGCGGGTTTTTCGGTAGGGTCTATCTGATCACTTGCAAAGAAAAAGAGAAATATCTCCCCAGACCACCGGCCATCGATGAGGCAGATTTAAAAAAAATAGTCTCCGAATTAGAGACTATCGGGGATAAATATAACGAGCAGGCTATATCCCTCGAGGAGATAGGTCCGGCTTTCGACGAGTGGGCTTTGAAGATAAGCGAAAACAGGGAAAAGGGCTATCTGGACGCTTTTTATTCGAGAATAGAAACACATTGTATAAAACTTTCTATGATCTACGAGGCTTCCCTGGGTGGCGGTAACTCTATCTCTAAAGAGGCTTTTGAGTTTGCGGTGAATACCCTGAATTTTCTGGTGGAATCTGCAAAGCCTATGATCTCGGAGACTATCGGGTTAAATGAAGAGCAAAGACTGATCCGAAATATTTTAAATTATATCAGGGAAAAGAGGATCGTCAGAAAAAGCGATCTTATGAATAAATTCAAGATAAGCAGCAGACAAATCTCCGAGATAGAAACTACCCTTATAGACAGGGAAGTTATCAAGATAGGTAGTAAAAAGCCCTCTACCGGAAGCAGGGGCGGGAGACCCTTTACAATTTATATCGCTTTATGATAGATAGGTTAATTTACACGTGTAATTAACCTGTAGAAAACCTCGAGCCTTATATACCAACGGTTTGGGGGGTGTTTTTGGGGGTTATTAGGTTAATTTGCAAAACCCTATATACCCATACAAAAAAAAAGGGGGGTGCTTATAGGGTTTTATTATAGTAACTATATAATATATATATATATATATATAAGTATTGTAAAATAAGGCTTTTTCAGGGGTGAGGTTAATCTACGTTAAATTACACGTGTAATTTAACCTCTGGAAACCCTTGTTTATAAGGGTTACAGAGAGGGGTTATTTTGGGGTTAAAAAATTAACCTCACTTAAGTAATTAAAAAAGGTGGTGATTTTAAGGATGGTGCCGGAGAGTTTGGAATTCCTGGATCAATTCGATAAGTTTTACCAGGTAATTGTCAATAGCATAAAAGAAGATAGAATCAACGAATATGATTTTTACGCACTGATCAGGACTAAATGTAAAAATATGGAAAGGGAACGGAGAGAGAGGGTAGATATAAAAGTTGATTTTGTTGAATAGTAACAAAATAAAAGCGTAAAAAGGTTAAAAATCTATATCAAAAAATATTTTTTAAATCCCCGAAAAATTCGGTGGAGACAATTCGGTAAGTGATAAATCGTTAAATTTGCTATAATTAAAAGAATAATAACAAAACACTAATATTTTATTGAAAAAGTTATAGCCCGAAACTCTTATAAACAAAGGATTTTTAAATTCTATGCTTTACTGGATTGTTATATAATAACTATTAAGTAACGAAACAGTTGACAAAGGATAACCTATCCTATATAATATAAGCATAAAGTTTAAAAGAGGTGGTTAATATGAAGGCAATAAAGAGAATTCCTAAATATCTGACCGTTGAGGAGATCAATCTTTTACTTAACCAATCTTACCTTGAAGGGATAGAGGCCAAAGAGGAACTAAAAGAACGAAAAAGCAATAAATCCCACTGGTTAAGATATGCCCGGAATAGGTTATTCAGTGCTAAAAGGGATTACGCTATCCTGAATCTATTTTATTCTTCGGGGATCAGACTAAAAGAATTGGTTAATCTGGACCTAAAAGATATCGATATCGACAGAAGTATTATAAATGTCCTGGGTAAAGGCAATAAGGAAAGAGAGGCCAGTCTAACAGATCCGGCAATCAAGGCACTAAAAAACTATTATAAAGCCCGCGATCTCTGGAAAGGCAATAAGAGCAAAGCGGTATTCCTAAGCAGGACCGGGACCAGGATAACTAAAATGAATATTCAAAGGAATATTGAAAGATACGGAAAAGAGGCAGGGATATCTAAAAAGGTTACTCCGCATATGCTAAGGCACTCAATCGCTACCCATCTTTTAAATAACGGAATGGATATCCGGAGAATTCAGGGCTTCCTGGGCCATAAAAGTTTAGCCTCTACTCAAATTTATACTTCGCTGATCAGTGATAAACAGAAGGAAGAGATTAACCGGTTACATCCCCAGAATAAAATGAAGGTTAAATTGATATAGAATCGACCCGGTTAAAAAAGTTTAATCGAGAATCTAAAAAGAAGCGATTAGAAAAGAAACAGAATAAGCCGGTAGCGATTAAAAGGTAGGGAATAATTGTTATTTGTGGGGTATTACGCTTATGATTGTATTCACACTTTCCTATACCCTGCTTATATGACGGATTTGAACGCTTTTTATTTCGATTCTATTAAAAAACTAATAAAGGGGGTTTAATTATGGCCGAAAGTAACGGATATGGCTTGAGCAGTAGAGAACGCAATTTATTAGATCTGCAATCCGGAAAGGAAGAGGAAGAAATTTCTGCTTATTTGAATAGCCTGGATTTAGCAGATAAATTATTGATCAGGGATATTTATTTTCTTTTTTGTGGCGGTAGTGAAAGCAAAGAGGAAAAGGCTTTAACTAAAATATTAAAAGGAAGGGGGTAATTATGGTTAATAGTTTTAAAACCTATTGCGGAAAGTGTCAACGCTGGTGGTATGGTTGGGCCGATAAGGACGTTTGTCCGGTTTGCGATTTTCCTTTAATCGAAGAAAAAACATTTATTGCTGACCGGGAACTCGAACACTACCGGGAAGTTATCAGAAGCGAAAGTTAAAAATGAAAGGGGGGCGATCAATTGAATAAATTAGTATCTATTCTTTACAAAGCAGCCAGGTTGGCCAATGATATCAATAAAATAAAAAGCGGTGATCCGAAAA
>JABUBM010000350.1_pt1 | contig 11140 bp, 12 predicted proteins | sample 7240321 | NCBI WGS metagenome assembly JABUBM01 (sample SAMN07256344, study PRJNA390944) | subsurface metagenome | isolation source: Methane hydrate marine sediment | place: Pacific Ocean: Eastern North Pacific, ODP site 1244 | collected 2002
ACCCCCGATGCAGATGAGATCTTATATAGCAATGGGGTATTTAGCATACCTGATTTTCTATGTAACGCTGGAGGGGTTACTGTTTCCTATTTTGAGTGGGTTCAAAGCTTAAATAGATATTATTGGGATGAGGATGAAGTTCACCAGCGACTCGGTAAGAGTATGACGGAAGCATTCCAGGCTGTTTTGGCTGAATCTTTAAAACGCGAGGTTAGTATGAGATTGGCAGCTTATATTGTTGCTGTAGCTCGTGTAGCAGAAGCAATGAGACTGAGGGGTTGGGTCTAGTTTGTCATTGATAAAGATTGGTATAGAATAACTCCTCACCAGTATTACATATAGTATGGCAAAACTATCGGCGAGCATACAGAGCAGGCAACTGTTGAGGATACCAGGCTTGGTGTCCAGGAGTACGCTATTGAGAAGCTCGGGGTTGAGGCAGTCGAACTGAAATGGGGGCAAGGGGCAAAGGACATAGGCGGTGAGGTCAAAATAAGAAGCCTTGAGAAGGCACAGCTCCTTAAGAAACGAGGCTATACTGTTCTTCCCGACCCGCTTGACCCGGCTACGATAGAGGAGTTCAACGAGGGTGTCTTTGTTGAGTTTGAGAGGCATTCACGCGTGGGCATGGTTAAGGAAGAAGACTTCGTGAATCGCATCAAGCAACTGCGTAATATTGGCGCCAAATACATCTCACTCAAGACAGGAGCCTACAGACCTGCTGACCTCGCCCGTGCGGTTAAGTTCTCCTCTATAGCTAAAATTGATTACCTAACCGTTGACGGTGCCGGTGGCGGCACCGGCATGAGCCCGTGGCGTATGATGAACGAGTGGGGCATTCCTGGCGTCGAATTATGGTCATTGCTCCACAACTACTGTGAGCGTCTGGCTAAGAAAGGTGAGTATGTGCCTGATATTATACTTGCCGGCGGATTTACTTTGGAAGACCAAGTATTCAAGGGTCTGGCGCTGGTGGCTCCGTATGTGAAAGCGATAGGTATGGCACGGGCACCACTGGCTGCGGTCATGGTGGCTAAGACTCTGGGCAAGGCGATAGATAGCGGGGAACTTCCGATTTTCCTTGAGCGGTTAGGCAGAACGAGAGAAGCTATCTTTGTTACTGCGGAGCAACTTAAAAGGGAGTACGGTAAGGATTATGAGAAAATCCCTACTTCAGCTATTGGGCTCTACACTTACTACGAGCGGTTAACTACCGGGCTACAGCAGCTTATGGCTGGGGCAAGGAAATTCCGTTTAGACCTGGTTGATAGAAACGACCTTGTGGCTCTAACCAAGGAGGCAGCCGAGATTTCTGGTATACCCTATGTCATGGATGCCGATAGAGAGGAAGTGGACAGGATATTGGACTAACTTTCCTTAGCGCCCTTTTGAAGACCACCCTTCCTTTTTCAAAATCTCGCCTGTTACCCTTCCACTCGGCACGTCGCCCCTGGCTACATTTATGGCGACTCCTTGGCCAACGGCGTTGGCCATCTTGGCCACCGCTTGGTGTGAGAAACCAGGGCAAAGGGTGATAGCTTGGATGCCCTCGTTTTGAACCAGCTCCCGGCACACATCAACTGCTTGGTCAAGATTCCCCAACTCAGCTACTACTACGGTAAGTTCAAACTTAGGCATTTTGATTGAAGCTCTATGCCGATTGGGGTCAGCATCAGGCGCCATAAGGACAAATGCTGCTTTGAGAGCCATAACCCACCTCCCTTTTATTTATTTTTCCTATATCTATATCATTATATATCTTCCTTATATCAGCGAGCCAAATCATACCAATCCCCAATCTCTACAGCCCTGCTGAATGATAGATAAATACTCCGGCGAAGGCTGCGTTTCTTCTGGTTGCCTGGCCTTGATATAGGTTATGGCTTCTATAGGCTCACCATTTTCAGTAAATACGGTGACATTCAATCGGTTGGCGTTACCAGGATAATCCTCGTAGCTGTCCAATCGCCTCAGGTCTCTGTCCGAAACTTCATAAATAGCCCCAAGCACCCTCTCCTCCCTAAAAGGCCTGATACTGGCAACTCCACCCCGCCACTGCCTAGACCAGCCGACAAATACCAACTTATAGTGATGAAGGGTGGCTATAAACTTAGGCTTGCTGTCTGGGCAGCGCTCTAGCATCTGCTTTCGGTTTAGATTACAGCCATAAGCAAAATAGTACATCCTGTTAACCGTGGAGGGAATATCTTTCAAAGACAAATCCTAGTCTCAATTGTGGTCTTTGTCAATATAGCCACTGTTAGCTTATGGTTGCCTACAAATGACTTGAGACAGGTTTGGTAAAATGCTATAGTATTTAGAAGATTTTGTATTCGGGGAAGTGTCGGAATTGGCAGACGAGCATGACTTAGGATCATGTGCCGCAAGGCGTGGGGGTTCAAATCCCCCCTTCCCCAGTAACTGTTATTTCTCCTGCTTCTGGCGCTGGCGGTAGGCTTCAATATAACGCCGGGCATGCTTATCGTGCCCCAGGACAAGGTCAGCCGCTAGAACTATGGGGCGCACCTTGGCTACATCCACGATGAGACAGGTTACGCCGGCGGCAATAACCATAGCCACAAAGGCATTGTTGACCAGATTACGGTCAGGCAGGCCGAAGGAGACATTGCTTGCCCCCAGTGTCAGGTTTACTCCCAGCTCGGCTTTAACCCGGCGAATTGTTTCAATGGTAACCAGGCCAGAGCTGGTATCGGCTCCCACGCTGAAAGCCAGGCAATCAATGATGATGTCCTGGCGAGGGATACCTAGTGCCTGGGCGCGGTCTACAATCTTATAAGCGATGGCTAGCCGCCCCTCTGGATTACTGGGGATGCCTTCATTGTCCTGGACTAAACCAATGACGGCTGCCCCATATTCCTTGACCAAAGGTAAGACCTTCCCCAGGGAGTGCTCCTCGCCGGTAACTGAGTTGATGAGCGGCTTACCCTTATAGACCTTAAGCGCTGCTTCTAAAGCCTCAGGATTGGCACTATCAAGACATAGCGGCACATCCACTGTGTCCATCACTGCCTGCACCGCCTGAGGGAGGAGGGTTACCTCGTCAACACCGAACATGCTAACGTTGATGTCAATAATAGCGGCTCCGGCCTTGACCTGAGCCAGAGCCTCCTGGCGGACAATCTCCAGATTACCTGACTTCAACGCTTCTGACAGTCTTTTCTTGCCTGTAGGGTTAATGCGTTCACCGATAAGCACTGTTGGCTGGTCATCGCCGATGACCACCTCTTTGGTAGCACTTGACAGCCTTGTTTCCATTAATCAATCTCCCTTCTTTTACCATGGGTCATTCGGTATCGTCCCAGGTAACTTGCCTGGACGAAGGTTGACATAAAATTAGGGGCAGTGGCTAATTCAAGGTAGTGTACCCGTGAGGCTATGTTCTGAGCTTGGGAGCGCTTACTACCAGAGATTAGAGCCAACTTGGCTCCCATACCGGCGGCGTTGCCTACCTGCCGAAAACGGTCTAGAGGCAGTGGGGGTAACATTCCGATAGTTATGGTGCTGGACACATCAATGTAGGTGCCAAAAGCCCCGGCGATAATTACCTGCTCAACTTCTTCTTCAGAGCAACTATTTGTTTCCAGGAGTACCTGGATACCGGTGCGAATGGCTGCCTTAGCCAGTTGTAGTTCTCGCACGTCCTGCTGAGTGATAACAATGGCTGGGCGTCCATCCCGTTCCTCCTCGCTGACAAGGACAAACTGGCGTTGCTTTTGGCTGGTACGAAGGCGAGGGTGGTCATCCTTCATCCTGCCGTGTTTGTCAACGATTCCGACCAGATGTAGTTGAGCCATAGCATCAACTATGCCAGAGCCGCAAATACCAACCGGTGGCACTTCATCAATGGTCTGGTACTGGATGCTATCAGTGGCTATTCGCAACCGTTCAATGGCTCCGCTGGCAGCCCGCATACCATCCTTGATGTGACCACCCTCAAAGGCAGGACCGGAGGCACAGGAGACGGTAGTTATCTCTCCATTATTGACTAACGAGACCTCGGTATTAGTCCCGATGTCTAGAGCCACTATTAGTCCTTTAGCCTGCCAGGCCTCTGTGGCTAGCAACATTGCTACATGGTCAGCACCGACAAAACCAGCGATGTTAGGCAGTACATGCACATACGCCCCTGAAGCAATGTGTAAGCCCAAGTCACGAGCCTTAACGTCTAGAGCCCGACTAACTGCGGGGACAAAGGGAGAGTAAGCCAGTTGCCTTACTGGCAGACCAAGGAATAGGTGGTGCATGGCGGTATTGCCTACCACTACTGCCTCAACGATTTCCTCTGTGTTGGCACCAACTTCGGTGCACAGGTCAACAGCCAGCTCGTTGAGTGCTTCCACGACCACCTTCTGTAACTGCACGCCCTCAACTGGGGAGTTGGTGACGGTGGTAATACGACTGACGATATCCTCCCCATAGCTAATCTGGGGGTTCATGATCCCTTTAGCGGCTAAAGTCCGGCCATGGCTCAGGTCAACCAGATAGCCGGCAATCTTGGTGGTGCCCAAATCTATTGCCAGCCCCAGTTGGTGGCTTGGCCAGGGACTAAGGGCTACCACTTCGTCATTGCGAACTGTAGCCTGACACTGCCAGTTCCAAGACCGTAGCTGGGGAGAGAGAATACGCAGGACATCAATATCAACTTGGCTACAGCGTAACTGGTGCTGCTGGTTCAGTGCTTGGAGCAAGCGGTCGGCATCAGCCTGCGGGTGGGACAAGGATGGGGTTGGTAGTTGTAAATGGTAGGCTCGAACCGGTGGCTCTGGATGAACCGTTATCTCCAACCCCTCCACCTGGATACGCTGTGGGGTGGTCACCGACTCGGCGGGCACACTCAGTTTGCAATCACTGATAGGATAGGTTTGGCACGCCAGGCGCCAGCCATCTTCCAGTTCTTGGGCTGAAAATACCTCCAGCTCGTTGGAGGTTGGTTCTGAGACAGTCCCACTTAAAACTCGCACCTTGCAGGAGTGACAGGTTCCTTTGCCTCCGCATAGGCTGATAATGCCCACACCGAGACGGTGGGCACAATCCAAAAGTGACTCATTGTCCTGGCATTGTCCTCTTCGACCTACCGGCTCAAAATCAATTTGATAAAGTGTCATCTTCTTCCTGATTTAGGTTATGGTCTGGTCTCATATTGTTCAGCATACGGATTAGGCGTTATGCGAACGGGTAATCAGGCGATTTCAGAACCTTCTCCTGGTAAACTTCCCATTCCTCATCCGATATCAGCCCCTTCTCCCGGTAATACTTCCTCGCCTCATTCAATATCCTCTTTATGTCTTCTTCCTGACTTGGGGTCAGAGGTATCGACACCTTGTGTGTAGCCAGTATCTCCTCCATCCTCTCCTTGGCATAATCAATGCAATCCTTTTTACCTGTCTTCATCCATTCAGGATAGGTTAGTTCGTCAGCAACTTTTGGTACGAACTGCTCCTTCTTCCACCACTCCCTGGTGTGTGCCGTATTGAGGTAGTTGCCCGGAATTGGCCCCACCTGTTCTATTAGGTCTAAGGCTATTGTCTCATTGCTTACGGTGACTCCCTCTATAAATCTTCCTATCATGCCGGCTACATCATCGTCCAATATGGCTTGGAGAGGGTGAGCTGTAAGCTCACCATACAAACTACTATGCATTAGTACAAGATTTGACCCGGTCAAAGCACTTACCAAAGCATTAAGCGCCTTCTCGTATCCAGTCTGGAAATCTGGTTTCTTTGAGCTAACAGGTCCACCAGCCGAATCCCTCCTAGGGATTCCATAACTTCGAGCCATTTGGTTTTCCACTGCCTTAACTAAGGCACATCCTATCCGCCCAAAGCCGGGAGCTCCTGACCGCATATTCAGTGGATATGTATCACTGGCAATATGCACTCTCATTCCTGGCTTTAGTAGTTGTAGCAGCACTACCAGAGATAGTGTTTCGGCAAGATTAGTGACCACCGAACCCACGACTGTCGCCGGCCCGGTGGCGCCAAGTATTGTTCCTTGCAATATATACATAGGAAATCCAGCTTCCATAGCTCGGTAAGTTGCTCTTATCTGGTCATCATACCAGGTCAAGGGCGCTGAACCAGATGCCATAAGAACAGCCTCTCCTCCGGTTGCTTTTACCATTTCTATATTGAATTGGTCACAGTCACTGGCATTACCTGTCATTTGAACCTTAGTTGAATTCCTTATCTTAATAGCCACACCCTCTGGTATACGCATTACTGGAGGCACACCCTCATATCCATAATATGGATAAGGGCTTATAGCGTGTACATTAGCTAGTGCATCCAGAACTGTTACCAGGTCATTATACTCCTGCCTCGTTGGTTCTCTTGGTTCCCAGGTATCTAAATCAACAGTCTGCATTCCAGGGAAATTCCGAAAATAAACAGTATCTCCGCCAAATACCAAATCGTTCTTTGAATCCCTGGCTTTGATGCGATGACTACTAGGCGTCCTGCGTATAGCTTCCTCAACCAAATATTCGGGAAAGCGCACCCTTTTCTCTTCATAATCCACCTGACAACCATTCTTATCTAAGTCCTTTAATGCCCTCTCACTGTGAAACGTTGCCCCCGTCTCCCTGAGGACATCCAGGACTGCTTTGTGAATAGCTCTAACCTGCTCCTCAGTTAGTAGCTCTAGAGGCTTGAACTTGCGTGTAAATCCTTTTAGCATTTTTATTCTCCTTTACTTCCCAACTAGCCTCTTGACTAGCTCGATGGCTTGTGTTAGCCGAACTATCTCGAAGAAACTATTCACTAGTTATATTGGTACTGCTATCATCACTCTAGTGCCTTTACCTGGCTTGGATTCGATTTTCAAAGTGCCATTTAACAGGCGCACCCTCTCTTCCATTCCAGCCAGACCAAGCTTGCCGGTACGAGGTAAATCTGCCAAACTTCCTCTCAAGTCAAAACCTTTACCATTATCACAGATAGACACCTTTGTTTTGCCTTCGTCAAACTCTATCGCCACCTCTACTCTTGAAGCTTGGGCATGCTTCTCAACATTTCTTAATGCCTCTTGAACGATACGGAAAATTATTAGTTCCACCTCTGCCGAGCAGCGTCGCTCAATGCCAGACACTGTTAATTCGGCTTCAACCCCAGAGCGTTTTTCGAGGTCGCTAACCTGCCATCGTAGTGCTGCCGACAAGCCTAAATCATCTAACATGGGTGGGCGCAATTCTTGGGTAAAACGACGTATCCCCTCCAATGTGTTGTTCAACTGCTGGCGTAGTTCTTTTAGGAATGTAGCATGTTTCGGTGTCAGAGCCACATTATCGCGGGTGAAGTTATCCACCTGTCGAGAAAGGGCATAGAGAACTTGACTTGTGTCATCATGAAGGTCGCGAGCAATACGCTTGCGTTCCTCTTCCTGAACCTTAGTAATCTGGCTAAGGTAGTGGCGCAGGCTATCCTGCATCCTCCTCGCCTCGGTTACATCACGTAAGGTCTCTATTGCACCTATTATTTTCCCCTTGTTATCTTTGATAGGACTTGCCGTAAAATAAAGCCATCTGCCATCCTCTCCAAGAGCCGGGAAGAAATCTTCAGCTTCGTAGCCGCCATCAATTAGGTAAGATTTCTTGCCTTTATCCCCATAGTATAGTTCAATTTCATCTGCAGAGGCTCCATCCACTATTAAATCAGCCATAACCGGCCTCTTCTCAGTGTAGAATGCCACCCATTGCTTGTCTGTCGTGACTACTTCATCCTTTTTTATGCCAGAGAGAGATTCAAGTGCTGTGTTCCAGTGAGTGACTTTATGCTGTTTATTGATGGCAAATGTCGGAATTGGGGAACCATTAATAATTTTGGTGAGCATCTCCTCCGCTCTCTTTTTCTCGGTTATATCTCTGGCTATATGCTGAAAACCGGTGGGTTTCCCGTTCTCGGTAACTAAATTGGTAGACAATAGCAGAATCGCCTCCGTTCCGTCTTTCCTCATCATGCGTTGCTCGTAGGGTTGTTCCACCGGTTCCTTTTCCAATAGTTTGTGCCGAATTTGGCTAGTTAAATTGAGGCTTTCCTCTGATAGAAACTTCCTCACGTTCATCTTTTTCAATTCTTCTGGGCTATATCCGACAAGTTTTCCGGCTGCCTCGTTGGCGGCGGTAATATTACCTTCCAAGTCATGAACCCAGATAGCGTCGCTAGCATTTTCAAACAGCTGCCGATAGTTTCTTTCCGAGATGGCGAGTCGTTGTGCCACAAGGCGCTCTTTCTCATAGAGACGAGCATTTTCCATGGCGGTGGCTATTTGAGCGCCAATGGCAGTGAGTAGTTCCATATCCTCTAGGGGGAATTGCCTGGGGCGGCGCATAGCTACGCAAAGTATACCCTTAATTTGGCCTCTAAGAACCATCGGTACAATAAGCTGGATTTCGATTCGCATCTTACTAACCTCAGGTATGGTGAACCTAGGGTCATAAGAGGTATCGTCCACTACCATAGGTTGGCATGTCTTGGCTACCTCTCCATAAATGCCCTCACCAATCTTTATCCCATCTACAGCCCGGGCAAATTCATCAGATACACCTTCGTAGGCAACAATCTTCAGTTTTTGGCTTTCCTCATCTAGGGAAAATATCAGAGCGACCTCTACTTCCATTAGCTCTGACACCATATGAATGGCCTTTTCTAAGATGTTCTTAAGCTCCAGGGATTCGCCTAGCAGGGTAGAGATGGTATTAAGAATGGTCTGGCGTTTCTCATTCTTCCTCGCCGACTGAACATAATGCTGAAGGATGTCGTGTGCCGACTGCAGTTCGGCTAGAGCTACTTTGGTTTTATCCCTTTCCTGGGCTCGCGTCCAAATCCCCCACGACGCCAGTATAGCTATGGCAAGGACGCCTCCGGTCTCCAGAAGGGCATCTCTAGGAACAGGCGAGATAAAAATAGCTCTGGGTAGCATAATAGCCAATGCAGTAAAAGAGGTGATTAAGCCTCCCTTTAGCCTGAAGACGAAGCTCGCATAGATTATGGGCAACAGAAAAAGAATGCGGTCCAAGGTGTGTCGGGTCAAGCCGAGGTGAAAGCTGGGTGGCGCACCGGTAATACCTGTTAGCTCGATGTAGTGAAGTACACTACAAAGCGTAAAAAAGACTAGGATAAGCCAAAAATTACGGTTTCGTATAAGTCCCATCGGTATAACCTAAAAAGCTGACTTCTCACGGGAGGTCTTCAATGGCAAACCAACCCCTTTTTAGGCCATATAGTATTGCCTCAGAACGGGAACCCACCCCCAGCTTATTGAAGATGCTCCTCATGTGGGCTTGGACAGTGCGCTCGCTGATAAAGAGAGTGTCGCCGATATCCTTATTGCTCATACCTTTGGTTGCTATCTTGAGCACTTCCATCTCACGTTCACTCAAGGGTGGCAAGGGTCGGACCTGCGCCGGCCCAGCGGCGGGAGTTTTGAAGCGGGTCATCAACTTGCGAAGGACTGTAGGATGAATCATTGGCTCTCCAGCATAAACTGCTCGGACAGCGCCAATCAACTCGTCACCACTTACGTTCTTCAGCAGATAACCGGCGGCACCTGCTTCCAGCATGCTGAAAATATATTCATCATAATCATAACCGGTGAGGACAAGCACTATGGTGGCAGGTAAGATAGCCTTGATTTGCTTGGTAGCCTCGATGCCACTAAGTTTGGGCATAGCCACATCCATAATGACCACATCTGGCTTGAGTTGGCTGGCCAATCGGACCGCCTCCTCACCATCACCAGCCTCACCCACAATCTCAAAATCTTGTTCGCGCTCTAGGAGTTGGCGAGTACCTTGCCGTACTACCACGTGGTCTTCAGCCAGTAGAATCCTGATAGTATTCATAGTATGCCTTCTCTACTACCAGTATAAGCCGTTTCAGCAGCATCTTCAACCACGTGATGGTGAGTGCTATGAAAGCAATCATCTAGGTGGAAATACTTAGGTAAAAATGCCTAACAAGTGGCTAAATGCTTGCGTTAAGGCAAAGTGGAAAATAGGCGCTAAAGCGGATGGCAATAGATTTATTATATTGTTAAATATGAATAGAAGCAGAGAATGATGAATGTTAGTAAAGGAAATATGGCCCAAATAATGATAGGAAAGGAGGGAAGAGGCAATGAAAATAGGCGATATGGTCAAAATTAAGAAATGCGATTCAATACCAGAGGTGGTGGGTGCAAATGCGGACATAGTAGATATGCAAATCCAAGAGTTGGAGAAATATACTGTATATCCTTTATGGGTGAAGATGACCTCTGGCGAACGCAAAGGCAAGATTTACGGCTTCGGGTATGATGAGGTGGAGATACTACCTAAAGCGTATGAAGCACAAATAGCAAGCAAGAGAAGAGGGGCAGAGACAGTGAAGACGAAAGTGGCTGAACAGGTGGAAGAGCTCCTGAGAGGTATTACTACGGTAGAAGAGATTGCCGAGGTAGAGAGGGCCATTAACGAAGCAAAAGGGAAGGTTTTGGTGGAGCCAGCTCTGGGCTTCTGGGAAGGAAAGACACCCTGCTGGGAGATGTTCCGTTGCCCGGAGGCAATGAAAAGCGAGTGTCCGGCATTTAAGTATCGGACTCTGCCGTGCTGGCAGATTGAGGGTACTTACTGTAAGCTCCTTGATTATGGACAAAGGGGCGATGGCACTGATATCTGCCAGGTGTGCCGAGTTTACAAGAGATGGGGTCACGGTGAGCCAATAGAGCTAAAGCTCTATGGCAAGGGATTCAATGCTGCTGGGAAAGCAGTTCCCAAGTGAGCTGGAAAGGGAAAGGCTGGAGCTTGCTAGTACCAATAACGCTGGATTATCTAATTAGTATTAACTTCGAGGGCATGTATCGCAAGCGATGAAGATATACTACCTTGTGATATATGCCCTCTTTACATTACAATGTGGCCAGAAAGCTCACCTTGACCAGGCGAGCTAGCAATTGTTGCCACTATTGCTACAATTACCGCATATTACCACAGCAGGAGGTAGATGATGGAACGGATTGAGGCTGAGGTGCGTCCAGGGGTTGGGTATGCGGGGAGGGTCTTCAGACAAATTCAGGAGATGATTGACGAGACTGGCGGGCAAGCTGGCACCCTTATTCGGGTGCTGCAGCAGGCACAGGGACTAAT
>JABUBM010000351.1_pt1 | contig 11136 bp, 10 predicted proteins | sample 7240321 | NCBI WGS metagenome assembly JABUBM01 (sample SAMN07256344, study PRJNA390944) | subsurface metagenome | isolation source: Methane hydrate marine sediment | place: Pacific Ocean: Eastern North Pacific, ODP site 1244 | collected 2002
TGGGAATCTTTGAGTTAGGAGAAGTAGGGGTCTTTAAGCTTGTGGGAATAGGACCGAATAGAGCTCTAGCCTTTAGTTTGATGGTCAGGGTTACTGATTTATTGGGAGTAGCGGTAGCCCTTTTTTTGGTCTTTCGCCTGGGATGGAGAGGGTTTTGGGAGAAAAAAGGAGAATGAGAATTTGTTTTGTCTCCGACCAGACCTTTCCTTCCGTAGGAGGAGAAGGGGTCTCTACTCAAAACTTCTCGCTGGAATTAAGAAAAAAGCGACATATGGTTATTATTATTACCTCCCGAACTAAAGAACCCTTCTCAATGGTGGTGGAGGGGATTGAGATTTATAGATTTTTCAGCATTTCTCTTCCCCGGGAAAAGGGTCATTTCGCTTTTGTCTCTTCAAAGAAAATCTTTTCCATCCTCAAAAGAGAAAGAATAGAAATTATTCAGATTAACCTTCCAACTTATTTAGGCTGGCAGGCATTAAGGGGAGCAAAGAAATTAGGCATTCCCGTGGTTTTGGGATTTCATGTTCAGGTAGGAAATGTTCTTCCGCCGCAGCTTCCTTGGTTCCTCATGGAAAAGGCGGTAGAGAGTTGGTTTTCCCATTTTTACAACCGGGGTGATCTGATAGTTGTCCCTTCCCATTTTGCAGGTCGGATTGCCCGAAATTACACTCATCGACCTATTCAGGTAATAAGTAATGGAATAGATTTAGATTGTTTTAGTGCTCGGAGAGCCAGTTTGGAAGATCGGATGAAGTTCCGTGAATCTTATGAGCTGGGTCGGTCTCCGGCCCTGCTTTATGTAGGCCGATTGAGTTATGAAAAAAATCCCGGCTTCCTCATTGAAATAATGGGATCATTATTGAAGAAAAGATCTGAGGTTAAATTATTAATGGTAGGCGGGGGTATTCTAAAAGATAAATTGAAAGAAAAAATAGCCGGCCATGGGCTCAAAAACGCCATTATTCTCACCGGGTATTTGAGAGGAAAGGATTTGCTTTGTGCTTATCTAGAAGCGGATATCCTTATTTTGCCCTCTTTTTACGAACTTCAGAGTATAGTTGCCCTGGAGGCTATGGCCACTCGGAATGCCATACTTATTGGAAAAAGCCGGGAAAATGCTGCCCAGGAGCTGGTTAAGGAAGGAGTCAATGGATACACTTTTAGTTTGGATGACCCTCAAGACGCCTCAGATAAAATTGAGAACATTCTCGGCAATGAGAAACTAAAGCGATCTATGCAGGAGGAGTCCTACCGAATGGTTCAGGCTCATAGTTTGGAGAGAAGTGTCTCCAGATTGGAAAATATCTACAAATCACTTATAAGTGGGCGTTTTGACGAGGGGTGATTTTCTGTTAGAATGAGGAGAGGATAATGTATGAATTGATGATTGAAACTGAATTTGCTGCTGCCCATCAGCTAAAGGAAATAAGGGGAGGCTGTGAGCAACTACACGGGCACACCTGGAAGGTCGAGGTTTTTGTTAAAGGAGAGAGGTTGGACCCTTCTGGGATTCTCGTTGACTTTAGATCGATGAAGAGGATAGTTAAAAAATGGACAGCTCATTTGGATCATCATTATTTAAATGAAGTTTTGGGCAGTACTAATCCCACCACAGAAAATATAGCCAAATATCTTTTTCAAAGACTTGAGAAAGAGATAAATTTAGAGACCATAAAACTGAGCAAGGTGAGGGTCTGGGAAGCCAAGGATAGCTCGATAACCTATAGCCAGGGAGATAATTGATGGAGCCGTTGGTTCAAATAGCCCTGGATTTTGTGAACCTAAATAGAGCCTTGAAGGTAGCTGAAGCAGCGGCTGCCGGAGGGGCAGACTGGCTTGAAGCAGGCACACCCTTAATTAAAAGTGAGGGTTTGGATTGTCTCCGGGCTCTAAGAAGGAGATTTCCCCAAAAGACTCTGGTAGCCGATATGAAGATTATGGATGTGGGCAGGATTGAGTCGGAATCAGCTTTTAAAGCGGGAGCTAACGTAGTTTGTGTTCTTGGGGTAGCCGATGACTCCACTATAAAAGAATGCGTGGAGGCGGCTAAAAATTATGGCGGAAGGGTCATGGTTGATTTGTTAGGAGTGAGTGATCCGACAAGACGGGCCATGGAACTAGAAAAAATGGGCATAGATTACATAGGAATGCATACTTCAATAGATGAACAAATGAGGGGCAAAGATCCTTTTAGCCAGTTAAGAGAAGTCTCCCGAACAGTAAGTGTCCCCGTTGCCGTGGCCGGAGGGATAAATTCTGAGACTGTTGCCAAGGCCATAGATGCAGGAGCCAGTGTTATCATAGTAGGAGGAGCTGTAATTAAAGCCAAGGATCCCCGGGAAGCCACCAGGATAATTAAGGAGGCGATCAAGGATAAAAAGGTTGTTCCTGCGGAACTATTTAAAAGAGCAAGAGGCAAGGAAATTGTCCAGATCTTCAAGAAGGTTTCTACTCCCAATCTTTCCGACGCCATGCATCGAGCTGGAGAGATCAAAGGTCTGGTGAAGATCACCCCGGGAGTTAAACTGGTAGGGCAGGCCCTAACAGTGAGGAGTTATCCAGGTGATTGGGCCAAGCCAGTTGAAGCAATTGATAAAGCAAAAAAGGGTGAGGTGATAGTCATTGATGCAGGTGAAATAGGGCCAGCAGTATGGGGCGAGCTGGCGACCCATTCAGCTATTCAGAAGAGACTAGGGGGAGTGGTAATTGATGGAGCAATCAGAGACGTTCCCGAGATAGTCACATTGAAATTCCCTGCTTATGCCAGGCTTATCACCCCCACGGCCGGAGAACCACGAGGTTTTGGAGAAATTGGGATCCCTATTCGAATTGGAGGGGTAAGTATATTTACCGGAGACTGGCTGGTAGGAGATGAAGACGGAATTGTAGTTATTCCTCAGAAGAAGGCGGTGGAGATAGCTAACCGGGCCATGGATGTTTTAGAAAGGGAAAATCGCATTCGAGAAGAGATCCTGGAGGGGGGAACTCTCTCCTCAGTTACCGAACTCCTTCGATGGGAGAAAGAATAAAGGGATGAAGGCCAAGGTTAAAGACTTTATGACCAAAAAGGTGGTGACCATCGGCAGGGAAATCACCGTCAAGGAGATAGCTCATATCTTTCTTACCCACACCTTTGATCTTCTCCCGGTAGTGGATAAGAAAAACAATCTCTTAGGGGTTATCGCCAAAAAGGATTTACTTTCTCCTTTTGTGCCTGAGTACTTCGACCTTCTAGAAGACATCGGATTTATTTCTGATTTTGGTTCCTTAGAAACCGTTCCGGGCGCTATATTAGAAAATTTGCTGGTGGCCGAGGACATAATGAGGGAGAGCCCGGTAACTGTTGATGAAGAAGCTTCCTGTTTTAAAGCACTGGCCTTGATGGCTTCTCATGATATAAGACACCTTCCGGTGGTAGAGAAGCGAAAATTAATGGGAATAGTGAGTCGTACTGATATTCTCAAGGTAATTTTTCCTCCTTAGATTTCCGATCGGAGTTTCAAAGTCAAAATGAAATAAATTTCTAATCTTCCCTTAAACATTGATTTTTCCACCAACTCATCGCAAAGAGGAAAACTGTGACTAACATTTTGGTAGCTTTGGCGATTTTTATTACCTGCTTTATTTTTTTTATCTTCGGTAAACCTCATCGAGCAATTGTGGCTATGGTGGGAGCGGTAGCAATGATGATAGCCGGAATGTCTCTGGGATTTTATACCCAAGAGGAGGCTTTAAAAGCTATAGATTTTAATACCATTGGTTTATTAGCTGGAATGATGGTTACTGTGGGGGTTTTGAGGGGAACAGGTTTTTTTAGATATCTGGCCATAAAGGGAGTAAAATTAGCTAAAGGTGATCCCTGGAAACTCCTATTATCCCTGGGCCTATTAACCGCCGGTATCTCAATGCTTATAGACAATGTGACTACTATTCTTCTGGTGGCCCCTGTAACCATGCTTATAAGTGACATCCTGGGAATAAATCCTGTGCCTATTCTTCTTTCCGAGGTTTTGCTATCTAATATAGGCGGAGTGGGAACTTTGGTAGGCGATCCTCCCAATATCATAATCGGTTCTGCAGCAGGATTTAGTTTTAACTCCTTCGTTGTTCATTTGATGCCCGTAGTACTGTTAGTCATGGGTATAAGTCTTTTGCTTTTGAGGTTTATTCATCGTAAGACCCTTGCTGATAGACCAAAGAATATAGAGCAAGTTGTGCAGATGAGAGCAGAGGGGGCGGTAACGGATAAGAAAACCTTGGCTAAATGTTTATTAGCTTTAGGAGTGGTCGTGGTTCTATTTATCTTAGAGACTCGTCTTAATCTTAAAACTGCTTTCATCGCTTTTTTAGGAGCCGCTTTTACCTTAGCTATGGTTAGACCAGATTTGAAGGAGACCTTTAATCAAGTGGAGTGGCCGGTATTGGTATTTTTTGTCGGTTTGTTTATTATCGTGGGAGGCCTGGATAAGACCGGTGTCTTGAGGATGCTGGGTCACCAACTTGCCCTTTTGTCCTACAACCCTGTCTTGATTACCCTGGTTATAATCTGGGTTTCTGCTATTTTCTGTTCTTTTGTAAATAATATTGCTTACACTGTTGCTATGGTTCCTGTCATGCGGCATATAGCTGCCACGGGGATGAACCCAAATCCTCTATGGTGGGCATTGGCTTTGGGAGCAGGTTTTGGAGGAAATGGCACTCCCATAGGTTCTGCCGCAGGGCTGGTAATGATGACTCTGTCTGAGAAAACTGCTCGTCCCATAACTTTTGGGAATTGGCTGAAATCAGGCATAACGGTAACTTTGGTTGCTGGTGGGGTGGCAAGCCTGATAATGGTAGTATTCTTCGGGTGGTTTCAGTAAATTATGAGCTCATTGGCCCTTTCGGGACAAAATTTGCTCTTTCCAAAGTCGGTCAAATTGGTGGCGACTGAGTTCCTCCTTATACAGAGGAGCCAGAGCTCCTCCCGAGATGATGAGCTTAAAGGCTTTTTGTATTCCAATGGGTAGAGGGACGGTATCTTTCTCCGGAATCAGAACCAGAAATCCAGAGGTGGGGTTTGGTGTGGTGGGAATGAATATGCTTAACATCGTCTGAGATCCCCTATTTGTTGGGCTTTCTACGGGTGTTTCCGCAGTAACAAAGCCAATGCTGTATACTCCTCGACGAGGGTATTCTAGCATAACCACTCTTTTGAAGATATATTTTTTCCCGCTAAAGAATACATCGTTGATTTCTTTGAGGGTGCGGTAGATGGGACTCACGAGGGGGATTTTGAAGAACACCTTTTTTTCCAGGAAGTCCAGAATTTTTCTTCCCACAACCCGTGAGGTGAAAAATCCAAATAGGGTTATAGTGCCTAATATTATCAAAAAGGCAAGTATTTTTACCCCCATGGAGATTAGTCCTCCCGCTTCTGCCATCAGAGAGGAAGGAATCAGGGTGGGTATGAATAAAGGAACCAGACGAGTTAACAAGCCATTCAGTTTTTGAAAGACCCAAACTAAGACGAATATGGTAACTGCTAAAGGAAGTAGGGTAAGCAAGCCGGTAATGAAGTAATTCCTTAGATTTTTCCTCATGATATCTCTTTTTTCTCCTTTGATTTTTTCCACAGTTTAACTTTTTTCACTCGTTTATCGTCCGCATCTACTACAGTGATCTTTAAATTATTGTATTCGATTGTTTCTCCCACACCTGGGATTCTACCCAGCTGATCAAAAATAAATCCGCCTATAGATTCAAAGGCGGCTGTCTTTTCTGGAAGATCTGTACCCAGTTTTTCATTGATCTCATCGATATCTGTATCTGCCTTGATTAGGGCGGATCCATCCTTTTTGATGGTTACCTTTTCTTCCTTTCGATCGTATTCATCCTCTATTTCTCCTACAATCTCTTCAAGCAGATCCTCGACGGTAAGCATACCTGCTACTCCTCCGTACTCATCGACCACAATAGCCAGATGGGTTCTTTCCTTCTGGAGTTGATGCAACAATTCCCCCAGATGGATAGTGTATGGAACAAAAATGGGAGGATGCATTATTTGTTTCACTTTCAGATTTTCAGCGGACTTGTCAAAAAGACTCAATAGGTCTTTAGCGTAAGCAACTCCGGTGATATTATCCCGGTTTTTGTGATATACAGGTATTCTTGAATACCCAACTTTTTTTATCAAATCCACCAGCTCTGAAAGACTAGCCCCCTCGTCAATACAAACCATCTTTGTACGAGGAATCATTATCTGTTTAGCCTTGGTTTCATCGAATTCTAGGGCGCTATGGACAAGTTCCTCTTCCCGTTCATCCAGAGCTCCCTCTTCCTGCCCAATATCTATGAGAGCATGGATTTCTTTTTCTGTTATCAAACGGCTCTTTTTGACCTCTTTTGCGCCAGCAATTTTTAAGATACCTTGGGTGAAAAAATTCAAGACTTTAATGATAGGACTCAAAGCTATGGAAAGAAAAAGAATCGGGCGAGCTACCTTCAAGGAAATGGTCTCGGCGTGCTGCTGGCAGTATCTTTTAGGGATTATCTCTCCAAAAACCAGAATTATAAAGGTCATTACCCCGGTCACAATTCCTACTGCCTTACCGGGAGCTCCACTTACTAGCCGTGTCACTAGCAACATAGCTAAGCTAGCGGCGGCAATGTTAGCCAGGTTGTTTCCAATGAGGATTGTAATCAACCACTGCGACGGTTTCATCAATAAAGATTCTATGAGCCGCCCTTTTTTCCCCTTTTCTTTAATTAGTCTCTTTACGGTTATCTTGTCCAGGGAGGAAAGGGCAATCTCCGACCCTGAGAAAAAGCTAGATAATCCAACGCAGCTAACCAAAAGTGCCACTGCGATCCACACGTCACTCAAATGGATCTATCTCCTGGAATACTTTTTTTCTATCTCGGCAAGTTTTTTTAGGCGTCCTTGGTGCCTTCCTCCCATAAATTCTGCCGCTAGCCATTCCTCCACTATTTGCAGGGCTAAATCCTTTGCTGTTATTCGTGCTCCCAATGCCAGTATATTGGAGTTGTTATGCTCTCGAGAAAGACGGGCCGTAAGAATTCCATAACAAGGAGTGGCTCTTATTCCCGGTACTTTATTAGCCACCAAGCACATACCCAGGCCGGTCCCGCACACGAGGATCCCTCTTTTAAACTGATTCTTGGCTACCGCCTCAGCAACTTTTATTCCCCAGTCAGTAAAATCGGTAGAATCAGCATTATACGTGCCGAAATCATGGTGGTCTATTTTTTTCTCTTTCAAGAAACTTTTTATTTCCTCTTTTAATCTGTAGCCAGCGTGATCTGCTCCTAGCGCTATCCTCAACTTTTTACCTTTTTCTTAAATTCAGCCAGTTTATCAGCGAGGGATCTATTTAGTCTTACTCTAAGGACAACTTTCCCTTTGAGGTAATTTGTACTTAAGACCTCTCCTTTTGAATGAACAAGGGAGATTAGATCGCTTCTCTGATAGGGAAAGCTAAACTCTGAATAAACTCTTTCTTTATCCAGAATCTGGGCTATTTTATCAAGCAGTTGATCCAGACCCTGACCCTGCAGGGCTGATATGACTATGCTGGAGTCAAAGGCTCTACGATAGCGGGAAAGTAGGTAGCCGTTGTTAACTAAATCTATTTTATTTAAAACATTAATAGTCGGTTTGTTTTCTACCTTTAACTGTTTTAGAACCGAATAAGTAGCCCTATTTTCCTCTTCCAGTTTGGCGTGAGAGACATCGAGAACATTTATGAGTAGGTCTGCATCCTCAATCTCACTTAAGGTAGCATGAAAGGCAGCTATGAGGTGATGGGGAAGCTTATTGATGAAACCAACCGTATCTGTGAGAAAGAGATTTTCGTGATTAGGAAGGATTGTCTTGCGCGTGATAGGATCTAAAGTGGCAAAAGGTTTATCATCTACCCCTGCCTCTGCTCCGCTAAGTGCATTGAGGAGGGTAGATTTACCTGCATTGGTATAGCCGATAATTGCGGCTGTGTAATAGGCTCTTCTTTTTCTATGTTTTTTTATGATCTTTCTTTGTTGCTCAATTTGCTTTAACTTTCCCTTTAGGTTGACGATTTTTTCTTTGATCCGCCGACGATCAACCTCCAGTTTAGTCTCTCCTGGTCCCCTTGTTCCAATGCCTCCTCCTAAACGGGAAAGAATAATACCTTTTCCTATCAAGCGGGGAAGCAGGTAACTCAATTGCGCCAGCTCGACCTGGAGCTTACCGGCTGCTGATCTGGCCCTTCTGGCAAAGATATCAAGAATTAGTTGGGTCCGATCAATGATCTTAACTCCTATCTCTTCTTCTAAATTCCGTTGTTGGCTTGGAGTTAGATCACCATCAAAGATAATTAGGTTTGCTGCACTTTCTCGAGCAAAATTAGCTATTTCAGTGACTTTTCCTTTTCCGATATAAAAGGTAGGATCTGGGGTAGGGCGATTTTGAATAGTTTTCAATATGACTTCGGCCCCTGCCGCTTCTGCAAGAGAGGCCAGTTCTTTTAAAGAATCCTCAACTGTCCAGTCACTTAAAGATCTGGGTTTCTTTTGTCTTAAGGCTACTAAAATGGCCTTCTCTTCCGGCCAAAACTCAGCTTTTCTTAACCTATTTTTTTTCGTAAGAATCTTCCCTCCTCACACAGTCTTTTTTCAATCTCGCATTTTTACCCTGCCTATCTTAATTATAGTCAGTAAATATTCAGTGAAGGACGTTCCATGTTGTTGACTGCAACGAGCAGAGCGGGTAGCCGCACCCTTTAGGGTGCGTATAAACGCAGGCTAGATTTTGCGCAGACTGAAGCCTGCGGCTACCGAGATTACTTCGCTCGTAATGACGGGGTTCACTAAGTATTTACTATAGTCATATACACAAGTATGTCAAGAAGCAGGACACATTTTTATTCAGACAAATTTTCCAGAACCTTTACTATAGCCTCGCCGAATTGTTCGGCAGATTGTGGGCCCTCTCCAGTGATGATCTTTCCTTCTACTTGAACAGGTTTTCCAGTGTAAGTGGCTCCTTTGGTCTCTAATTTGCTTATCTCTGAAGAGAAGACAGTGGCCTCGTTTCCGGACAGGACTCCTGCATTGGCTAGCGTTACCGGTGCAATGCAGATAGCACCGAGGATTTTACCTTTTTGCACCGCCTTTTGAGCAATTGAATGAGCCAGCGGATCATTCCAGTATTGGCTAGCCCCGCTACCTCCCACAAAGATAATTACATCATAGTCTTGGACCTTGACGCTGCTTAGCAATATGTCTGGCTTAACTGTCGCTCCTAACATGCCTCTGGAATCTTGTAAGGAGGTAGAGGCAATGGCAACTTTTATTCCCCGGTCCTCCAGTATTTTTTTGGGCTCCAACAGTTCTTCATCGCGAAAGTTTCTTTCCGCTATAATCATCGACTACTTCTTTTCTTTAAGTTTGGCCATCTTTTCACCTCCCTCCTAGGACAGTTTCTACCAGGGATTCTATATCTAATCCCTGTATCCTGAAAAGATCTTCTGACAGTCCTGAGCCACCGTAACCGATTATACCTAACTTTCGAAATCGTGGGACGAGGGAATTCTCAGCCAGAAAGTTGGCCACCAAACTGCCGAGTCCAGTCTTGACGTTATGGTCCTCATAAGTGACCACTATCCCTGTTCCAGCAGCTTCGGTTAAGGCTCTCTGATCCAGATCACTCAAGCAGCTAACGTTTATTATCCGTGCTCGACAGTCTCTTTTTTTTAAAGTTTCCCAGGCTTGGACAGCGCGGTGGACCATGCTTCCGGTGGTGATAATGGCAGCTTGGCCGCCTTCTCGTATCACTTCTGCCTTTCCATAGCGAAATTGATAGTCACCAGCAAAGAACGGACTGCCGTCCTCTCTTGAAATTACGCGAAACTTTGAGCGACCTACTCCCACGAAGAAATTACCAGGTTGGCTGGCAATGTAGCGAATAACCCGATCGGTCTGATTAGGGTCGGCAGGAATAATGATTTTGTATCCGTAGAGATTGTTGATTATACCCACGTAGTCTATGCACTGGTGGGTTTTTCCGTCCTGACCCACATCAATACCATTGTGAGTACAGACAAGTTTGAGATTGGTCTGGTTAAGGTCGTTTAGTCGATGCTGGTTATAGGTTTCATCAACACCGAAGACTCCGAAGTCAGCAAAGAAAGTGACAATCCCCTGAGTGGAGAGAGCACCCGCCACCGTAGCGGTATTATGCTCCTGAATCCCAGCTTGAAAGAAATGGTCCGGATGATCTTGAGCAAACTTTTGGGTTTTGACTGAACCTACCAGATCACAGTCCAGCACAGCTAAAGGACTTCTACCAGGCCGATTGGAATTGAGCTCGCCTAAATCTTTAAGGGCCTGACCAAATGCACTGCGGTTGTCAGTTATTTCGTCTGGCCCATAGCTACGGGGCTGGCCGCTATCTATCTTGATTTTCTCGGGTGGCCGTTTTTTCTCCGGTTTCCCTTCCAGAATTTTATTTCTCAGGTTAACATATCTCTCCATATCGTTCTCAAGGCCAAGTTCTGAAAGAGCAGCAGTACACTCATCGGAGGTTAGAGGCATACCATGAAATTCAAATTTGTTCTCCATAAAGGAGACACCTTTTCCCATAAGGGTATTGGCCATGATGACCGTCGGAGATTGGGTATTTTTTACCCCCGTTCGGATGGTTTGATAAATTTGCTGATAATCGTGTCCATCCGCTTCGAGAATTTCCCATCCGTCAGCAAGGTAGTTTTCTTTAATATTCTGAGGCATAATCTTATCAAGAGGACCGCTCAGTTGGAGTCGGTTGTAGTCGATGATTACCGTAAGATTGTTTAAGCTATATTTTTTGGCAAAGCGTCTTGCTTCTCCCACCTGACCTTTTGCCTGCTCACCATCACTCATAACTACGAAAACCTGATAGTTTCGCTGATGCAGTTTAGATGCCAAAGCAAACCCACAACCAGCAGAAAGGCCCTGACCCAGATTGCCACTGCTCCATTCCACACCAGGAATTCCTCGCTCTACATGCCCCTCGAAGATAGTTCCCGCTTTGCGGAATCTGGCGATGACACTATCCATCTCAAAAAAACCCACCCGAGCTAAAGCAGCGTAAACTCCGGGAGAAGTGTGTCCGTG
>JABUBM010000353.1_pt1 | contig 11113 bp, 11 predicted proteins | sample 7240321 | NCBI WGS metagenome assembly JABUBM01 (sample SAMN07256344, study PRJNA390944) | subsurface metagenome | isolation source: Methane hydrate marine sediment | place: Pacific Ocean: Eastern North Pacific, ODP site 1244 | collected 2002
GCAGCATAGGATGCCTAATAGCAACAATCCTCTTACCAGCTTTTCTTAGTGTGTCAACAATTTTTCTACTAGTCTGAGATTTACCACAACCGGTTCTAACAGCACAAACAGAAATTAATGGTTTATCCGTTTTTACTTGTGTATCCTTTGTACCAAGCATGGAAAATCTTGCACCAATAGAATTAACTAATGCTCCCTTTGCCATGACATAGTTATTTGTAACATCGCTATAACTAAAGACTACTTCATCAACATTGAGCTCTTTAATCAAATGGCGTAATTCTGCTTCATCATAGATTGGTATTCCATTGGGGTAGAGTTCACCAGATAGTTCGGCTGGATATTTTCTATCCACAATGTCAGGAATTTGTGTTGCTGTAAAAGCAACTATTTCGTATTTTGGATTATCACGATATAAAGTATTAAAATTGTGAAAATCCCTTCCCGCCCCACCCATTATAAGCACTCTGATTCGATCTGAAGACATACAAAAACCTCAAATTAACTTCTAATCGTACAATTTACTGTACCATGACCAACTTAAACATGAGTCTTTTAAAATTTCTGATTTGACATTACATTTTTAGTGTTTTTTAGATTTGATCTGCATAGACTGAAAAACACATTGTTGCTTTATTCTTGCATTTTTAAGTAAAAATACATGAACTCATTAAAATTATTTGTTACTATTATTGGCTTTTTATCATCAATCCATCTTGGCATTTCTATACTTTTCTTAATTAGACATGATTTTATTCCTACATTATAAGATCCCACGATGTCTGCCTCATATGAATCTCCAATCATGAAGGCTTGTTCTTTTGTTACTTGTAATTTGTCTAGTGCGTGAATAAAGATTTGTTTGTGAGGTTTTGGTTTTCCCACTTGTTCACTTGTTACATATCCATCTACAACTTCTAATAAATCCGTTTTTTTAATTCGTTGTTCTTGAACATAATGAATGCCATTAGACACTATAAAAAGATCAATTCCTCTATTTTTTACTTTTTTCAACAAACTTAGTGACTTCGGATCGAGTGTAGTATTTTCTATCAGATAACTAAGGTATTCTTCATCCACTTCTTTAGGACTATCTTCAAGGGCATATATTTCCTTCATTTTCTCAAACTCTCTCCAAAGGCTAGTGTTTATTTTTTCGTAATCATTTTTTCCTGCCTCCAGTACCTCATTAGGTAATTTATGCATTTGAAATAATCGTTCAAGTGCTTTATCTGCAGCTTTTTTATAATCAACAAGCGTGCCATCAAAATCAATTAGGAGTGCTTTTGTTTTTCTAAAAACATTCAAAACATCATTCTTCGTGAAAGGAAGGATATATTCCATAAATATCAGATTTTTAATTCTTAAAAAGTTTAACTAATAAAGGAAGTACTATTTGTTTATTTATGTGTTATATTTTTTCTTTTTTCCAACCTTTTTATTTATTATTTTCTGGATGATGAATAGTCCTGTAATGGATAGAAATAATCCTGCACATGTTCCTGCGATTATTGCAATTGCTTTTATTTGAGTTGGTGATTCTTTTGTGGCAAAAAATGCTATTAACATACCTATGATGCTGAATATAATTGGTGCAACTAGTCCATAAGCTAACATCTTCTTTGTTACATAGAATTCTGTTTTCTTATCTGTCATATTTTCACCAGTGTTGAAGCTCTATCATAACTTGTTTTAATATATGTCTTTACTTTCTCTATTTCCAAAAAGATAAGAAAAAATGGAGTAATGTCTACGATTTAAAAGCAAATATCTGTGTATTGATTTATTCTGGGGTAACAATCTGATTTTTCTGAAACTTATTATTGTGATTATGCTGATCTTTTTTTTCTTTTTCATAGGCACTTCGTTTTGTGAGTATTCTAGTTTATCTTACATGTTCTTACAATAACGTGTGTCACAAACAAAATAAGATATAAATCCCTTCATTTTATTATATTTGCTGAAAACCATGCCCGATATTGAGATAAACTCCAATGACTTAATTAAAGAAGGTTCTAATGTTCTCGTTGTGTTAGATGACAAAAAACGTTGGATCGTCAAGGTGAAAAGCGGAAAACAATTCCATTGTCACAAGGGATATTTTGACTATGAAGAAATAATTGGGAAACCTTATGGCATAAGACTCCTTACCAATAAATCCACCCCTTTAACAATCTACGACCCTCTTCCAAGCGACTATTTGAAAAATATCTCCCACAGTTCACAAATACTTTACTCTAAAGATATTGGCGCAATATTATTGAACGGTGGTATTTCTTCCGGTTCCAAGGTAGTAGAAACTGGTACGGGTAGTGGGGCACTAACTTCTATTTTAGCAACTTACGTCAAACCTGAAGGACATGTTTATAGTTATGAAATAAGAGAAGACGCCTTTAAAACAGCAACAAAAAACATTGAGAAACTTAATCTTACGCCTTATGTTACATTAAAGCATAAAGATGCTAGTTTAGGGTTTAATGAGGAAAATGTTGATGCAGTGGTTCTAGATTTGGGTAATCCTATAGAAGTGATACATCACGCTTATGATGTTTTACGTCCTAGTGGCTTAGTGTCTATATTTCTCCCAACCTATAATCAAGTTGAAAAGATTTTCGAGCAACTTAAACAGCTCAATTTTGGTGATATAACAGCAATAGAACTAATAAAAAGAGAAATACAACTTAAGAAGAATGCGATACGTCCTAAAACATGGATGGTAGGGCATACAGGTTTTCTAATATTTGCAAGAAAATACACAAAAACAATTTAGAAGGATAGAAAGAAAAAAAGAAATACTTTTAAGCGTATTTCTTTGTAGCCCTTCTTTCTTTAAGCCACCCATAGATTAGATAAAGTGCGACTATACCTATACCTATCGCGAAAATGGTACCTATTAAAAGAACTGCACCTGATGAACTGGTTTTAGCAAGAACTCTAACCTCAAGATCATTAATCAAATAAAAGTCTCTTGCAACCGGTCCTACTGTAGAATTGTAAGGATTCGCAATGATAAAATATATTGAAACGTTGTATATTGCTTCATAGTTGGTTATTTCTGCTTGCAATGTTGCAGTATATGTCTCTTTTGGACCAATTGTTCTATGATCAAGATCTAGTCCTACTGTGTAAGTTATATCGTATTGGGTGATATTTTCATAGTGAATAAAATCTGCATTAAGTGATAAAATTTCAACAGAATCGTTCCCTAAATTTGTTACTGTACCATAAAAATTCACTACAGAACCTCGTGTGATAACTGTCTCAGAGATAGAGCCATCCATTACAATTATCAACTCATCTTGGAGAGCATTAACATTATACGCAACGCTTGTAACCACTATAACTAAAAACATAACTAGCGAAATAGATTTCCTATTGCTTATTGTATTCATAAACATCAGCTTTATTCTTTTATTAACATCAATGAGAGTTCTCTTTTAATATCTGCATCATACCTTTCCAGTCTTCTTTCATAGGTGTTGTCGATTCTTATTTTACCATCTAAAATCTGCAAAATGACACCACCTCTGCAACTTATAAACTTATCAGCTAAGCTAAATTTTGTATCAATATTTGCATCTTTTTTAAGCTTTTTAGAAATCCCAGCCAAGAAATCTTTTGTTAAAAGTTTTTGATCTTCTTTACGATAGTAAATTATTAACTCTGTCTCTTCTAGGGTACTAGCTGCATCAAAAATCAGTTTCTCTAAACTTTTGGAGTATTTCTCAGTCTTGGTTAAGGTTTCTATTTTTTTCAGAGATTCTTCAATAAGATCTTCAACTAGCTTGTCATGAAATTTCGTTTTTTTTAGTCTAATTTCTAATTTTTGTTTTGCTTTCTTTTTTTGAAATTCTGATTCAGCTTTTTCAGAAGCGTCTTTAACTATACTCTCGCTCAATTTTTTTATCTTCTTCTCATTTTCTGATGTTATACTCTCTATAGCTGTTTTTTGTTCTTTCTCAATTTGTTTTATCTGAATTTCTGTTTTTGCTTTGATTTTTACAGTTATTTCTGGATTAAAATATTCATCACTCATTCTAAATACTCCTATTAGTCAGAGATGTTGTTTTGGAGATTAACGCACATCTTATAAGAATTGTGGTTTTGATTTTTTTTAGCAGGAAAATTCCGCTATTTTGCCATTATTTTAAATAATGTATAGGATAGGATAGGGAAACAAAATTTCATCTGTCAAATAGTGTTTCGTCGGTAGCAGATTTATACGCGTATAGGAAGAGAGCAAAGAAAAGGAATCCTGAAAGACCAATAATAATTGAAATAGCTCCTGCCCAGAAACGAGCAATGAAATTTACTGCGATAAAGATGGCAACCATAAATGACCCTCCATTATTATTATCTGCTTTTGAGAATTTCTTTCTCCACCTTATTACCGTTTCTAAGACCCCTAAAACTACTGCAACTATATTTATTATATACATTGATGTGTGCGCCGGATCCCATTTAGATACCAGACCATAAAGAAGAACAATTCCACCAAGTAGCCCCCCTTTAATGAATAGAGCTATTCGTTGGTTGAACTGGTTTAGTATAAGATACTTGTGATGCTCCTTCGCGAAGAAAAATGAAAAAGTTTCCAATAGCTATAGCACAAGCCAAACATAAAACAGCACCATAGAAAATAGGTGCAATGTCTGACCACTTGCTAAGAATTGGCACCATCACTAACTGATATTCGCTGTAAAACGCAATTGTAACCATTAACGGGATTGCAGCTAAAAATAATCCTGGAATAACAATAAGAATTGCCGGAACATGTTTCTTAATACCAAAAGCGTATAAAAGCAATTTTACTGCGAAGAATGCTCCGAAAACAGCTAATATGGGTCCTCCAAATGGTAAAATGAAGAAAAACAAGCAGAATATAGCATTAACAAAGTAAAAAAGACGAGTATCAATTCTAACTTTCCCTAAACTTCGCCACATCAATTCATAAGTGTCAGATATTCTGTTAGCTTTAACAATCGAGAAAAGTGTGAACGGGAGAGCAAAAATGAGAGGCGAAAGTATTTTTAAAATAACTAATTCACCTGTACCTGAAAGTGGATTCCTTCCCCAAAAGAAGAACTTGTCAAGTGTCAAGTCTTTCATCGGTCCTAATAGGAACCACACATAAAAATAAGCTGGGAAAACAAAAATTTGTATTAATACAATTAACCTGTTTACCATTAATCCTCTCAGTTCTACCATTTTCGTCTCCTTTATAGAAAGGTATACGCGAATAAAAAAACATTTCCTAATTGAAAAATCCTTTCTTAGTGATTTATATGTTTATTAGTCAAACATTGATACGAAACTAAACTAAATAATAAACTAAACTTTATTAATTTAGTCTACAATAGATGGATAGAGTGTGATGGCTGAACCAATAACTACCTTGGAAGAATTGTTTGCTAAATACAACATCCAACTCATGGATTTGGAATACATATTAAGCTTCATGAAGAAAGAGAATATTTCACCTCAACTAGCGATGCGAAGGATTAAGTTATTTGAAAAACTACAAGAAAAAATATCTCAAGTTCAATCTGATGAGAAAGTACAAGAATTAACTTCTGAATTGGATCATCTTTCCAAAATAGTTGAAGAACTTCAAGAAGAAAAAGATAAGCTCCAAGAGGAAAAAATACAGTTAGATAAGGCAATTGAAGACAGTAAACTACAACAAGATTTGTATGATGGAGAACGTGAAGAACTTAAAATGCAAATGAGTGCTCTTTTGGATTCTGTCGGTGTTTTAGAGAATGAGTATTCTGATGAGAAGAGCCTGAAAACTGAAGTACAAGATTATAAGAAGCAAATCGGGCTAATGACAGCTGCTTGTCAAACAATGAAAGAAAAAGTCAAAGAATTCGGTCTAAAATATGAACCACTCCAAACTTTAAGTTATGAAATTGAAAAAGGTCTAGAAATAATATCAAAAGGTAAAGAGTTACCAAAGAATTTAGTATTCGATATACCAGGTGAATTTTTAGTTTCTGCTCAAAAAACAAGGGTGATGAAAACTAAAGAACCACCAAGTACAGATGCAAAGAAAGAGGAAACAATATCTCCAGACCAAATAAGATTTGTACAACCTTCAAAACCACCATCACCCCCTTCCAAAACTGAGATTTCAACTCCTTCTACATCTCCTACCGTTCAACCAGATAAGGTTTCCACACCATCCTCACAACCTACAATTAAAGAAAACCTGTTTGCCGAACCTGAAGAAATACCTAAAGCTCCTACACCAGACCCCGAACCTGAATCCAAACCCGAACCCGAACCTGAATCCAAACCCGAACCCGAACCCGAGTTAAAGAAAAAGGAACCCCCTAAGAAAGTAGACATTGGAATCAAACCTGTTAAAGAAGAAAGCGCAGTATCCCCAAAGGTTGAAAAAATTCTCAAACTCTTTATTTCCTATGTTGCCCAAGCTGATTCAAACGAGAATTTCAAAGCTAGAGTATCTGCTATTTGCGATATGGATGAAGCTTACATTGAATTAGGCGGTTTGGCGATGGCTCAGATATATTCTTATCAGACACAATCAATAAAGAAGAAGAGTGAATTTGAGCGTCTGATAAACAGTTGGATTGATAACGGTTTACCTCGGTAAGTTAACATAATACACGCTTGATTCATCAACTATTTTTATTTACGTTATATTCATTCATCAGAAAAGATAAAAATAATGATGTAAAATTGACAAATAGGAAGTGGGCGAGTAGTCTAGCCCGGATAAGGCACCAGACTTCGGATCTGGAGGTCGCAGGTTCGAGTCCTGCCTCGCCCGCCAAACTAAACCTAAAAGTCAGGTTTCAACAATATCTTAAAACTGAAAGGTAGAATTAACATGTTTAAATCTATCAATATTCCTTGTAAAATAGCTATACTCTTTGTTCTATTGATTTCGAGTTCTTCCTTGATCGCAAGAGCTTATTTCGTTTTTGATGTTGATATAGGTGACACAGTAACTTATAACATTGTTGCATCAAGCGAAACAAACAATGCTTTTTGGGGTAGTTGGCCTCCAGGAACTTATTTCGGTGATTGGTCTGTTTCGGTAGGTGATAATGTTTCTTACACAATCTTAGGTGACATTGATACAGATTATGTGGGTAATATTCAGCTTGGAAATTATACTTTTGAAAATGTCAGAGATGTTGATCTCGCGAGTGCTTTAATTATCAGTATTTATCCATGGAGTGGTGGTTTCTTTGCAAATTTTTCCGATTGGGACTCAATAGAGAACTCTGTTGTTTCAGCCAATACTACCATTGAGAATCAAAATGATTTGAGTCTAGTTATAAATGGTAAACAACATACATTTAACGCAAAAATTTTCCATGTTCAGAATTATTATGGTCAATATTCAGATTTATATTATGATACAGAAACTGGTTTGTTTATAAATGGAACTACTTCTTTTGGAAATTATTCTCTTAGCCTTGTTCTCTCTGAAACAACTTTCGAGGTTGAACTTATTTCTGTTGAAGCTCATTTAGCTTTTCAGTTAATACTAATAACACTTCCAGTACTTACCATTTTGGTGAAGAAATTCCAGAAATTTAAATAGAAACATGGAACTTCTTGTTTCTTGTAGACATTTTCCTTTTAGTTTCCTAGCCACAACAATTATTAATTACAAATTGGTAATAGGAATTGAATAAATATGAGTGAGAACACACAAAAATGCTCCAGCTGTTCTGAAAGTGTCCCTTTGGAATATTCTGTCTGCCCATTTTGTGGTTTTGGTTTGTTAGAGTATGAAATGAAGAAATTCGCCTACAAACCTTCGATAAAAGAGGTTTTTATCCGTGTTTATAACTTCTTCCGTCATCCTTTTCCTACAATAGCAGAGATGGGAGTAGCAACAGAAACAAAAGGAGGGAACTTACTTATTCTCATATTCTCACTCTTCCTGTCATTACGTTTTTATGTTCTGCTAGTCGTGAAAACAGGATTTGATTTTGCTTTCATAATAGATCCAGGTGCTCCTGGAAAGTTCCAAATCTCACTGGGTTTTATCATGTTCCTATTAAGTATCCTGTTTCTACCGTTTACAATATGGTTGGTCTATAAACTTCTCTATTCTATGGGTACCTGGTTTATGGCCAAATTTGCTGCGATGTTAGGTTCAGATCTTTCAACCAAACAGCTCCGTACTATCGTAGGATACTCTATTGCCCCTGTTGTTATAGGGGAGTTTTTAGGTATCTTTTTTACTTTGATGGGTCCATCAGGCGGTTTAGGTACTTCCACTTCATTCAATGCAATACTCAGTTTCTTAATTGACTTTAATAACTCTGGTGCAATCATAGCTTATAAATTCATAATGATAGCTTTATGGTTAATTGTGTTAGTTTACACAGCTTTTGGTTTCAGAATCACAGGAAAAATGGCATGGGTAAATGCTTTCGTAGCGGCAACCGTGCCTATAGGCTTGTTTGTGTTCTTTTTCTACATACTAGGAATGTTTGGTGGGTAACATAATTTTCTTCCCTTCTTACTTCTTGGGTGATTCATTAGAACTATGAAAGGGTAACATATATCAGAAGAGTATTGTAATCAAAAATAACTTGGAAACAGATTTGTTTGAGGGTTAAAATGAGTTTTGAATTTAATAAAAGAATAAAAGACATAGGAGAGAGGGTTTTTTTGGCTAAAATTGCAGGTTTGATTGATGATGATATTTTAGGCTTTGATGATGATGCTTCTGCTTTCCTTCTACCTTCCGGAGAGATATTAGTGTTGAATGTAGATATGTTAGTTAAGAAAACAGACGTTCTTCCTAGTATGTCACATGCACAAATAGGTAATAAAGCTGTAACTATGTCTGTAAGCGATATTGTTGCAAAAGGAGTAAAACCTTTAGGATGCTTAGTAAGTGTTGGGTTTCCCTCAAACATGGATGTTCAAGAAGCAATGGCAATACTTGAAGGAGTAAAAGAGCAATGCACCAAGTATAATGTGTCTTTTCTCGGTGGAGATTTGAATGAAAGCTGTGATGTTATTATTGATGTTGTTACATTCGGACTTAGCAAAAAAGAATCTTTAGTATCTAGAAAAGGAGCAAAGAACGGTGATTTAGTATATAGCACTGGTTTGTTTGGTTGGACTTCTTTAGGTTTTAAAATTCAATTAGAAGACTTATCTGTCTCGCCTAGTTTAGCTGAAAACAGTAACAAATCTGTTAATCAACCTGAAGCAAAGATATCTTATCTTCCACTATTCAACAGTTCACCAATTATAGCTTGTATTGATAGTTCTGATGGGCTTTTCGTAAGTCTTTCAACATTAAGCACGTTAAATAATCTAGGGATTAAAGTTAATCACGTTCCAATTGATACTGAAGTGGCTGCATTTGCAGAAAAAAGAGGTTTGAACCCATTGGAACTCGCATTTCAAGGTGGTGAGGAGTTTGAATTACTTTTTGTTGTGTCTCTTAAGCACAAAATATATGTTGAGAAAAAGGCGAAAGACTTGGGATTGGATATTTATTATTTAGGATCATTTACTGAAGAACAAAAGGGTGTAGTCATTCTTGATCCGCTTTTCAGCGATTATGTGTTACCAGAAAAAGGTTTTGAACATTTTACAGAAAGTGATTAAGACTCTACCCAAAAATCCTTAATAACTTTTTTTCACATAGAAACTTGATTAGTATGGTAAAGATTACTAAAATTATCCCAAGAGAAATAATAGATTCAAGAGGAAATCCAACCGTTGAAGTTGATCTATATGCTGAAAACGGAGCTTTTGGACGCGCACTGGTGCCTTCTGGGGCTTCAACGGGTGAATATGAGGCGTTGGAATTCCGTGATAAAAATCATAGATTTCTTGGAAAAGGTGTTTTGAAAGCTATAAAGAATATCAAAGAGCTAATCGCACCCAAAGTTATCGGGTACGAAGTGACAGAACAAGAGAAAATAGACGAATTAATGCTTGAGATAGATGGAACTGATAATAAATCTAGATTGGGAGCCAATGCGATGTTGGGTGTTTCACTTGCTGTATGTAAAGCTGCAGCAAATAGTTTGGGTATTCCAATATTTGAATATTTGAATAAAGAAGCTTGTACTTTACCTGTTCCAATGTTGAATGTTATCAATGGAGGTAAACATGCTGGTGGAAATCTTAAAATTCAAGAATTCATGATTTTACCTCACGGTTTTACCAACTTCAGAGAAGCATTAAGAGCAGCATGTGAAGTGTATCAAGTCTTAAAGGTTAACCTCAAGAAATTTGGTTCCTCTGCAATAAATTTGGGCGACGAAGGTGGCTTTGGAAGTCCAGTAGATACAGCTCCTGAAGCATTAAATATGTTAATGGAAGCAATTGAAGGTGCAGGATATGAGTCAAGAAAACACATATCTATAGGACTAGATGCTGCGGCCTCGGAATTCTTTAGCGATAATTTCTATGAGGTAGATGGAAAGAAGTTAACTGGAGAAGAATTAGTCGATTATTATGTTGATTTGGTAAAAAGATACCCACTAATAAGCTTAGAAGATCCATTTGATGAAAACGATTTTACAACTTTTGCCAAACTTAAAGCTAGGTTGCCAGAGATATCAATTGTTGCTGATGATTTAACGGTAACAAATCCAAAAAGAATCCAAATGGCAATAGACCAAAAAGCTGCAAATTACTTACTATTAAAAGTAAATCAGATAGGAACGCTTACAGAGTCTCTTCAAGCAGCAAACTTAGCAAAAGATGATGGTTGGGGCATTAATATATCTCATCGATCAGGAGAAACCTGTGATGATTTCATTGCTGATTTGGCAGTTGCATTAAGCGCGGAACGTATAAAAACTGGTGCTCCTGCTCGTGGTGAACGCACAGCAAAATACAATCAATTATTACGAATTGAAGAAATGTTGGGTAAAAAGGCTAAATACTTGGGTAGTTTATAATTACATATTAAGGTATATATCCTGTTGAAGAGTGTGTAGCTATGCTTCAACTAAAATATGTCTCAATGTTATATTAATCAGCTCAATGAGAAGAAATACACCAATAATAGTAAAGATAATATTAATCCATGGATTATAGAGGGAAATTTTACAAGAAAGGAAAAAAACTGTGAGGAAGAGAAAAAACTAAG
>JABUBM010000354.1_pt1 | contig 11099 bp, 17 predicted proteins | sample 7240321 | NCBI WGS metagenome assembly JABUBM01 (sample SAMN07256344, study PRJNA390944) | subsurface metagenome | isolation source: Methane hydrate marine sediment | place: Pacific Ocean: Eastern North Pacific, ODP site 1244 | collected 2002
TATTTGATTTTCTGACCTAATTGGTTCTACAATATTCATTACTTTTTTACCCCCTTATTTTACTTAATCTATCTTACATAATAATAACATAGGTTAAGTAAAAAGCAAGTATTATCTTAATATAAATTTAATTATTCTGTAACCCTTATTTTATATAGCTTTTCTAATTATACACAATATGTATTGTGTTAAATACAAACTTCTCCGGACCTGGCCAGGAGAATCGATCTACACCAAAAAACAAAAAAACTTTTATACCCCTTAAATAGCCTTTTTTTTTGCCAAATCTATGAGCCACACCAAGGCCACACCAAGCCACACCAAGCAATGAGGAATCGAAAAAAAAATTCCTTTGTTTCCAACGGTTCCAGGCCTCGATTTTTCGATAATTTTCGGGTTTTTTTGCATTTTTAATTTATTGTATTTATTTTATCTTACGAGATTGTAATATAAGTTAAAGAAAAAACCCAAATAGACTTTCCGTCTTTATTCTTTCATACCGAAAAAAATACTTTTGTTAAGTAAAAAACCACACTAAGCCACACCAAGCGAATCGAGCTATATATACCCTTACAACGTTTTTATCTCTTAAGATTCCCCCAATTATACTCATTCGCTTTTAAGTCAAAAAAAAAACAAAGTCAGAATTTCTGTTTTTAAGCGAATTTTATACCCTGTTTTTAGGTCTTAACTGACCTTTTTACTTAACAAAATATAAAATCAATCTCTGCCTTTTTATATTGGCTAGCCAAGGATAGATATCTATAATATTTAATTACCCTAAATCCATTCTATCTAAATATTTAGAATCTAATCTCTCTTCAAAGTTATTATTAATTTATTCGGATCCTTATAATTAAATATGTTTATTGCTTTGCAGCGGTCTTTTTCACATTGAATCTCTATAGATCCATCCGGCAATAGGAAAAAAAGCTTTTTACTACATTTCGCGCACCTTACTATTATCTTTTCCATTAAAGTCAATCTACTCCCATCCGGAAATTAGCCCACCATATTTTTCTATCTCTTTGTAGCTTATTATATCATTAAAATCTATTCCCAGCCCACCACATAAGAACTTAATCATTTCCCCATTAGCCTCATCCCTTGCATATTTGTCGGGAATAATAAATTTTAACCTAGCAAATTCCTCGGGATAATATTTTCTGAATCTTTCCAATTTTGTTTTATCCTGAAATCGAAGATAACCTCCCTTAACTTCAACCCATGAATTCGAAGCGGGTAAATAAAAATCTGGCTTATAATACCTCTGCCCACGTTTAATAGTTTTAAATTCAAATTCCTTATATTCATAGATATACCATTCCCGGATATATCTATAATATCTAGCTATGTTGGCCTCCATTTTTGACCTAAAATATTGCTTCAGGTCTTTCCGATAACCGCCTTTTGCTATATGCATTTAATTATTCCTTTTAGATCTTCCCTAACATTTTTAATATAAACAGGACTACCATAATTACTACTGCCCCGAAAAGTGCCCACCAAGCCCAATCGTTAACCTCTTCTGCTTTTCTAACCGGCTTGCTAAATCCTTTAATTTTTTCTTCACCCCATTTTAATCTCATTTAATCATCTCCCTTATTGTTAAATCCAGAAATACAATATCCTTTTTGCCCCTTTTTGTGAGAGTAAATAAGGCCGTTTATCTTCTTATATTGCTCCGGGTTTATAAGTGGCAGCCTTTTTCTCATATCTACCCAAATGGTAGTTATAGAAACTTTAAATTTTAGCGCAGTAGTTTTTAATATTTCATTGTTCCGCAGCATAAATTCCGACTCATCAAATACCCTTTCCACGATAGTCTTAGAAAAATTAGATTTAATATTAACTTTGGCCCTCATTATTTAGCCCCTCCTTTCGCTGTCTTTATATCCACCCTAATAATATTAGGGTTCACCCTATAAACTTTTATTAATTTATCTTTTGATTCCATTCTGTCTACAGTGTCTTGATATAGAAACAATTCTAATAACTCTTTTACCATTTGTTCAATGCTTTCCATTATTTATCTCCTTTAATCTTTAAAATCTCTAATCATCTTCTCCTCTAATTTTTTAATTTTATTTTTCAGATCTATACAGGTTTCATTATTATCAGGCAGTTTTTTAATCATCTTTTTGTATTTTCTAATTTTGTTTTTTTCCAATCGATGTTCTGCCCTGTATTTTTGACACTTGTCTTTATTCCGGCCTATCTTTTTTGCTCCACCACCTATTTTTGCCATATTATTCTCCTTTCTTAACCTCAAATAAATGAAATACCAGCTCTCCCTTCCCCATCTGAAAGCTCCCTATATAATTATTTATTCTAAGGTAATCATCACCTAGAGGATGACCGGTCCCAGCCAATCTAAAATGCCTGGTCTCTTTCTCTGTTTCTGAATCTACCATTGCCCATAATTGAGGATTGCCTTTCTGGGTTTGGACCGTTAGTATTTTAGCATTTTTAGGCAATTCTAAAGTGAAATGGTTTTCCATATAAAGTATCGGATACTTATAAATCGTTAACATATTATTCTCCTTTCTTTTTTAATCTGGTTATTCTCTATATATCTTTCCAATATTTGGTGTCTATTTTATTCGCTATGCACAATGCTTCCCGATAAGATTTTTCCGTTCTATCCTTTTTAAAATGTTCAGTATATTCTTTTATATTAGGAATAAGTGGGAATTTCTTTATTCGTTCCAAATAATATGCAATAGCTTCTTTAAATTCCTCTTTTTTATAATCTTTAAATAATTTATACCATATTTCTTTTGATGCAATGGGTCGTTTCCCAAATTTATTTTCTAAAATAATAAAACATTCCTGGAATTCATTTTCTGTCATTTTGATCTACTCCTTTTATTCTTTATCAGTCATCCTATATTTTTCCGCCCTCTCTAACCAATCATTAATATAAATAGCAAAGTTCTTTATACTCCCTTCCTTTTTTGGATTCATTTTAAAATGTTCTCGGATTTTCATCAGTTCGACTGGGACATCTATATTGGGAAATCTCTTTACCCAATCATCAAAAATATCCTCATCAACTCCATGCCAGCTTAGAAGTTCCTGATCAAATTCTATGTTATTGGCTTTTCTTTTTTCTGTTTTTTCTTTTAAAGACGCGGAAACTTGATTCCGCACCTCTTCTCTTTCTTTATTAATATTAGGATTAAGATTAGTATTAAGATTAAGATTAGGATGCGATAGACTACGATAGTCTATCTTTTTTAACTTTTTTGTCTTTTTGCGTGAGTTATCCACAATATCTATGGAGTTATCCACAGTTTCCACAATTTTAGATAATCTATTGCGATCTATATTTGCCCACCTAATTAAATCCTTTGGTACTTCTCTTGATAATGCTTCAATGCCTGCATTTATTTTAGGATTATTTAATTGATGTTTAGTAAAATTCTTTATAGCTACCCACCCATTTTCATATTTAATTTTGTCATCCTCTTCAAATCTCTTTAGTATTTTATCGACCATCTCCCGATCTATACCTGTATCAAAAGCAATTCTATTCGTAGATATCTCGTAAATACCTATAATATTTGTAAGCGTATTAGTTAAGAGATAGAGAAAAAGTAATTTCTCGATAGGGTCTTTCTCAATTATATAATTGTCATCCCAAAACTTCGTATCTACATAACGTTTCTTACTCATTTAGTACCCCCACTTATTTCCTTATGGCCAAATAAATCAAAAAGGCTGTTATTATCATGCTTATGACCCAGCCCCACATTCTAATTTAACCCCTTTCTTATAGTTTTTTTATAGGAACATTAATATTTTTTATAGTATTTTTATAGTTTATTTATAGCCAGGGAATTCTTTTATTTCTTCCGGATATATATTTTTTATATTACCTAACAATATACTATCCTTTAAATATATTGGGATATTATTTTTTTTACAATATCTAACTATTGATTCTATCCATTCTCTTTTAGGGATGACCTTGCCTTTTCTATTACCCGTTTCCGCCCCTATAATTATCCAATTTACTTTCAAATGATGTAAGGATTCTGGTTCTATCCTTCTTAATATTGGCTCAATACTTACAAATTTAATAAGTCCTGCATTCTCTGGAGCAACTCTAAAATCAGAATAGCAGGTCTCTTTGTTATCAGTAATTGTTATTCCCAACCAGCAATTATCAGGGAATACATATTTTCTATATACTTCGGGTTCTCTGGTCAGGAATTGGAATGTATGTTGAGGATATAATTTTATTTTATCTAATACTTTTGACATCCATTCCCTCTCCCAATGAGCTATTTCACTCATAGATCCCACGAATATTCGTTGGGGTTTTTTGGGAAGTTTTTTATCAAATTGAGACTGTAGAAATGTAGGCTTGAAAGTGATTAATCCCCACAAATGTTTATCTGTCCAACTCCAATCAGAATAATTTTTCCATTGGTGATTAACTTCATTCTTATATATATGCTTATGAAATCTCTTTGCTATCTTTCTTGCATAACAATATTCACAATGATTTAGGCAACCCCAGATCGGATTCCAGGTGGCATTACACCATCCGATTTTATTTTTCACCTTCTTAGTCTCTCCCTATAATTTTTTTGAAATCTATTACTGTTAATTCATGACCTTTAAATATCGCTGATTCGCCATTCCCTCCGACATAATAAAGATTATTAGCGTCTAGGTCGCTTAGCATTTCTGTATATACAGCATCGATGCAGTCTAAATCTGTTATGATTTTAATTTCATCCCCATAAATTGTAATCAGATTAAATTCTTCTCGTTTACTTGTCATCTTCTCAATCCTCCTTTCTTTAAAAAATTCTTTGCTGGACCCGGGCTATTCTTTTATATGACATATCGATATATTCTTGTTTAAATCTAAAATAATGTTTCCGGGATAGCTTTAATTCTTCTTCTTGATATCTCACAATATTCTGAGACACTATCTATCCCTATATAATCTCGTTTTAATTCCTTACAGGCCATTAAAGTTGTTCCACTGCCACAAAAGGGGTCAAGCACTATTCCGCCTGTTGGGGTCTTAGTTAAAGTGCAAAGATATTTCATGAGGGCTAAAGGTTTGACAGTGGGATGATTATTTAATTGTGGCTTTAATGGTATTTCTTCCCATTCTGGGTTTTCACATTTACAAGGGCTTCCACTTGATTTTTGGTGTCCACATATTTTACATCTATAGTTGGAACGATGCCCAGTAATTGTTTTTTCCAACCCCTCACATCCTCTATTCCTTTCGGCCTTTGAACTTTTGGCGCAATAGAAAAAGCGGGAAACGCCACCTGAATCGTTATACCATTCCCTAAATCCTTTAAGTTTTGTTTTAGAATTTATAAAAGATTGTCCACGATAAATGTTTCCATTAGCATTATTATTTTGAGAGGACATTCCTTTTCTTTCCCCACTCTGCTCATCCAGCATATAACAAGGACATTCGGAGTTGGTATGAATTATTGCTTTGCCACTATATTGCATATCCTCCATTGGTGGTTTAGGCTTATTGCCACCAAAAGTATTTCCACCTGATTTATTTCTTATTGCTTTTCCGTCTTTTACTTTCCCTTCTTTCACCTCATCGCAAATACACTCTAATATTACATTGGCAGGGTAACGACCTTTATTTAAATCATATAATGGTGTATTTTGACTATTTTTTTTATTTCCAGTAAATCCTATTCCACTTGTTTTTTGAATTGTATTTTTGCTTCTTGCTCTATCTTCGTTTTTCAAATCTATTGATATCCTTCCCCCATCTATATTCAATCCTGCCACTCCCCACTTCAAAGCATTATTAGCATAACTGCCTTGATTAGGCTTCATGCAAACCAAGATCGGCTCGTAAGCTGGCTTTAGCCCATGTGATTTCCAGCCATCCCAGAGGATAGCATTTTTATCTGTTGGTTCTGTAATATAATCAGTTTTTCCAACTGTCCCACTTTCATATAAAGTATTTGATTTATCACATTTCTCTCTACTATTTGGATTTCTACCAGTTATATTTGGCTTTTTTCCGCTTTGTTTTTGAAGTTGCTTACCTATATCCGTTGCCTTCGGAAATCCACTCCCATAAAGCCACATAATACAGTCTTTTAGAATCCATCCAGCATCCTCAATTGCACAAGCCAACCTATGATAGGTTCTCGTGCCACCGAAGCATAATAGGGTTGCTCCTGGCTTGGCCACTCGGAGGGCTTCGGTAGCCCAGTTAAATACAAATTCATAATAATTTAATAAATCTTGTTTATGAAATCCTCTAAAAACTGGAAGTTGCTTAAATCCTTTTTTCTTATAAATATCTTCCCTTTGTATTTTTTGAAAATCAACAATTGTTCCACTATCCCATTGTTTTCTATTGCCAAATTTATCCCATTCCTTCCTCATAAACTCCAGCCCATAGGGTGGATCTGTTATTATAGTATCTATGCTATTACTGGGCATCTCCTTCATCACTTCAAGGCAATCGCCACATATTATTCTATTTATAAAATCTTCCGGATACTTCATTCAAAATATCTCCTGTTGAACTTTAGCTATTCTCTTATTCGCCATATCAATATATTCTTGTTTTATCTCAATACCGATAAATCTTTTTCTTTGTGTTAAAGCATATAGATTTTATACTGTTCTTTCTATCCTCGAGCCCTTACTCAATGTCGTAAAAACAAATTCGGAAGGAACATCGTTAGATCAGGAAAATAAGTTATCAAAAGAAGAGCACTTACCAAGGCCAGTAAAAAAGGCCAAATAGCTTCTGTTATTTCTTCAATCGATATCCGAGCAATCCTGCAGGCTACAAAAAGTGTTGGCCCCACCGGTGGTGTCGCTAAACCTATAGCAAGATTCACACACATAATCATGCCAAAATGAACTGGGTTTAAACCAATTTGTGTTACTACAGGAAGTAAAATAGGAACTAGGATAACACATGCTGCTGATATCTCCATAACACACCCTACTAGCAGAAGAAGTATATTTATAAAAAAAATTATTAATAGAGGATTATTTGATAAAGAAAGAAAAAAATGTGTTACTTGAAATGGTATATCGTTTATAATTAAAATAATAGAAAAAAATTTCGCTGCTGAAATAATAAATAAAACAATAGATGTTGTAACAGAAGCCCGAATACAAATTGAAGGTATCTTCTTAAATTTGAGTGTCTTTGTAATAAAGCCTAGTGCGGTACTATAAACTACTGCAACACAAGCAGCTTCAGTAGGAGTAAAAACCCCTCCCAGGATACCTCCTATTATTATTATTGGCATCAATAAAGCAGGAATTGCTTTCCAAAAAGCAGATGCCAACAATAACAAATTAAGAGTTTCTTCTATTTTAGGGAATTTATATTTTACTGCTTGGAAATAAGCAATAATAGCCATTGCGATTCCCATTATAATTCCTGGAATAATACCCGCTAAAAGTAGGGAAGATATCGATGTATTTGCAGCTACCCCATAAACCACCAGAATAATACTCGGAGGTATGATAGGACCAATGCATGATGAGGCAGCTGTAACCGCTGCACTATATTTAGCTGAATATCCTTCTTCTCCCATTGCAGGAATCATTATAGAACCTATAGCTGCTGTATCCGCGACCGCTGCTCCAGTGATACCTGCAAAAAATATACTAGTTAGTATATTAACCTGGGCTAATGCTCCTGGAATACGTCCAACTAAAACTTGAGCAAAATGGATCAATCTTTTTGACAATCCTGTTTCTGTCATTATTTCCCCTGCTAAAATAAAGAAAGGAATAGCCATTAAAGGAAAAGAGTCGATTCCAAAGAACATATATTCTGGAATAGCGTTTAGAGGCATGGTTCCTTGAATTCTAATTATTATAAGAGAGGTAAGGCCAATTACAAAAGCAATCGGTAAACCAATAATTAACAGGGAAAGAAATGTTAAAACAATTACAATAGCCATTTTTTTATACCTCTTTCAATACCACCTCATAGAGAAGTTAAAATTATTCCATGAGGTGGTATTTTAAAAATCTAATTATTCTACTGCATTAACCCATTTTTCGATAATTTCCTTACCAATAAATTTTTCCTGTTCCTCATATACACTCTTACATTGTGCACGGAAACGTACTAATTCTTGAGTACTAAGTTGGTTAATTTCCATATATTCAGCTAATTCTTGAAGTTGAGCTTTTTCATCGCGTTGAGCCTGTTCTCGTTGCCAGGTTATTACTTCTTTTGCAGTTTCCCTTAGGATCTCTTGATATTCTTGAGGTAAATTATAGAAAAAATCTTTATTGATAAAGTAAATGTTGGGATCATAAGTATGCCCTGTTAATGATAAATATTTTTGGACTTCATACAATTTAGCTCCATAGATATTAACTACAGGGTTTTCTTGAGCATCTACAACACCTTGCTGTAAAGCCATGTATAATTCAGCCCATGGAATTGGTGTTGGTAAAGCCTTCAGAGCTCTAAAAGTAGCTATAAATATGGGACTTTGCATCACCCTTACTTTTATTCCTTTAAGATCTTCCCACTTGTATACAGGTCTTACATTATTTGTAAGATGCCTAATTCCATTTTCAGGATATCCTAATCCAACAAACCCATAATCTTCAAGTTTTTCCAAAAGTTCAGTACCTAAAGAACTATCCAAAAGAGTGTACCATTGTTCACGACTTGTAAATAAGTAAGGTAAATTTAATACACCGAAAGCAGGTTCATAAGCTACAACCGGCGCGAGGGCTGCATCTACCATAGTTTGAGTCCCTATTCTAACCGCCTCTAATGCTTCACGACCGCCACCTAACACAGCCCCAATGTACAATTTAACCTCGATATCCCCATTGGTTCGATCCTCAACAAGTTCTGCAAATTTTTCTTCTGCTTTAGTCAAATTGTGCGTTGCAGGCATTGGGCCATTAAAGATGATTTTATACTTAGCTGCAAAAACATTGGAACTCAATAGAATGAGAATAATCAGCATACCTATTAAGCTAAAAAAAATCTTTTTATTTTTCATTTCAATTCTCCTTTTATTTTTAAATATAATTTATTCGTAAAATTCTTAGCCTACCATTCTACATAAATTCTTGCTAATTCATTTATTTTTTTATCACCCCCTTTTTATTTTTAAATATAATTTATTCATTTATTTTTTTATCACCCCCTTTTTATTGATTAGGATTTGCTTAAATTTTAAGTCTTTCTTTTCAATCGAGATCGCAACATCCTTTTCTATACCAGCAATTAAAGCTATCTGCTGGATAAACATCAAAAAACCACCTATAGGAATAGATATAAAAGGCCAGAACATAGAAATTCTTAGTGCAGGAGAAAGCTGGACTTTAACGTGAACAGCATGGACCCACCCCCACCAGATAAGATGTGCTAAAAAAATTAATATTAAGCCTTGTATTATATATATCATCCTCCTCTTAATTTGCTCGGGCAGAAACTTCAACAAAACTACCATACCTATATGTGCTTTTTGGCGTAATGCAATACTCGAACCTACAAAAGTGAGCCAAATCATAATGTATCGGGCTAATTCCTCGGTTCCGATTAATGGCATTTTAAGAAAATAACGGAAAAATACCTCAAAAGTTATAGTTGCCGTAAGGGCTAATATCAAAACAACTACAGAAATGCGAGCAAATTTGTCAGCATCGGAACTAACTCTAAAAATAATCTTTTTTATCTTCACGTTTACTTTAATCCTCTTATGCTTTTTCTTTTCTTTTCTTCCCAGGGATCCTTCATCTTATTTATCCCCCTCGATTACATAAACCTTTACCAGTCTCCGACCCCAAGCAATGGCTTCTTCATAAGTAGAAAAGCATAGATCTATTTTCCAGCCCTTGATTGCCGATCCCCGGTCATTACACTTGCCGACCCCATAACCTTCAATCCACACCTTTTGACCCATGCGTAGAGGACCATTCTTTTCATCTATAGCGACCGATCCTCTACCAGCCACGTCGCCTATGGCAGTGAAGCCATCATTAAAAGGGTAAGTACACTCGGGTCCCGGATAATACCCGGTGGCTTCCAGAATAAAATATTCTGGCTCTTTTGCCGGTACTGGTAAGGTATAAATAACGTATAAAATCGAAATTAATATAATATATAAGACCAGCCAAGTTAATCTATCGATATTCTTCATCTTCTTTTGCCTCTCTTCTTATAGGATCTGGCCCGGTTAAAGGGTCGATAAATTACAGCAGTCCTTACTTGACCATAATTTATGGTAACCGAGCCAGACCCGGTTTATTTAAATAAGGTCATTCCCTATTTATTATTGATTCGGATTTTGATTTCATATATTAATTTATTAATAGTATTTTTAATATATTTTTCTTTTGAATATCTCTTAGCATAAAAGCCATTTTCGACATCTTCAATTACTTGTTCGATTGTAGTTTTAAAAACCTTTCTTAGCTGCTCTAACTTTTCTTCTTTCACCTTCTCACCCCCCTTTTACCAAGCCTCCGTTTAGGTCCTTATAACTGAGAGCCAAAGTCTGGGTTCTGGAAAACACTCAGTTCGACCTTGCGGAGGCTTGTTTTTATTTTTTCCCTTAAAATGAAAATAGCCAAAACAAAAAAGACCAGATACCAACAGGAGCATCGAGAACCTGTTGAAATGTCCGGTCTTATCATTTTGGCTATTTAATTTTGATATTAAGTTATATAACATAAAAAACCCCAGACATCCTTAAATGTCCAAGGTTTTATTTGTTTCTGTTATAACAAGTGTTATATCCCATAATATATCTTATGTATAGTAATATACATTTTATTATATTTTCCTCATTTTTTCTGATTTATTAACTATAGATGAAATATATAAAGTAATAATGATATTGCCACACATTCTTCGAAAGCTCGCAATGACAATGACAGATAGTAAGATTATCATTACATTAATATTATTTATTAGCAGTTAGCAGGTTAAATGAAAAGCAGCAATTAGGTTATTATTTTTATAAAGTTTGTTATATTCGTCACAGGCGTCTCCGGTTTTTTTTACAATTACTTGTTTGGTACCAGATGATTTTATATGTTCTATTAATTCTTCCGGTACCTTCATTAAACCATAATATCCA
>JABUBM010000355.1_pt1 | contig 11070 bp, 10 predicted proteins | sample 7240321 | NCBI WGS metagenome assembly JABUBM01 (sample SAMN07256344, study PRJNA390944) | subsurface metagenome | isolation source: Methane hydrate marine sediment | place: Pacific Ocean: Eastern North Pacific, ODP site 1244 | collected 2002
AAATTATAGCGAGACACAAGAAAACTTACAAATTTCCGATACACCTTTATTAAAGGGAGATACTGGGGTTGGGCTTGTTGAAATTGATAGCCAATTAAGGGTTCTAGCAAAATCATATCTCTCGATGGGTGATTTTTTTAAGGCGTTAGAATGCTCGTTAAAACTATCCGATGAAGGAGAAAAAAATAAGGTTTTATTATAGTTTGATTAGAGCTAATGCAACAGCTAATTTAGACGCTACATTAGAAGTTATTAAAAAATTAAACGATAGAAATAAAAAAAATCAAGTAATAGAAAAATAACACTTGACTTACTAAATACTAATCAAGATCAAGTTATTAGAGTTCTTTCTTTTATCGACGACGCTTCATTAAAGGAAAAGGCGCTTGTTAACATCATTAGCAAATCTCTGGAAAATGGTTTTAATTTAGCTCTTAAATTTTCCGAGTCTATTGAAGATGAGATCGTAAAAATTAAAGTTTTATTTAATGTTATAAAAAAATTACATGAAAAAAATAATAATGCATTAATTCTTAAAATTATAAATCAAATCAATCAGATTATTCTCAATTCTAATAAAATTGTTTTATCAGCTAAAGATTATAAAAATCCTGCTTACGCATTTTTTAGAGGAACCATATGCATTATAGCGGAATTAGATTGTCCAGAAGCTGCCGATACGGTCATAGGGGGAATAAATTCGGTAGAGCTAAGAGAAAGAGTTGCTAAAGACTTATTTAATGAAATTTACGAGATGGTTAAAGAGAAAAAAACTAAAGTTGAACCTATAGGAACATTTTCTCAATTCTTTCTATTAAATACTTACGCTTCAAAAATCTCTAAAGAAATACAAAATTTTTCCCTCATTGGAGGAAATGCAAGCAGTAACATTCTAATGGGCGATTATAAATTCAATATCGCTCTCATATCGCTATTTAGTTTTAATTTTAGCATATTTCCTATTATTGATAGAGTTTATTCGGAGTTAAAGTACAGTTCGGATAAATCGATTGCATATTACATCTATCCCTCAATCAAAAATCACAATCAAGAAGAATTAGTAGTAATACAATCTACATTAAAAAAGTTCTTTCAACCCGAAAAAATTTCAAAACAAGTTGTAATTTTTAATTTTGACTTCATTCCCTATTTAGGAAAACCTACAATTATTCTCTCTTCTGAATTAGATAAGACGAATTCAATTAAAACCAAAATCATAAAGGACCTTGGAGATCGCGTTAATTTACTAACAGATGACTCGTTATTTAAGGGGGGCGAAACTGTGGACAATCTAAATCGCATATTCTATGGTAGTAATTTCAAGATAGTTAATTTAGTTTTATCGTATGAATTCATTAACAATTACGATATGTTTAAAGCGTTTATCCAATCAATAATGTAATTTAATAAGTTTTCAAACTAAAATTCAAAAGTGAATAAATTTATGGCTAAGGATAAAAAAAAAAAGAAGAAGAAAGGATCAGGTGGAGATGATTATGGTACTTTCTCGCAACTTATGGGACAAGATACGGGTAAGAAGCATAGATCTAAAGCAAAGGCAGTGTCAGGGCTTCCTTCAGGTGTTTATATTGGAGAACCCGTAGATAGATCTTCAGATCAATTGTTTCTTGGAACGGATTACAGAGAAGTACATATACCCGAAAGATCTTGGGGGGAAATCTTAGCCGATATCGAGCATTGGACCCCATTACCATTCACGCATGGAATTGAAATGGAATTAATTATCGCAGATGACAATGGTAACTACCCGCCTGGTGATGAAATGGTTTATCGGATGAAAGAGATCGTAAAAGATGCCATAAAAATTATGGACCAGATTTTATACAAAGGAAGAAGCGATTTCTTACCTGTTCCCGATTATATTCGCGAAAAAGTATTGGCAAGACCTTATGGGAAGGATGACATTGAAAAAGGATATGTAATGGATATTAGGTATTCACTTCCAGATGGAAATGTCGTTGACATTGATACTTTTGGTCGTGATGGTAATGTTACAGCAGTTACTTATATATTAGAACTCGTAACGCCCCCATGTGAATATGTTGAGGAGCTGGCTTATTGGGGATCAACCTTATTTCTTTTAGCAAAAAACACCCTACCAAGAGATTTACACATCATAGCTTCAGCCATTAATCCAGCAGCTAAAGAATATATGAGAGGTCTTACTCAAGCAGACCATAGCCACATTGGCTCCTTTAAATCTGATTTAGAAAAAGTGCAAGCATATTGTATGATTCGTAACTTTATTCCGCATATAATTGCTCTTACCTGCAATTCACCTATATTAAATAATAAACCAACAGATGTTATTAAAATAGTTAATAACCGAATTACTGCACCAAATTGCGTACGTTCTTTAAGGTTAAAAAATAACACTACAATGTTAAGTAACAACGACCCTAAGCATTTTCCTCCTTATATAACTTCGGGAGACCAAGATACTATCAACTATTTTCTTCAGGTTGTCCAAAAAGCGAGTTTAGAGGATGGACGCTTCCAAGACGTGTTTCCTTTCACAGATTGGAACACAATTGAAATAAGGGTTAGCGACGCTCAAATTTCAATATGCCGTAGAATAGGAATCGCCTTATTACTACAAGCGATGTGTTATAAAACTCGAAAGTTATTAGAACAGGGAGCATGGGTGCCAGACGCGGGTAGCGAGACGATCGCATATAACAGAAAGACTACCATCGAAAGAGGGTTAATATCATTATTTCGCCCTCAAAATCTTACTCGAGAACATCTCGCTCAATACGACCCGAATTTTGCAGAACAATATTTAGGACCTGAGAATCAACCTATAAGGTATATGATGCAGGCAGTTCAAAGGATGTTTTTCTACTTAAAGGACGAATTAAAAGAACTTGGTTTTCTCTACTCGCCATTTTTGAAACCTATACTTCAATCAGTTTTTGGAAGCGTAAGCTACGCGGAACCTCCGATAACTGAAGCGGAATACCAATTAAGCTTATATCAATACAAATTGAACAACGGAGAAGACCCTAACATTCTATATGATTTAATATATTTCACTATCCTTTATTGCCAGGATCCTCTAAATAATCCGCTTACAGGCGTATTATCTCTTCCAAAAGAAATGAGAGATTAAAAAAAAAAAAGTTAAAAACATTAAGACTGAAAAAAATGCTAACAGCAACTATAGAACAAGAAGGAAAAACGCGAATAGAAAATATATTTGTAATCGATGCCCACTCGCATTTAGGAGAAGATGTGGATGGAGCAAAAATGATGAATCCGCTAGCACCTGGTACAGGAACTTTTGATTTTTGGGGTAATGTTCAAGGAAGATTAAAATCAGAATGGGTAAAAACTGGAGAACAATCCTTTAGAACTTCAATGGATGGGAAATCGACTAGAATTACTTGGTCGTTCAATCATTATCCTTTTACAGATAAATTGTATGTTGCATTAGAAGCATTGGGAAAAAGGTATTCTGATTTAAAAGAAAAGTCAAAATTTTATTCTTTCATCGATCAAGGCGTTGTTTTTCCTTTTCAAGATGTTTTTAGAGATAAACATCCAGAAGCTTTGTATCGAGCTAGCAACATTAACGTTTCCAGATTTACTACGCGCTTCCCATTTTCTATGAAACTAATTGGATACGCTCGCTGCGATCCTATGGAAGGAGAAAAGGCGATTAAGGAGGTAACCTACGCTCGAGAAGTATTAGGTCTCCGGGGTCTAAAATTACATCCTCGATCAGAAAGATGGATCGATGATATTAAAACGGGCAAACCACTTAAGGTTTTAATTGAAGCCGCAAGTCATTCCATGCCCGTATTATTCGATACTCGCGGAAGAGGCTCAATATTAGACATCGCCGAATTAATTAGAACAACTAGAACAACGTTAGCTCAACATTATCCAGAGTTATTACCTCATTTCAAGGTTATAATCGCACATTTCGCTCAAGGAAATATTGGCGATTACGAAGTCTATAATGCGATTGTTCAACCGAACACTTATGGCGATTTATCTATGCTTCATGGAGAGGGAGCTGGGAACTTTTTAGAAGATTTTCGACAATGGTTTAAAGCAAATAATAAAATAAGAGTCGATAATCGAGATTGGTCCGAATACCTTCTATACGCCTCAGATTACCCTTACTTTGGAGATATTCACGCTCAAAAGCTTCTGATATACATTATAAATAAACGGTTTTTTGACACGGGTGGAACTATTAAAGACGTCAGAAATATCATGGGTTTAAACCAGATAAAAATTCTTCCTGAGTATAACTTACCTCAAAATAAAAACAACGAAACCCATCAAATAGTAACCCTACTTCTTATGAAATCGCTATAAAAGCTTTGGCAAAATTAATCGTAGAAAACAAGGTCGATATTAAAAGATTCTGCATTCAATTCAAGGATACATGGGATAACTTTAACGACGATATTTTATTGAACGCTTTCACACCGACTACCAAAGAAGAAGTTCCAATCATGCTAACTCAATTGGTAAAAGATCAAATCGCTTTGTTTGCGCCCTTAAACAAAGAGGCAGCGTGGAATAAGTTTGGATATAAATATTTCAACCCAAAAGATCGCGCGTTTTTCGCATCTATCTTCAAACAAAACTACTTGGCTACGGACGAAAAACAAACGGTTGAATGTTTAACTCAGATTTTTCGTTAAAATTTTGATTAATTCACATGAAGATATCAATTCTTTTTAAATTTACGTATCTGAAGAATTTAAATTGTAAATATAAATAAATTATTTCTTATTGTTTAAATTAAATTTCGATTGAAATATAGATAAAGTGTAAAACATTATTCTTTAATGAAACATGTGATTTGTTTTAGAGATATAAATTTCTTAAATCTAATTTGTGAAGTTGTGGAAAATTGAAAGGGATTATAATTGTAGGGTTTGAAGAAAATTCTGAAACATATATAGATACGCAGTTCCCAATTAATATCTGTGAATTCTTAGGAGTGACCCCAAATCTCTTAAAAGATTTAGTCGAACACCACCTGAACAAAAAGATGGAACCTAATTATGTTGAAATGAAACTAGACGACGAGATTAGCGTAGCAAGTTTCTATTCGGGATTTTCATTTAGACATTATGTGGGAAAACCCAATTTCGCGATAATTATTTTCTTATCCCAAGATGATGTTCTTTCTAACGAGTTTGAAGGAATGATGCGACGGATTGCCCACGAATTATTACCGAAAAGGGAAGCGCTTAATTTCGACGATATTTTAGGTCAATATTATGAAATGTTAAAGAAGGAAGAATTAACTTCCTATTGGGAAGAAATCATAGAGGGGGAAACAAGTGTAATTGTTGTTAAAAAAAAAAAAGAAGAAAAACAAGATACTGAAGAAACTGAAGATGTTAAAAGAGAAATTGTTGAAGAACAGATGAGCGAGGTTAGTAGTGCAGATTTTTTGCAAGAAAATGAAGATTTAAAAGCTGAAATTACAGAACTTCAAAATCTTATAGAGGAAAAAAAGAGGAAAATTAGGGAATTAACGAGAAAATTTACCGAACTTATGTCGGAGAATACAACAAAAACCGAAGAAATTCAATCTCTCAAAGAGGAAATAAGCGAACAATACATAAAACTAGAGAAATGGAGCCAGCAAATGGCTGATCTTAACGAAAACAACGCGAAATTAATGAACGATATAAAAAAATTCAATCATAAAATAATTGAAAGAGATGACTTCTTAAAAGAAAAAGAAAGGAAAATCGAAGAACTTTCGATAAAATTGACAAGTGTAGATGAATTTGATGAAAAAGCCGAAATAATGCTTCAAGAAAAAGAAGACTTAATAAATATTAACGTTAGTTTAAATTCTGAAATAGTAAGGCTAGAAAAAGAAATTAAAAATTTGAAAAACGAAGTTGAGAAATCCCAAAACCAAATTACAATCCATATAGACACGATAACAAATTTAAAACTTGATGCCAAAAACCTTAAATCTAAAATCTCAAGTGTAGATGAAGAGAAAGAGAAGTTAAAAGATCAATCGTTAGATCTTAAAAAGGAAGTCAAAGTATTAAGACGGGAAAGAGATCATTATAAAAAAATTGTAAAAGAAAATAACCTCCTATAATGATTACAAAAGTTAATAAAAAAAAACAGAAAAAAATAATACCGCAATTCCGTCATTAACCGAATCAATCGCATGATGCCTTGACTTGGTCGGTTCACAAAAATGTTTCATGGAAATCTTCGTTAAAATCGCCAACGAACCCGCCTTGGTCGATAATTGCTTTATTCTTGTGGTAGAAATCGCGATATTCCTGAACGCAAAACATGCAATACCATTCCCTCAAGGGGGCGTGAAAATATGGATTACGGATCTGGAGTTGATGTAGATTCAGAAGATAATATATACTTTGTTGGAGATGGCACTATTGACGGATGGGGTTTAAAAAATATTTATATTGGTAAATTTGACAGTTCTGGTACCCTGTTTTCTGAATCTCTCTGGGGTGGAGGCGATATTGAGGTTGGCCATGCTATTACAATTAATAAAGCAACGAACGATATCTATATAGCAGGCGATTCTTCTAGCTTTAATTTAGAACATAGCTCCGATCTAGTTATGATAAAATCTGAGTCTACTTTATCGAGAAGTTGAAAAAATTATTTTCCAATATTACATATACAAAAAAGAGAAAAAAAAAATTATAAATTAATTTTATTACTAAATTATTCGCTTCTTAGAATGAATTTTAGCAATGATCACTAAAACAGCTACTCCGCTAAACATCAGAATCAGGATACTCGTTATGAAGAAATCCAGACCAATAAAAAACTCCTCAGTAGGTTCTTTCTTTTCTACTGTTACTTCTGCAGATGCAAGATTTCCTGCTTCGTCTTCAGCATAGAATGTAATGGTAACATCTCCGAAAGGTAATTCTGCCCATGCTGTTTGATCAAACGTACCGGTTAAACTTGTGATGGTGTAAGTCGTTCCTCCTGCTTCGAGAGTGTACCAAATAGTATCCAAATTGAGTTCATCAATAGATATATTGTAATTTGGAGCATCTAAACCAAATATACTATCAAGTAAAGGAAAGATTATTGTAATAACAGGAGCAATGTCATCGCCATCTTCCCATATTGGAAAATTATCTTGATTTCCCGCTGTGCCTGGAATTATATACGGTGTATCACCTATTCCGTCATCGTTTGCATCAACACCCGCGTAATCATCCCAGTAATTACCGATTGAAGCACTATTCCAATCGTTATTGGTTCCCAAATCATTTGCATGTACGCCATTCCCGATAAAGTAATTTTCATAGAATAAATTATCACTTGACGAACTATCAACATTTATTCCAAAGTCGTTATCGGTTACTCTATTTTCCGAAAAAATGTTATCAAAACTATTCTCTATATCAAATCCATTTAATGTGTTATTTCTTATAATATTTCCCAAAAATTCATTAAAAGAACTATCCAATACCCATATTCCGTGTTGGTAATTATCTTCATTTGTATTTTCCGAGAGAATGTTAAAATTACTTTGGTATAAAATAATTCCACACCAAATCTTCTGATCCTTTACGAGATTCCCTGTAACAATATTATTAATACAGTCATAAAGCAAAAGAATTCCATGATTTGAATTTTTATAGGCAGTATTTCCCATTATGGTATTTTCATCACAATCCTCCAGACGAATCCCTTGGAAATGATTTTCTACAAAGTTTCCATCAATTATGATGTTATCACAATATAATAAAGAAATTCCTGTTCCACTAAAGTCACCATATAAATCATTTCCTAGAATCTCATTATAAGAACTATAATAGATATGCATTCCAAAAACATTATTAGAAAAATCATTCTCGATTAATTTCCCGTTCGCAACATTGTTCAAATAGATTGCATTATATCCATTGTAAAGCGTGCAAGTTCGAATTATAAAATATGCATTGGAATTTTGAATATTTATGCAATCACCACCAAGACCATCTATTTCCAAATTTTCGAGTAGATAAGGATCTCCTTCAGTTCCTGAACCAGTACACCAAGTTTGTGTAACCGCCCAAGCCCAATCACTACCAGGAACAAAGTCATCTATAAAGATCGGAGAAACTACGACGGAAATCTTTAACTCTGTAAAAATGTCTTCGCTTCTGTTGGTTTTATCAACTGATTTTAAATTATTTTGAGATAAGCCATAATTTAGTAAGAAGATGGATACACCAAATAGAATGATTAGACATCCTAAGGCTTTTACATTCCTTTTTTCTAAAATTTTATTTTTATTCATAGATTTCACCACACTAAGTGTGTTAACAATTAAGATTATATGGTACTATTTAAAGATATTTAGAATGATAGATTTTATTCACATTATATTGAGAATTCCAACAATCGATTTTGATGAACATACAACAGAAGTAGTAATTAGTCTTTAAGGATAATTCTGCAAATAATGGAAAAATATATACAAAAGGTCTATTTAGGTTTGTTCGTCACATAAACTATTTAGGTGATGTTGTATGGATTTCAGGATTCGCCTTAATGACAAGAAAAGTATGGTTATCGCTAATGCCTTTATTATGTATTATTAGCTTCATCTTTTTTAATATTCCTTCACTGGATAAATATTTGAAAGAAAAATATGGAAAAAAAAATAAAATTAAATCAAAGCTAATCTACTAGTTTTTTGGTAATAGTTTAGCTCTATTAAGCTCTATTAATATTCTCAATATTTTTTATTTCTATTATTTTCTTAATTTTTTTATTTTTTTAAAGTGAACGTATTTCTATTGATTTTTAGAACGCATGTTCTACGATAGCCCGTTACCAAATGGTTTGTTTTAGAAGTAGTTTTTAACCGACCTATTTCGAGTTGAGGTTCGTCGCAAATTATCAATTCGATAAATCCATTCTTTTTAAATAAGAAAATATCTTCTCAATTCACACCAAAACCAAAAAAATAATACGAGTTAAAAACTAAATGTTAAACAAAAAACCAACCAAGAAAAGATTCTCAAGTATAGATGAAGAAAAAGAGAATGTAAAAGATCAATCGTTAGATCTTAAAAAGGAAATCAAAGTATTAAGACGGGAAAGAGATCATTATAAAAAAATTGTAAAAGAAAATAATCTCCTATAATGATTTTCTACGCTTAATTACTTTTCCTACTTTTCCCTCGCCTAACTTGAAAACGATAAGGAAAAGCATATTTTTATAAACATATACTTTTTTAATAATAATAACAAATTTAAATCTAAAAATCTAATATAATTATAACTATAAGTTATTAAAATAAGAGTGGTGTATTAATTGTCAATTGATACAAAAAGTTTTGATAATATTCTTTCGAAGATTATAAAATCCGAAAGTGGAATCAAGAAAGTAATTTTGGTTGATAGAACTGGTCTAACAATCGCGAGTGTTTCAAAATTTTCCTATTTTCCAGCTGATGTCGACGGGATCGGTGCAATTGCCTCAGCGGTTTTTTGTGCATCCGAAGAACAAGGAAAGAATCTAGAATTAGGCGGTTTAGAAATCGTTACGAGTGAATTTTTAGGTGGAAAGATCTTTGCGTCAAGTTGTGGGCCAAAAGGCGTGTTAACTCTTATTTCTGATCCAGACATAAATATTGGGTTAATTAGATTAATACTTAAGCGTTCAGGAGACGAATTAAAGGAAATCTTAGACGAATTCTTATCAGATATTCCTGAATCATTCGACTCTGGGCTGGATTTAAGCGATTTGGACGAACTAACTCCAGATTAATTTTAACATTTTTTCAACTCCTTCTTAATATATTATTTGTACCGAAGTAAATTTTACTTAAACTTATTTATTACATAATTAACTTATTTAATCTTGAAGTTGCATTATCAGAACAAGTTAGTTATTAATGACAAAAAAATTATGAGATTCGAAATTGAAAAAAGATTACACAGAGTCAAAATAGCTCTTGAGCATAAAGAAATTATATGCCCCCTCTCTAAAAATTGCTGCCAAGCAGAAAATTGCTGGAGGTGCGATGATTTTTATAAAAAATGTCGCATTTACATAAACGATTCTTATTAAATAAATAATAAAACAAGGAATTTTAGGTGTAAAAAAATATGAACTTAGGTTTAAAAGATAAAGTTGCATTAATTTTAGCCTCAAGTAAAGGATTAGGTTTGGCATGTGCTAAAACTTTTTATAGCGAAGGAGCAAACATAATAATTTGTAGTCGTTCTAAGGAAAATCTTGAGCGTGCTAAAAACGAGATTGCTAATTATAAGCCTAAAGATTTAGATGATAGAATTCTTACATTGGTTGCAGATTTAAATGATGAGGCTCAAATTAAATCCTTAGTAAACGAGACCGTAAAAAATTTTGGAAGAATAGATATACTGGTTCATAACGCCGGCGGACCACCCTCGGCACCAATTAATAAGATCAGTAAAGACGATTGGCAAAATTCGATTAATTTAAATCTACTTTCCCTCGTAAGAGTTTCTGAATTGGTTGTGCCAATCATGCAGCAGCAGAAGTTTGGAAGGATAATTGCAATTACTTCAGTTTCGGTGAAGCAACCCTTAGATAATTTAGTCTTATCAAACACAATTCGTCTTGGAGTTGTGGGTTTTGCAAAAACGCTAGCAAACGAGTATGCTAAAGATAATATTTTGGTGAATGTTGTATGTCCAGGACCAACTCTCACTGATCGCATGAAAGAATTAATCAATACAACAGTAAAAGAAACGGGAAAAACATATAAAGAGGTTGAAAAAACTTGGGTAGATTCCATCCCATTAGGGCGATTAGGAGAACCAGAAGAACTATCTAATTTAGTCGTATTTTTAGCCTCAAGTAAAGCTAGTTATATTACGGGCACGGTTATTCAGGTTGATGGAGGTTTTGTAAAAAGTACTTTGTAATATAATCTAAACGGATATCACATAGAAATTTATATTATAAAAACTAATTTTTATAAAATAAATAAAATAGATTTTAATAAAAATTGTGATATTATTATTCTAGATTTTTGTCAATAACAAATTGAACTTTAAATAATTAATATAAAATTAAAA
>JABUBM010000357.1_pt1 | contig 11064 bp, 12 predicted proteins | sample 7240321 | NCBI WGS metagenome assembly JABUBM01 (sample SAMN07256344, study PRJNA390944) | subsurface metagenome | isolation source: Methane hydrate marine sediment | place: Pacific Ocean: Eastern North Pacific, ODP site 1244 | collected 2002
TTCCTATGCCAGGGGCATTACATACTATTGTAGAGAGATGGGAACTGGACATACAGATAATAAGTGTTGCCTATAATACTAATACAGAAGAAGGTTATAAAGAAGCGAACGATATTGTAGCGAGGGCAAAAAGGATATTATTGAAAGATAGGACTCTGGGGTTTGGACATGGGACTTTCTTTCAGGATATCAGAAGCAAATCATTTGATTGTTCGAATCCTACATTTGTTAATGGTAATTTTTATAGTGCGATATATACTGCGGTGGTAACCTTCTGTATAAGAGAATGATAAAATTATAATAAAAGAAAGGAGATGATTTAAATGACCGAACCACGTAGATACGCTGGATTTGCGGAAGAATTTAGCTTCAATCCTGAGAGTACACCAGAGGCAGTATTTCACATTGATATTGCTTCGGCATCGCTCGACGTGCCTTCTGATCCTAACTTACATTTTGAAGGTGGGATGAGCAGGGGAAGGAAGATAATCAGGCCAGGTTATTATGTGCCAGCAGGAAGTATTATCTATCCTATCGATATCCGATCTATCGGATATTTCCTGAAATGGGTATTAGGCAGTTATAAATTTACTGAGGGAGTTGGGACTCATACTCACGAAATATATCCATCAGAAGATATGGTATTACCTTCTTATACGGTGAGATTGGGAAAGGATAATTTCGAACATATCTTTAGGGGATGCGTAATGAATGGACTGGAATTAAGTATAGAAGATAATTTCATATTTGCCACATTGGATAATATCGGGGCAAGAGATACCAAAGGGGCACTAAAAGAAATAGCAGATTTAATATTATTCAATGAGCATAATCTATCTTTTATAGATGCTACTCTTGCATTAGGAAGCAACCCTACAGTCCCTTATAATTGCAAGATAAAAGGAATGACTATAGCCATTACTAATGGAGCTGATGCGGGACCGGGGAAAGGAATAGGATCGAGACATCCTTGTCGGATACCAGTAGGAGCAAGAAATATTGATATAAAAGGCAACTTATGGTTTGAGGATTCTACCGAATATGCTAAATTCTGGGGTGCGACAGGTGGAGTAAGTAAAGACGGGAGTACTACAGAGGCGATGGTTGTTACTATTGATTCAGGTGTAGATGGTAGCATGGAATTGAATTTCCCGAAATTAATGTATGCTGATATAAAAACCCCACCATCAGGAAGGGCTGAAATTGTGCAGGCCTTTAGTGGCATAGCATTGATAGATGAAATTACCCTTGCCGATGAGATAACTAAAATACAAGCCGAATTGCTGGTGACTTTGGAAAACAAAAATAATGATATGGATGAAGGTATTATATCTTAATGGTGGTTACCTATTAAAGTCTAAAGAAGCCTCAAATAGATATGAAATTTTATCAATTTGAGGCATTTTTAAAGGAGTTAAAAATTTATGGAAAACAAAATATCAATTAAAGAGCGGATACTCAAGGGGAAGGAATATACTAAAAAGATATTGATTAAGGAGCTTGGTGGGGAAATAGAAATTAGACCTCTAACCGAAGAACAATGGGCAATAATTAGTGCCAGGGCAATGAAATCGGCTAAAACCGAATTTACTCCAGTATTTAATAAAAAAGGAGAGGTAGATAAGGAAAAGACTAAAGACACGATAAAGTTTAATCTTGATTTAGAGTTACTTCAAAAAGGGGACTTTGAGAAGAACATATTGACCTGTACGTATGGCATAGTTGAAGAAGGATTGACTGAACAAGAATTAAGGCAGATTTCCCCACCAGGTGTAATTGAAAAGATTGCTGAAGAGATATTCAAAATTAGTGGGATCGGAGAGGAGCAGTTGAAGTCTCTACAATTTTTTCGCTGAGAGCGATGAGGGACAGGAGATAATTGCTTTTCATATTTCGGGAATACGATTTGTTAATAGATTCCAAGATCTTACTATTGCTCAAAAACTGTTTATTGAATTGGCCTATGCAGAATATTATAGTAAGACAAAAGGAGATAATATAGGAGAAGATAGAGATAAATATGCAGAAGCAAGAAGAATGGCAAGGGAGAAGGTGAATAAATAGTTGGCAGGAATAATGGAAATCATCGTTAAGGGAGTTGATCAGATTTCTCCCGTAATGAAAAAGATAAAAGGGGACACTGGTGGGGTTACTTCTTTTATGGAAGCTAACTGGAAAAAAGTAGGGTTAGCGACTGCTGGGGCGGCTACTGCTATTGAAATGTTTGCCAGAAAACAAGCCCCTATGCTGGAGAAATCGAGGCAGATAGCAGCCGCGATAGGAATGAATGAAAAAGCATTCAGGGCTTTAGCTATCGAAGCCGCCAATGTTACCTTTCCCTTGAAAGATGTATTGGATTTAATGGAGTTGGGCAAACAGGCAGGACTGGATAGCGCCGATTCCTTAAAAGAATATGCTACCTTCTGGGATACAGTTGGGGATGCGACCGGAGAGAGTGCCGTCCAACTGGGCAAAATGGGAGTATCCCTACGGGGAATAGGTATCGAACTGGGGAATGAAAAAGAGGCATTGGCCGCCTTTGGTTACATTACCGAAAGTACCAGCGGTTCGATTAATGATTTCTTGATGTTCTTGGATAAATGCGGACCAGAACTTCGAGAGATGAATATGGATGTAAATCAAAGTGCTTCCATACTGGGGATCCTTGAAAAAGAATTCGGTATGAGTGCCCGGACCGCTCGGACGGAATTTATGCAGGCAGTTATTGCCGCTGATGGCAGTATGGATGTCTTGCTGGAGACTCTCGGAATAAGCGAAGATACTTTTAAACAATATAGTGCAGAAGTGGTAAATAGTTCGGAAGTTATCCAGAGGAATGCCGATATTCATGCCAAATCCTATACCCCGATACAGAAATTACAACATGCAGTATCTGAATTGGGATTTAAATTTGCGGGTACGGTAGAACAAGCTGCAAAATTTGCTCCTGCCCTCTATTTAGTTGGGCCTGCTATGAAATTGGTTTCGCTTGGTTCAGGCCTACTCAGTAAAGTTCTACATGGTAATTTTATCCCTGCTATATTAGCTAGTGTTAAAAGTGCATGGGCTTTTACTGCTGCCTTATTGGCCAATCCTTTGACTTGGTGGATAATCGGAATAACGGCAGTAATTGCAGCAATCATATTATTATATCAGAATTGGGATAAGGTTACAGCCTTCATAAGCAGAACTATTGACTGGATAGGAGAAAAGGTAAAATGGCTGGGAGATGCTTTCAAGTGGGTAGCAGAGAAGCTGGGAATATATAAAGAAAAGACTACCGAAATTATAGAAGAAACAGATACCCTAAAAGAGTCAGTAGATGCCGTTAATGAATCAATAGATGATTTAGCGATCACAGAGGAAGAAGCTGTGATAGCGACAGAACTTTTAACAGAGGAGAGTGAAGGATTAGGAACTGCATTAGAAGGGGTTGAAGAAAAAGCAGGAAAGGCCTCAGATGCAATAAAGATTTATGCCGAAGATGTCGGAGAAGATTATATCCAATTGGCAGTGAAGGCAACCGATTCATGGGAAGATTTTTATGCCTTCTGGGAAGCAGAAGCTAAAAGGACAGCAGAGGTAATAAAAGATGTAAATGAAGAAGTGGCAGCCTCTGCCGCTAAAACAAAACCATCAAATCTTTATAAAATAGTAGATGCCGAAGGGAATACCATAGGATTACAAACAGGGAATATAATCAGTCAGGCAATGAAGGATGAAGGAGTGACCTTAATAAAACTTCATACAGGCGGTATGGTAAAGACCACAATTCCCGGTGGAGAAGGAATAGCAGTCTTAAAAGATAGGGAGATAGTTTCCGAAGGTGAAATTCCAAAAAGTAATCAAATTAATATAACTATTCAAGAAGGGGCATTCAAGATAACCGCGAATAAACTGGATGAGGGAGTTATTAAGAATGCAGGGAAATTATTATTTGAAGAAATATTTGACCAATTCAGGGCTCATAATATCCAGTTGGTAAGGGGGTAAGATATGGATATCAAGTTGGGTTTATTAGACTATGAGACACCTTTTCAATATGCAGTAATTGATTACGGCTATCAATTGCATGGAACAGTCCATACTACTCCAAGCGGAGCTAAAAGGGTGCAATATGCCAGAGAAGATAAATATCTTTTTACCATAAAGTTGACTTATGTTACCGACGGAGTTTGGGATGATCTAATGAATGAAGTAAGGAATAGCAAACTATATGATTTAAATTTGATAATCGGAGAAGACAATTATACAGTAAGGATTATCCCCGAAACAATACCTAAAATTCCAATAATAGGAACAGCAGAGGGCTTCGATATAACTTTTAGTTTAATTGAGGTGTAAAATTGCAGGATTTAAAAAGTTTAACAATTAGTAATTTTGAGAATAAAGCGAATATGATTTTAGGAAAAGCCGAAGTTGATAAAGATGGACTGGGGAATTTTGTCGAATTGCAGGATGTGACTAATTTTAATATTCAATCGAATATAACTAACATCTTTCAGAATACTTGTGCGATTTCTTTTAATATAAGCCTTCTCAATACCAAAGACCGTTATTCCTTTTATGACCCTGGAGCAAGTTGTTATGATTATATCAAAGAAGGAAGGAAGATAAGACTGTATCTGGGGATAAGTAAAGGTTATCCAGATATAAAATCTGCTTCTATTGATGCTTTGGGGAATATTCAAGATGGGCAAATTCAAATTGCTGGATATAATTATTATGATATAAATGCGAGTGTGGAAGGTGATTCAATATATGCACCCTTGCCTATCAATTCATCTATTAATTTAGGGCAATCAAAAGCGGTATCTCCCTATTATTATATAAGGAGAGGATATCTATATTTCGATACTTCCATGTTACCCAAAGGTGCAATTATTACTAAAGCAGTAGTAAAAATAAGAACATATCCTGGGAATGTTTATAGTGGTAGAAATTTTGATATTGTAATCCAAAATGGGCAACCGGATTATCCACATGAACCATTAATTCTTTCTGATTTTGATAGATCAAAATATAGCGGGAATGGTGGGAGTATTAATACTTCGGATATGATATTCCCTTCAGTAGGTTATACTGAAATCGAATTAAATGAAGTTGGTAGAAGCTGGATAAATGCAGGTGGGATGACAAAATTTTGTATAAGGAGTAGTGATGATATAAATGAGTATAAAATACCAGAAGGAGATGGATACACTTATCAAGTTGTAGTCTTTATAGATTCTGATAACACATCATATCCAACTTATAGACCTGAATTATATATCGAATATACTTATCAAGAAGGATATTATTATGAGGATTATTACTGGAGTTGGGTATATGGAATAATTGATAAACCAGATACGCATTATAGCGAAGAAGGGGAAATGTGCAATATAACCGGTAGAGATTATATCGCTTATCTATCCGAAACCTATCTAAAAAAACTATGGTGGGGCAAGTGCAAGAAATATAATGTAGCAGCCGATAAAAAAAAATATGATATGCCAGGCGATTGCACCGGAATATACCGAACTTTTTTAGATAAGACAGGAACGAGAAAAGACTTTAAGGAAATTACTCTTAATAGCGAATGGACTTATGATTGGACTACCAACAAATTAGTATTCCTGATCCCCAGTGTCCCCGATTTTGATGGAATCGGTTGCTTGTGGGTATATTACTATACGGCCCAGAAGGTTGAGAATCTAGTTGCTGACCTTTTAGCGGAAGCAGGAATATTGAATTTATCGGAAAAGTTTTTATGGTTAATAAATTCAAATTTATGCACTCCCACCGGGAAAACCGTACAAAGATCTTGGTTTAGTTCAGGAACTAATTATATTACTGCAATAAATATGTTAACCGAAACAATCATATATCGTTTCTACATTAATGGAGAAGGGAAGCCATGTTTTAAGAGACTCCCTTTATTAAGCACTACGATAAAGAGGATTGATGATACAGAATATCTTATTAAAAAGACAGAGGAAAGGCTTGATGAGCTTTATAATCATTTCATTATTATTGGCGAAAAAAGAGAAATGAAAAGGATGTGCCTGGCAGTAATCGCCTATACTGCGGTTTATGATTTGGGAATGAATTCAGGGGAATTAAGGGGAGCAATAATTGATAATGGTGGGAGTACCTTAACCGTCAAAGGATTCAAATGGCAAACAGGGGCAGAAGCAGAACAGGACTGGCATGTGCATGGTTCGACCATAGGTTATTATACCCATATTATAACAGGACTGATTCCAGATACTGAATACAAATTCTGTGCCTATGGAGAGAATTTAGCAGGTGATAAAAAAAGGTCTCCGTGGGTTTATTTTAGAACGTTAGCAGAGGAGGAATAAAAGTGGCCTATAAAGAATTTACTTATTATGCTAAAAGATTTTTAGGGCATCAAGGCATGCTACGATATGAGTGGGCTACTAATTACGCGGAAGCGAGAGATGCAGAGGAAGACAATACAGGATATAATCCTGGAACTCTTGTCGGGACTGCTATAGGACAATACGATACTTATGACCAACCTTATTGGGACCATGATTATTTTATATATAGAGGAAGTTTATTATTCGTATTAAACAACTATTCGATTGGAGCACCAATCGAATATGCGGCCATTTTATTAAAAAGATATGCTCAAGTAACAATAGTAATAGATTTTGATGTAATTTTACAGAATGGGATGCCAGACTACCCACAAGAGCCTGTAGTGATAAGTGACTATGATAGAAGTAAATATGAAGGGAATGGTGGGTCTATTAAGGCATCAGATTTGGTGATAGGAAGCTATACTCCCTTGGAACTTAATGAAGCAGGTAGAGGATGGATAATGGCAGCGGGAGAGAAGCCAAAATTTATACTGAGAAGCTCGAGAGATATTGCAGGGATCGCACCGGTACAAGCAAGCGATGAAGAAAGAGTCTCATATTATACTAATAATGGCTCGAGTTATGACCCAAGGTTGGTAGTAAGAGTCACTTTATCTATTCCCACTTTATCAACACAAGAGGCTACAAATTTACTGAAGGACAGAGCAACATTATATGGAACTTTAGAAGACAGGGGTTGGTGGATAAATAGTGTAGGGTTCGAATGGAAAAAAGGAATAGATGGAGAAGTAACTTATACCATGGTCTCGACATCCCAAACGGTTACGACATATAGTAAAACAATAACAGGTTTAAGTTATGGGAAATATTATTTTAGAACCAGAGGAGAAAATGATGCAGGGATAGGATATGGAGAATGGAAATCATTTGCCATAGCACCAGTAAAAACGATAAGTGCAGAGAAGGTAAGACCTTTTGTAAGAACATTATTAAGAGGCGAAATCGTAAGCTGATAGGAGAAACGGAATGGCAAGCGGAATTAAAATAAGGGGATTTGAATATATCATACAGGATGCAGAGCCAGAAGAAGAAGCAGTAGGAGTAGAAATATTAGAGGAGACCACAAATCCTGATGGATATGAATATGGAGAATATACCTTAAGAAGTTATGAATTATATATTACAGAAGAAAATCGAATCTGGTGGTTTAGAGCAATCTGTTATATAGAAGAAATAAAGTATTATGGAGAATGGATGAAGAATGTGCCAACTATGATAACCTATGAATGCACAGAGGTGGGAGCACAGGAAGCCAAAGGGAATGGAGAGCTGACTGATAAGGGAGCTAATATCGTAACCAAGAGAGGATTCAGGTTAATTAAGGAATATGCAGGGGATTTATTTGGAGCTTCTCAATATCGATTTGATGGCTTTGAAGGAGAGCTTGATATTGAAGGAATTCATGCTCCCAATGGGGTATTAATAGGTTTCCTTTGGAGAGGAGATTTATATAGAGATTCTTTACATAAAGAGGGAGGGGGATACGAATTAGGCATTTACGAAAAGATATTAGGAGGTGGATTTCTAGGGGAAGGATTTGGTCTGTATTTAAAACCAAATGATATTTATAAGGTAGTGGCAATTGGACAAAATCAATTGGGAATGGGCTTCGGAGAAGAGGTAGAGTTAATAACAGGGCAGATGATATTGCCGAGTGATGATGAAATTGTTTCTCCGATTTCTGCTGAAAAAACTATTACTCTTGGAACTATTCCAGATGGAACGACAGTAACCAGAATAGGAATAAGGCTCGGAAGGACAGAAGGATGTAACGAAATACACGTCTATGAAGATGGGGAATGGGGTAGTGGAGGAAGCATAACATTTTATATAACGGATTTTGTACCCGGAGCAACTTATTATAAAATGCCTTATATAGTTCTAAACCATGGCGATTATGAAGAAGAGATTAAAGCGATCTCGGATTATAGAAATCCAGAGAGGCTGGAAGAGTGGCTGGAAGATTATCCGATAGAGGTATTCCCGGAAGTAGAAGATGAAGACGAATTGGACAAAACCATTATAGATTCTTCTGTTGGAGATATCTCATACAGAACCATAATAAAAGAGATTAAGTGCGAAAAAATAGGAGATCAGAGCTTTATTGATAGATATGGCAGGAGAAGAAGCCAGACCATTACCAATCATCTTATTCAGAGCAGGAATACCTGCAAGATGATTATAGATGATTACATAAATAAATTTCAGATATTGAAATTAAAGGTTGCCATAGATTATGATATCCCGATACCTTTTGAGCGGGAGGATGTCATCTTATTAGGTGATGGAAAGCATAAATTTAGAGAAGATGGGGAAGGATTGATTCCCTTTAAAGCTGATGGTAAAGGTGAAATTTTACAGGCGAAGTATATGCTGACTAAAATTAGGAAGATCGATAGCAGATATGTTTCGGGAAGTGAATTAATATTAGGTTTAGAGTTGGAGGTATAAGATATGGCTAATCATAAATATACACAAGAGAATGCCGGGGGCGGTAGGGTTGCCGCTGGTTTGGATTATGTAGACGAAGTTAATATAGCAAATGAACTAAGACAGATTGTGGAAGACCTCGCTGTTATTGTAGGGCAGATTAAATTAGGGGATGGACAATATCCTGCCGATAAGACTGTGGGAATATTAGCGACCAATGTGAAAAAGAATAATTTTGAAGCGACAGATTATCCTCTGGTGGCCGATGACGAGACTAAAGGGTATAGTAAGGGGAGTCTCTGGATATATGATGAAGAAGCTTATATTTGTACTGATGCAACTGAGGGATTCGCTATATGGAAACAGATAACTGAAGAAGCAATTTCATAGGAAGGAGTTGAAACAGATGATCAGGAAAATGATTATAATAATGATTTTGATTACATTTATATTTCCGATATCGATTTTTTCTCAACCATCTGATTTGACAGATAGAGAGTTATTGATTCAATTATTTGAAAAGATAAATTTTATCGAGGAATCAGTTAAACGTATTGAGAATAATTCCGAAAATGTTACCGCGAATGTTAATCTCATGGAGAAGAGAATAACCAAAAATGAAATAAATATTGCTGGATTTTATGAAAAACTCGGGGAGTTGGTAGCAAGATGGAATTATCTTTTAGGCCTTTTCGTAACTTTCATTATCGGGATCTTCATCTGGATGTGGAGAAAAACATACAATGGCAATAAATCGATTAAACAAAATAAACAAACAAATAATTAAATTCAGATTAATAAGGAGATTTCTGGTCCTGATAATGGCAATACCATTTCCTATAATTATCATACATGCTTATAAGATGACTCTATTGGGGAAATTTGAATTTACTGCTCCTTTTGCAATGGTGATGAGTACCTGGGGAATAATAATCGGATATATCATAAAGTTCTATTTCATGGGAAAAGGAGATGAGGCAGATAATGATTAAAGAAAAGATGAGATGTCCCTGTCCAGAATGCAAAGATAAACCCTATGAAATAAATGCTTTGCTTCTGGAATTACTATATAAGTTATTCCAGAGATTAGCAGAAATGGGGAAAATTGCAAGAATTAATAGTGGATTAAGGTGTATTATTTATAACGCAAGTGTGGGCGGTTATGCTAACTCTCCACACGTATTCGGTAAAGCTGCCGATATCAAGGTAGAGGGAATGTCTATCTTTGAGTTAGCAAAGCTATGTGTTCAGATAGGATTTTTGAGAATAGGGATATACCCCAATCATATACATGTGGATGTGGTTATTCCCCATCCTTCCAAATTCTGGTATGTAAAGAAATATGGAGTATCTCCGGTCTATTCGGGGAAAGAGAATAATCTTGAAAAATTTTTAAAGAAAGTGAGGTGATAAGAATGTATCCATATATTATTATGTGGGTATTAGCTGTGATATTGATAATTCTCTTAATAAAATATACCAATTATTTGAAAAAAAGAGATAAAACTAAGCCAATCGAGTCACTTGAAGAAGAGATAAGGGTTTTCCATATATTCCCTGATTATCCTAAAAGTATGCCTTATGAATGCAAAACTGGAAGAGAATTTCATTTTATAGTAAAGGGATATACTGATATAGATGAAATCAGAGAAGTGCCTATAAATGGAGATAAGGTTATCTGGGATTATACTAAAGGCAATGGTGCATTCAGGGGGAAGAGAAATATTCAGACAGGAGAATATATAGGAGATTCTATCGATTATATAGCTCCAGATAAAGAGAATTTGATATTTATTTCAGCACATTATTTGAACTTTACAGATGCTACTTGGATAAAAGTAATTAAATAAGGGGGTTATGAGATGACTATTTATCTAAATCTATTATTTCAGATACTGGGAATAATGGCTATAATCTATGTGATATTTAATATTAAAGATTTTTTTAAGAGCTGGGGAGTTTGGATCCTGCTGTTGATAAAAGGCATCTGGAATGGGATTAAATGGCTATGGGACAAGATAATAAGTATATTCAAGAGGGGGTGATTAATGATGAAGAAAGCTGTAAGCATAATTGTAGTTCTGGCTTTGGTGGTGGTACTTGCTTTTCTCGGGTATGAAGGATACCAGGCATATCGAGATTGGAGAGCAGGGAAAACCGAACAGGTAGAAAGCAAAGAATTGAGATTGATAGAATTATTGAATGACAATCAGGAGGCAATCGTCAAGCTCTATACCAAGAT
>JABUBM010000358.1_pt1 | contig 11017 bp, 8 predicted proteins | sample 7240321 | NCBI WGS metagenome assembly JABUBM01 (sample SAMN07256344, study PRJNA390944) | subsurface metagenome | isolation source: Methane hydrate marine sediment | place: Pacific Ocean: Eastern North Pacific, ODP site 1244 | collected 2002
TCCTTAACAACATTCAGAATTGTAGTTGCAAAAGTGATTGGAAAAGTTATCTCATTCACGAGAAAATTAGTAATAAAGAAGTGGTTTTCCCTTAGTTTAATTACGCTAGATTGAATTATGTATTGCTTGATTGATTCTACTGGAAATTCTACGCAGTATTGGACTTAGAAGAACCAAATTAACCTCTTTTTTTGCTATAATGTAGAGAAAGTGGTCAGCATCCATAGGTGTAAAAGCTAATTTATAATCTTCAGCTATTTCTAGAATGTTTTTTAGATTTTCATCTTTCATTATCGCTATAATGTCCTCCAAATATTTCTGTATAACCTTCATGGTTCCATCAACATAATGCTCTGTCAATTCACCATCATGAAAATAGACTTTTGCATTTGTACTATCATGCTCAACAATAATTAAATGAGAGATTCCTTTGAAACTATGTCTAAGTGAGTATGCAAGGTTGGTCAACACTTCTTTCTGCCCTTTACCAGCAGATTTTTCTTTCAGGGGAAGAATTTCTTCCTTTGTGGAGGTAAACAATTCTTCCTCAGAAGAAGATTCTTTTTTTGTTGCTACGGCAATCTCTTGACGTTTTTGCTTTAACTTATCCTGTTCTGCTCTAACATCTTTAAAAAGATCATCTACAACTTTTTCGAAAGCAGATGAAGCACCTGAAAAGACTTCAGATTGGTTTTTGGAGTAGAATTTTGATCTAGACTTTTCTTCAAAAAATTCTATTATTATTTTAAGAAGAGTTTTTACTTCCTTTGTATCACTAATTCTGTGATTGAGAACAAATACAATATCAAGGTATTTATTAAATGTTATACTCGAACGCGAAAGAACAATTGTACCATGGTTGGAAATTTTGGTTTCTTCTGCAAATGAACAAATAGCTTTAACTACATTTTTTAAGATTAGTTGGGGGCAAAATTCATCATTAAATACTCGCTCTTTTAATATTTCTCCATCACTATTGCCCAAAAAGAATCCATATATCAATGCAGCATTTGATAAAAGTATGTTCTTAATATCAGTCGTAATTATCCCCTTAAAAATTAATAACAATCTAGAATATCTTTTTTTTGGTGTCAACAATATTCGAATTAACTTTGCTATGAAGAATTGAACAAAACAACTTTAAACTTGTCCCGCTATGTGATAAATATGGATAAGGAAGTTTCATTAGATGAGAAACTTTTCACTGAAATCGATTACAAAATCTATGGCTTTCTATGTAAACAGGGTTTTGCTACAGTTAAAGAAGTGTCAAAGAAGTTTAAAATACCTATTTCTTCTGTGCAAACACAGGTAGAAAAATTGTATAGAGCAGATTGGTTAAAACAAGATGAAATCAGTGGGAAATATCATATTAATTTACTAAAAATTCTTAATAATTCAACAAACAACCTTCTTAAAGAATACCAAAATACTAGAAAAAAGGAAGAAGATTTCGTTCTAAAAACATCTACTAGTTTAACTGAGGCCACAGCAGCCGCTAATAACCATTTAACAAAATCCATGGAGAATCTTTTTAATGAATCAGATGCTTTGGGAGGAAATCTTGTTGAAGAAATAATATCACAGACTAGTAAGTTTGAAAATAACCGGCTTCGTGCTTTTGGGTCATATAGAATTAACTTAGATTCCTTCATGAGAGGAGTAAAAGAGGACATATTCCGAGATCTTAGGAAAAACTTAGGATTCACATCAGCAGGAGAAATTATTTTCAAAGAAGCTTCGTTAGATATGCCTGAGATGCCTTCTGCACTATATATTGCTGACAGCATAAATAATTCAAGAAAGCTAATTAAAAGAGGTTTTTCTGATATAGAGAACAAAACAATGCAAGTTTTTGAAAAAAAGAGGGAAGGATTTCAGATTAATCAGAACGAATTAATTTCATCATTAGAAAAGAACATGAAGATAATACAAAACGAAAAAAAAGAGACATTTTCTTCAAAAACTGAATTGTTCTTATCACTAGTTAAAAGATATCAAAATCAATTTGAAATTCTTTATTCTGCAAATTTGGTATCAATTGAAACCGCGAAAAATAGTTTAATTGACAACTTTAACCAGAAGAAAGTCTTGTTCAAGAACGAACTTGAACAGATTACAAACAGGTTAATCAATAAAACAAAAAGCACCATTTCAGATGTATTGAAGAGGTTTACTACATTTCCAGAATTAATAAAGAAAGATTTGGAATCTGTAAAACAAGAAAAAAGCCAAAAGAAAATACAGAAATTGGGCAATATACTAAGGAAAAGTAACTTAGGATTTGTTCAAGATGCAAAAGAAATAGTGCAACAAATCCAAGTTTTGTTAAATAGTAACGATGAATTTTCACAAAAGCAAGGAAATATTATTACCGATATTATGAAACTTAAAACAATAATTAATGACCTTGTGGAAGGAAGAAACTACGGAGAATTACGAACAGGAATTGAAAATCTAAACAACTTTCTTGAAAATCTCGAGAATGGTTATTCACATTTTACTTCTCATGGAATAGATATTAAAAAGCGCTTGGAGAGTTATAGTAAGAGATTAGAAGAAAGATTGAACAAAATAGAAAATCAAGAGAACAGTATTGAAACTACACTAGCTACATCTTATAACTTACAAATGTCAACTATCTTTCAAAATGTACAGCTATCTCTCGGAAATCTTTTACAAAACATATCTAATGAATTGTTATTAATAAACGATGGATTTGAAAGAGAGATTGAAAATCAAAATCAAGTAATTTTAGAAGAAATAGAAAATTCTTTTGAAACAATTTTAAATAATGTTACAAAGAACATTCAAAATCAAAAACTAACGTTTGAAAGCGGTGCCAATAGAATTAATAATGAATTTAATGAAGCTTCTTCCGAAATTGAGATAGATTTAACAAAAATGATGGAAGAAAATAATCAGTTTCTTGATACAGGTTTCACAACGTTGAAAGAACATACCTTTAAGGTTACGAATATTTACGAAATCAATCACACAGAATTGATATCAGATTTGAAACATTTATTTGAGAACATGTCAATTTCTTTTACCAGTTTAGTCAACTCTCTTGAAAGTAAATTAGGGGATGAATATAGAAATCTACTTGAGTATTTCGAAAAAACAAAGGAAACTACAATGGGAACGGCAAAAAACCTACTAGAGGATTTAACACATCTTCTTACAAATCAGATTGACAAAATTTGGACAAATGCATTAAAAGAATTAAACACATTACAAGAGAAAACACAAACAACAAGAATTCATCAAACATTAAAAAACAAACTTTTGGAAACTAATGTAAAAATAAAAAATGTGATTCAAAACCAAATCAAAGGTGGAGAAATTGCTTTAGAGATGCTTGAAAACAGTATTAGAATGTCTTTTGACGATTTAAATAGTCAAATGAGGGAAGCCTCAGAGAGCTTTAGTAAAAAAACGGAAGAAATCAAATAACAAGTAACTGGAATTTTACTATGAAAAACTGATTTACTACCAACTCTCCGTTTTGTTCCCTTTGTTCAAAAGAATGTTTTTATAGAATGTTGAAATAAGAGTATTTAGTATTAGAGAAAAATTAAGTACCAGTCCTTTTCCTTCAATAAAAAAATTAGTGGAATATTAAATCGGGGAATCTGCATGGATAGAACAAAAGAAACTAACAATTTAGTAGAATTTTTATACCAACTAAGAAATAGAAAAATTAAAGATTCTAGTAAAAAAGAACAGATTCTTCGCCAAATATGCAATATTGTCCACAAAAAACTTGGTGATGTTCAAGTTACAATTGGTTTTTATGATAAAAATAACACACATTTTAACATATTTGTAGCTACAGACGAAAATATCTATGAAACATTTGAGATTGACACTTTTGACACTTCTGATCTTATTGCTAGTTTACAAATGGCAACAGTGCCAATATGGTCTAAAGTCGAAAATTTACCGGAAAGATATGAATGTAAAAAAATATTTCTCGAAAAAGGTCTTCAAGAATTGTACATGGCTCCAATAAGATATAAGGTTCAAACTGTTATAGGAGGTTTATGTGTAATTCTCTCACCAGCAATAAGCAAACTTGGTACTGAACAAATAGTTCAATTCATATCTGAAACTTCTAACTTAGTATCGTTGATCATTACTTCTTGGGTAGACCAATATGATTACCAATTGAAACAAGAGCAAACAGAATTAATTGTTGAGATGTCAAATCTAACATTAGAGACGACTGAAATTCAAATTATACTTAACATAATTATCCCAAAAATCCAAAAAATAACGGGAATAAAACAATATGGAGTTTTTATAAAAGAAATAAATCAATTTAAAATTGTTAACAAGGTTGGTTTATCAGAAGAAACAATCGAATTCATATCTCAACCATCTCTTGAAATCTCTAAACTACCTTATTATAATACAGTAGAGAAGTTAATAGAAGAAGAAACCGCAGATCATCACCCTGAATACAGGATTATTCTTCCTATTGGTTCCACAAACTTAATGCTCGGTTTCTTACTTATCATTTCGGATACACAAGATGTTTTATCAAATACTAATGTCAATTTCCTAAGAATAGCCGCCAATCAATTATTCCTAACCTTACAACGCAAGAGATTACTTGATGATATCCAAGTAATAACACAAACGGCAGAATTTTCTTCTTTTCCATTAATTCTTGTAGACAATAGACTTGATGTTATATATCTAAACATGCAATCAGAAAAAACATTCAATATCAGTCATGGAGAGACTATTGGAGAAAATATAGAATATGCTTTAAAACTAGATACCGACAGAAAAATATTGTTAAGACAAAAAATAAATGAAGTACTCACTAATATTTCAAAAATTTCTTTTCAAATAGATTTGGATATATTTGAAGCGGGTAAGATGGATAATAGAACATTCTTAGTTCAACTATCTCCTACAATAAATAATTTAACAGGTGAGTATTGTGTTGCAATGTCCTTGGTCGATATTTCAGAAGCAACTAAGTTTCAAACAATAGCAAATGAATACAATAGTAGAACACGAATGTATCTTAATGTTCTCACGCACGATATTTACAACATTTTTTTCGGCATTTCGGGTTATTACGAATTATTACGAGACACTATCTCACCAGAACAACAAGAAACAATTAAGCGAACAGAGCATCTTGTAAAACGTGGTACAGCTATTGTTCAAGATATACGATTATTGAGTAATGTTTTAGAATCATACTCTGAGAAACAATTAATGTCTGTTCCATTGAAAATGGCAATTACAACAGTCATAAACAAAATTCAGGAAGAGAATAGCGAAAAGGAAATTGTGTTTAATACCGATGTTTCTAACGAAATTAAAGTGTTTGGTGGAGCTTATCTCAGTAGCTTGTTCTTGTACGCAATTACGACTTTAATAAGAAAATCAAAGAAGCGAGAAATAGAGATAGAAATTAAAGGAACAACTAAGGAAATTGATTCAAATATTTTTTACGAGATAAGTATTTTTGATGAGGAAGGAACAGCACCCTCAATAAGAGAAGAAGGTAAAAGAGCATTTAACAGAGTATTTGATGAATATGTTAGAAAATATTTAGAAATAATGATTGTTTACGAAATCGCAAGAAAATATGATTATGTAATCAGTTTCAAAGATGTAGATGAAACTGATTGGACCAAAGGTACTCATCTAATTATTACTATGCCAGTTGCAATCGAAACAGAAAAAGAGTAGTTTGAAATGAAACAATTATAGACGAGTAACAAAAGTCATTTGTATTGTTGAAACACATTCTAGAGCACTTATATAATCCTCTAATTCATCTTGTGCTCCGTCTTCTTCTGGAATAATGAATTGTGCAACAATACCAGTTATACCAAAAAATAGTGGTTTTTCTTCGACTTTTTCTTTCATCTCATATTTTTCAGAAAGACCATCACGAATGGATTTCTCTAATTCTTGGGGGGTGATTTCTGGTGCTTCTGGTCTAATCTCGTAAACTAATAATACAGTACCCATTTTTATCACATTTCAACACTAAGGACCTGTAAAACCGCATTTAGGACAGATATATTGGTTCCCAAAACGTCTACATTTATTACATCTAATTATTAACACCTCATTACAATTAGGGCAGGAGAATCTTGTAGAACCTGTTTCACTTGGGGAGATGTTTCTATTACAACTTGTGCATTGAGGCATAATTATTTCTTTACTCATAATTACCACAGTTTACTTGTCTGTAATGGAACGGACATAGTCTTGTTTTAAGCTTTTTGTCTTTTGTTTTATTTCAATCTCGGTAAAAAAATAAAAAGTGGACCTTGAAAGATAATAGCGAAGCTTTAATATATTGACTTTGACTTTCCCTAGTTAAGAACAATTGTTAAATTCTACCAATAATGGATGATGAATATGAGTGGGTATTCACCAATATGGACGCATAAAGGTAGCGATAAACTACGAGCACTACAAATTACAAAAATATTAATGAACTCCTTAAAGAGAATAATTTCCTCTTTTGACTTATCAAAAAAAGATACAAAAGAAGTAATCATCTATGCAATAGCTGAAACCATTCACAGATATTTCACTCCAAATCAAGAATTAGGGATAGAAGAACAAATTGAGTTATTCATTGAACTTCTGGGATGGAAAACTCTCACTATTAACAAGAACGAGGAGAAAGCTGAAGTGAAACTCGGGGCTAATCGTTTCTTCGTTTCAGAAAGTAAAGATCCAATATATTTGGTTATTGTTTCTGGTATAATGAAAGCTGTTGGGTATCTGCTCTTCAATACAGATGTTGAAGTGGAACAAATTCCAAGCCGCTTTGAATCTCAGCAATTACAAGTAGATATTAGTAAAACATCAAAAGACATTCCTGCAGCAAAAGAACACCTAATCGAAGCAGAATGGAATGTAAGTACACCTATAACACCAACCCAAACTTCTTCAGTAAAAACAGCAGATTCAATTGATAGTAAAGAAAAGGAAGAAGTAGAAATCAAATCAACTATAGAGGTAGAACTAAGTGCAATTTTTTCTCCAATTCTGAAAGAATATCCAACACAAACATTGTTCCCAATATTCCATAAGGTTTTATCAGAAATTACATCTACATTCTTCAGTGAAATAGAGGATGCAAATATCAAGAAAGCAAAAACAGAATCTACTGAAAATAATATTCTATTTTTGATAGAATTCATACTAATCAATACTAGAGATTCAGGACAAGACTTGCATGAAATCGCGGGAATGATAGGACAATATGTAACAAAAGCATTACTAAGCAAATCAGATGACAACTTGATAGAATTTTTACCAGATGAAATAACATCTACAATATCAAGAAGGGTTGTTTATGTAGACTTCCCGGCAAGAAATTACTGTACATATGCACCAGGAGAAAAATGTGTGGAAGAGAAAAGAGATTTATGCGATTTTGTAATGTACATCTGGGAAGGAATGCTTCAAGTATTATTACCAGATAAAAACTTCAAACTAGGAGAAAGAATTCCAGCAACAAGAAGAGGAAAATTCTGCTTGGTTGAATTCCTAAAGAATGAGTAGAATAAGAGATAAAAATAAAAAGAATTATGAAATAATCATTATAGGTGAAAATTAAATGGGTAGAAGAGTCGTAAAAAAAGTTTACAGAGATACATATGCAGCTGGGCAAAGAGATACTAAAGAATTCGGCGACAGGTATATGGTAAGAATAGAATTGATATCTTTGAAAGTACTAGAAGATAGAGACCTGTTTGGGAATGAAAGCGAACTATATTTTAGAGTAGGACGAAGACCTAGGTCTAGCCACAGAGTTCCCCAAAAAGGAACAATAAACATAGAGAAAAACGAAGTGTTCAAGCCACAAGAAGGATTATCACTATACACAGAATTTAAAAAAGCACCAAAAGGAGGATTAATAGAAGTACCATTCCACTTATTTGAGAGAGATCCAGGAAAAAACGATGATTGCATCATTGACCATGAATTATCCATTCCTTTGGGTTCTTCCGATTATAAAATTATTACGCAGAACTCCGTTAAAATCAAGCTCAAATTGTCTGGAATACGAACTAGATACTAGCTATCTACTCTCAAATCACTTTCTTTCTTTTTGTTTTTATTAGAAATTTTACACCAGTTTTTGCTACAAATGGTAAAAAACGCAAATCTAACAGCAATTTAAAGACAATCTTTTTCTGATTATCTACATCTCCAATTTTTGATATCTTTTCTTTTCTCTTTTGAGTACTCAATAATTCAAAGAGTCGTTCAATCTCTTTTTCATTTAATGAATTAAGATATTGACGAACCAATTTCATTATTGTCAAATTACTTCTCATTTCTTTCTTCCAATATTTTTCATAATTTGAAAGAAAACGTGCGCTATAATTTCCAGTTTGTAGTGCTTCTGCAGCCATTTCTCCTGCTTTTATTGCTGCAATACCACCCAATATTACTCCTCCACCTGTTGTAGGTTTTATTTGACCTGCTGCGTCTCCAACTACCATAATATTATCCGTATAAGTCTTTCGGATGAAAGAACCTATAGGAATCGCACCACTCATCTGTTTTTCAATAGAAGCAGAAGAAAGCTTATGTTTTGCAATTGGATGTTTTGTAATGAAATGTCGCAGATATTTCCCTGTAGGGCGAGAACGTGAGCCTAAACCTACTTTCGCTTCATCTTCGCCTATTGGAATTATCCATGCAAAAAAACCTGGAGCAAATTCAGGAGTCTGGTATACTTCTACATATTTCAAGTCTATATTTTTTACACCAGACATAATATATTGTGTTGTAAATACTACTTCACCATAAGATGGGGAAGGGAGACCAATTTGTTGATTTAAATGGGGAAATCTTCCTTCTGCAAGTATTAATAGTGGGGAAGTTACATTCTTAATCGGACTCTTCTTCCCTAAACTTAATTTTATTTTATTATTGTCACGTTTGATAGAAGTGACCTTAGAATTGGTATGGATTACGACACCTTTTTCTTCCGCTAATCGCGATAAATGTTGGTTAAACTTTAATCTATCAACAACCCAAGCTGTTGTACTACTCTTTTGAACTGTTATATTTATACCAGAAGGAGAAAATAACCTAGAACCTATAATACTACAATTTTGCACCATCTCTGGAGGTAAATCGCTTAAACCTAATCGATTCAAACCATCTATACTAAGCAAACCTGAGCAATGCTCGTATTTTCCAATACAAGATTTTGATTCGTATAAATGGGTAACTGAACCATTTTTTGCTGCTGAAATAGCCGCAAATAATCCAGCGGGGCCTCCACCAACTACTGCAATTTCCGTATCGAGAGATGACACGTAAGACAATAACTGATGAGAATAAAAAAATAGTCATTAATATCTTAATAATTCAAACTATTTCATTAACTCTCTAAGTAAATTAGTAGCATATGAGCCCTTTTGCAGTTTAAAAGATAGATTTATCTTGTTCCTTTTCTTGTTAAAATCGTCTTCTTCAATTTTTATTAGCTTCAAATCTTGTGGTGTAAACAATAACGATCTCCTTGCACCTTTTCCACCAATTTTTTGAGTTAACTGAGTTTTAAACTGCGTTAGAGTAATATTTTCTTTCTCAAATATTTTTGAATATATCTCAGATGTTTCTCCCTTTAAAGTAGTCTTTGAACCAACAATTGGGATGTAAACTTTTTCTTTTATCATTTCTTCACCATTCAGAGGTTTAGTGAAATCTGAACTATAATGAGTATATCTTATGTTAACATAATTATTGAAAAGAAACGCTTGGTAAGCATGGATAAACAGCTTACGTAATTGTAATGGCAGAGTATTAAACACGTTTTCGTAGTTGTTATTTCTCTTTTCCAAATCATGAAGCATCTTTCGTTCTAGAAACAGATAATGCGGAAACATTTCTAGAGATCCTTTGTTATTCTCGGTTTCCCAATAGAATTTTCGTGCCTTTTTTGTTGCCTCAGGTTCTCCCTTAAAGACCATGCCGATATAGTGACGAAACGCTTCCTTCAGATTTCCTAGAATAATATATTTTCCTACAATATGAGTAATTGGCCTAATATCTCCAAATCTTTGAATACCAAAACAGTTAGGAAGACCTCCAAATTTTTCTACATCTCTTGAAATAAGAGAAAATATTTCATTTATATTTTCTTCACCATATTTTACATTCCTGATAGTGATACCAAATGCATTTCCCCATAAATTTCCTAGACGAACCTCAGTAAGTTTGAAACAGTGAGAATGTGTCTTTATGGTTGGTAAATTGATAGGAGAAAGAGTACCTTTTTCTGAAAGTTTTCTCACCCCCCATGCTGAAACTCTTTGAGCTGTAACAGCGCGTTTGTCTTTTGTTCCAGCTATTCCAAGATTTTCTCTAGGAATTGACCAATATCTTGAAACCAAATCAAGAGCGCGATTAGCCTCTATATCTTTTTTCCATAAAACAAAATGTAAAAACAATCCTGTCTTTCCTGGAAGATCAAAATGCTTTTTTTCTGGATCGAGAACTTGGTTATTCTCTAATATTTCTCCCACAGTAAAATCTTCAGGAATGCTCTTAATATTTCCATCTAACCCTTTCTCCTTAGAAACATAAGGAGACAAGAAGAGAGAGGATTTTATCTCTCTTTTTTTCACTCATATCACCTATAAAAGAGGTAAATCTGCCGTTATTTTATCAATATGTTTCTCTGGAGCTGGACCAATTCCAATAACTGTTGTAGTTCCAGGTGGTAGTTGAGTAAGTCCAGCGTCATTAATAATAGCAAAAGGTAAATCTGATTTTTGTGACTTTGCAGCTAGTTCTGTTATATCTTTCTCTGAATGAATCTTTACAGTTATCTTTTTTTGACCCTCTTTCAACCAACTATTGGCCCATTCAGGATAGTATTTTTCTGTTTTAACATACGCAGATAATGAGCCATGAGCCACTTGAACTGCTGTTTTACCTTTTGACATCTTCAAATCTAAACGAACAGCTATAACCTGTTTATACTCAAATTTCATTTCAT
>JABUBM010000359.1_pt1 | contig 11006 bp, 14 predicted proteins | sample 7240321 | NCBI WGS metagenome assembly JABUBM01 (sample SAMN07256344, study PRJNA390944) | subsurface metagenome | isolation source: Methane hydrate marine sediment | place: Pacific Ocean: Eastern North Pacific, ODP site 1244 | collected 2002
TAAAATTGACTAAAAAAGAATACAAAGAAGAGGTCTGTGAAATTTTGAAAGGATATAGGTATAAATTGGGCGAAGAGGATATAGAAGAATTGTCAGATTTAATCACGGCAATACCGTTTCCAAAAGAAGGGAATCCGTATGTCGGGTTGGCTACAAGGGGATAGGCAAAATAAACTTAAGAAAGGGGGTGTTTTTAAAATGGATTGGTATCTTCTTATTGTAGTTTTAGTTGTGGTAGCAGGGATAATTTATTTTTTGTTTAAGAAAAAGAAAAAATGAATAAGTAAACTAATTAAAGGGGGTGATAACCTATACCGACTGTCTAAAAATTTTTAAGGAAGTGATCGATCAATGAAAAGGGGGGGTTTAGCTGATTTTGGGCTGGATTATTTCTCTCCGATCGGGCAGGACTTCCAGGAGAGGGAGAACAAAATTAGAGAAAAAACAAAATGCTTTAAAGTCTGCTCGCGGTGTGGGGAAACAAAGCCGATCTTTAAATTCTCATTAGATAAGCGGAATATTAGTGGCCGGTCTAATATCTGCAGGGCTTGCCGGAGCCTGGAATACCTGGAATATTACTATCAGAACAAGGAAAGAATCTTAATCAAGTGCAAGGAATATCGGGATAATGACAAAGGCAATCGGAGCGCCTATTCTAAAAAATACCGGAAGGATCATAAAAAGCAATTAAAAAAATTTGCTGAAAAATGGTATAAGGAAAATAAGAAAAGAATTAAAAAGAGGAACTTGAAATATTACCAGGAGAATAAAGAGGCCTGTCAGGTCCGGAGAAGTATCTGGATAACAAAAAATAAGGAGAAGATCAAGAAATACAACCGGGAATATAAGCGAAAGCAAAGGACCAAAAATAAAAATTAAAGGTGGTGAAAAAGAACTATGAAAAAGAACATATCTATTTTATTAATGGCGGTCAGTATTTTGATTGTCTTTTCGACCCTGGCCTTTGCCCTGGAAAACGTCAAGGTAAAGGATTATATCGAGGGAAAATTTCCGGTGATCTTCAATATCTACCTTGCCTCTCTCGGGGAACTCGACCAGGACGAAAGGGAGTTTATCGACCTGTTGCAGAATTTGCCGGAAGAAGATCAAAAGAGACTTGCAAAAGAAGTCTATGAGAACGGATTCTCAGAAGAAATATTAGAGGATTGCAGGAGAAGTACTTTCCTTGAAGAAGAGCAGCTCGAGCCGGAGATTGAGGAAGAGGTCATCGATACCGGGAAATGGCTTTATAGCAGGGAAATAAATCCGATGAGCGATAAGCTGATAATTACCTTTACGCTGAAATGTGAGACGGACGGATCCAATGAGCCGATATTCCTGATCATTAAAAAAGAGGGCAAAAATACCCTCGTTTTTATAGATTGGAGCAGGGAGCTCAGGCCTGTTTTTGACACAACGATAACCGTATGGACCAGGTTAGACGACAATAAAGTATCACATAAGGGGTGGAATACCGTTTCCGATCCCTTCAAATTCCAGATTTGTCAGTCTATTTTCGGGAAGCAGAGGACGTCGTCTCAGTATACTTTCTATCCCGGGCGTGAGGTCAAGTTTATTAAGAAAATTATGAGCGCTGATAGGTTTATAGCCGAGCTCCGGTCTTTCAGTAAGATGAGCCTGACCGCGATATTCGACGTCCGGGGATTGAGAGACGCGGTCGAGCAATTCGACGATATCCTTGACTGGACAGAAGAATAAAGCGAAAGCTAAAATAATCTAAAGGGACCAGGAGAAGATTCTTTCGGCTAAAATATCATAACCTGTACAGGAAAAAAATTTTGACTTTCAGAATCTTCTCCGGCCCCTCTATATTATCATATGGGGGGTGAAAATAGAAATGATATATTTTTTGTGGCTGATTTTTGGGCTGTTTGTCCTGATGTTTTTGAGAATACTTTTCTTTCATAAAGAAAAGCCGATACCTGAACAGAAGATTATCCGGAGCAAGAACGGAATGACAAAAATTATTATTTTGAGAAACAGATAATTACTCCGGCGGTCCGGCTTCCTATGCGTTCTCCGGATCTCCGGTCCCCTGCTCCCCTTCTTTTTTAATCTTTTTATCAGGGGGGAGCAGGGATATTTTAAGGTAGTTTGATTTATCGAACTCACTTCGGATTTGTCCGACCCGTATCGCGTATCGCGTATTGCGTGAAGAATTGGTCAATTGGTCAATTGATTTACTAACAGGCGAGACGCCTGTCCTACGGGTTTGATTTATCGAACTCCCCCCAGGGGCAGGGGAGACTGGTAATTTTGACAATAATTTTTTAATGTGTTATATATGTTAAAATATGTGTGTAAAAAGAAGGTGATATCTATGAGGATAAAAAAAGAAAGCCCGGTATGCCCGAAATGCAATGGTAGATATGTTTATGCCAGGATAAAAACAAAAGATTACTGGTGTCGATATTGTAATTTTATCGGATCCAGGACACTTTTTTTTAGGAAAAAAAGGAAACGGAAAGCTAAGAAGGTAACTTAGAATCAATTTTAGGGTGGTGTTATTATGTCCGAAATAAAAAGAAAAACAGAAGAAAATATCGAGGACGTGCAGAGGATATCCGATACCCTGAATCGGGGAATAAAAAAATCTAATGCTAAGCTCGGGGCCCCGAGTGATAAAAAAAATAAGAATCCTTTTTTAAAGCCTGACGGTAGTTTTGATTTAATCGAAATATTCCCGAGCTATGGAAGCAAAGAGGTGATGATTCAATGACTGAAAATAATGAGCATTTAGAAGCAATGATCAGGCGTTTAAGCAATCTAAAACAGAATTGGAATAAAACCCCGGAAGAGATCAGAGCGATGGCGATTAGATACTTGGAATTACCTAAAGCAGATAGGAAACTGCAGGATCTTAATATTATTGAATTCGCTACCGGTCAGGATTGGCTCAATATATCTTTTAAGCAAAGACCGGCCCAGGAAGTTTTATTGCGTAAAATTTACGGTATGCCCTTGGATCCTGATCAGTTAAAAATCTACCGGAAAATTACTAAGAACAGAAAAGAATTCGAGGCTGGGATAGAAAAAGAGGAATCTTGCCTGGTGCTCGGGGCCCGGAGTGGAAAAAGTTTATTGGCCTCGATAATTGGGCTATACGAATCTACTCGCGAAAAGTGGGCTAAATATCTTATGAAAGGCGAATCCGGTTATTGTGTAATTATTTCTACTAAACAAAGGCAAAGCGAACAGATAATCGGCGCTAATTGCCTCAGGCTAATGGAAAATTCTAATAATTTAAGAAAGTATATCCGAGATCATACTCAAAGCGAATTGATATTAAAAAATAATATGAGGATCTTATCCCTTCCCTGCACTACAAGAGCAGGCCTGGGCCTACCAATTATATGCCTAATTATGGACGAAATAGGCCATTTTTACACCGAAGGAGCCAAAGCTGATAAAGATATTTACGATTATACGAATCCTCGAAGAGCACAATTCCCTGGTAGTAAATTAATTTTAGTTAGCACTCCTTCGGCAAAGCAGGGCTTGCTTTGGAATTTTTATGATCAGGGTCCTAAAATTCCCGGCCGGTTAACTGCTCAGGCCGAAACTTTATTTATGAATCCTTTGGTAGATAAAAATTTTTTAGAGAAGGAAAAGGCCCGCGATATCGATTCATATTCCCGCGAGTTTTTAGCTCAATTTGCCGAGAAGGTCGAGGCTTTTCTTTCCTATGAACTCGTAGAGAATAGCTTAAAATTAGCCGGTGATTTGCCCTACAAGGCGGGGTTTGTATATTATGCCGGTATAGACGCCTCAGGACTTAGTTTTCGTGATAAATTTTCTCTGGCCATAGCACATAAGCAGGGGATCGATGTATATGTTGATAAGGTTATTTCCTGGAATCTGAAAGATCCTGATCCGATTATGAAGGATATCGAGGAGCTTGCCGGGATCTACCATATCAAAAAGGTTTCTATCGATCGCTATGCCCGGGGCTGGGTTGAGGCTTCTTTAAAAAAAATAGGTTTATTCGTGAATGTCAGGTCGAGCCTGGCTTCTATCTACGTAAATATTAAGAGTCTTATGTTAGGAAACAGGCTATTTTTACCGGATAATCAGGCGATCAAGCGGGCTTTTCTGAATACGTCGGCCTACTATGGCCGGAATAATCAATTATCGATCGCTCACGAACGATCCGATAACGAGGGCCATTCAGACGAGGCGGACGCAATTTGCAGTTGTTGCTTTGATATCATAGAGAAAAAGGAAGAAGTTTTAGGGGGTATTCTGCATTATGATTCGCCAGGTAATATTTGGGTAGAGAGGAATCCTAAAAGCAAGCCGGAGCCCTTTAATTGGCCTCATAGAGTTACTCCGGAAGAAGAGGCGAAAGAAAAAGAGGAAGAAACTTTCGACTGGTATTGACAAAAAAAAGTAAGTATGTTAAGATAATCAAAACGTTTAATTTGGTATGAAAGGAAGGTTAACGATATGAAAAATAACGATTTTCTCTCTGTTTTTGATGTCGGGAAGATCCTTGACGTGTCAAAGGAAGTGGTTAATTACTGGCTAAGAAAGGGCAAAATAAAATACTCTTTGGCCGGTAGTTTGCAGAAGATAAGAAAAGATGATCTTCTGTATTATCTAAAGAGGATCGGGAATAGCCCGGGGGCAATGCTCGATTTTGAAAAAGGTATCGAAAATTATTTAGCACAAAAAAGAATGTGGGGAAAACAATTTAAGGCAAAATTGAGAGATCTGGAAAAGGCTAAAATATGAATATTAAAAAAATAATATTTAGCAGGGCTGATAATTTAAAAATCGAAATGTATTGCCTCTGGAATGGAATGAAGAATTCAAAACTCGTCCCTCTGATGTTTGCCGAACAATTTCAGAAAGAGATGATAAAACTGCAGGGCTTAATAACAAAAGAGGAATACCAGGAATTTTTATCAAGGTGCTTCGATGTAAAGCTGAAAAATGCCGTTGAAGAGGCCGAAAATATCCTAAGAGATTCTAAAAAGAAAAGAGGTCAAGACGATGGGCAAGGAAAATAACGAAATTTCTTTGAATGATGAGGAATTTGCTGAAGCAATAGAAAAGGCCGGATTATCTAAAAGTCTAAATAATTATACCGCTAAAATTGCGGATAAGAGAACTTCCGAAGGGATCGAAACTTTCAAAAAGAATCAGGGGAAAAAGGATCTAACCGATAAGGAAAGACTTCAGGAAGCCGAAAAAGAAATCTCGGAAATGAAGAATAACAACGCTAAGAGTATTTTAAATAATTCGATCAAGAAGGCTTTAAAAGAAGCCGATTTGAGCGAAGGATTTGCTCAGTATATTAAGGTCGATAAAGAAGAGGACATTGAAAATGCCGTAAAAGATTTGCAAGAAAATATTTTAGGGCAGAAACAAGAATCCATAGACAAAAAATTAAAAGAAGGGGAGGTCCCCTTAAAAGGCGAAAGCACTTTCACCGGATCAGGATCATTAGAGACGGAAGCAAAGGACTTTGCAAAGAAAATTTCTGTCAAAGAAGAATAGAGGTGAAAGAAAATGGAATTTAGTATATTGAAAGATATTTTAAAACCGAAGGTATTGAGTGCCTTTGTCGAGGAATGGAAAGCTGAGGAATCTCCGATTCTCAAGTATATGCCTTATAAGACGGTCCCGAGTTTGCAGTATCAGATCGTCCAGGGGGAAGAGCAGAGACCGCTTGCTGATATAGTGGCGTATGATACATCTTTCCCGCTCAAATCAAGGCCGGCGCTAAGCAAAATTACCGGAGATATTCCCGCTCTGAGACTGATGCGTCAAATGAGTGAGACGGACCTAAATAATTTTATGCAATTCAACGCTCAGAAAGATCCGGACACTTCGGCGGTTATCGAGCTTGTTTTTAACGATTTAGTCTATTGCTATAAGGCGGTATTAAACCGCCTGACCTGGTTGGGATTTACTGCACTTTCTACCGGAGAGATATCGTTAACTGCTCTGAACAACGTAGGAGTAAAAACCGAAACAAATATCACGTTTCACATAGACCGCAAGTCCGGGGCTTCGGTGGCCTGGGACGCTACGGTAAGCACAACGAAACCGATATCCGATATCATCGCTCTTTGCGATCTGGCCCGGCTGTCAGGAATAATTCTCAGAAAAATACTGATGAGCCGTACGTCTTTTTCTTATATGAGAAAATCTGAAGAAACGATCAATTTCGTTTTTGGCGATCAAGGGTCGGCGGTTACAAAATACCCGAATTTGACCGTCTTAAATGAGAACTTGAAAGCCGATGGCTTGCCGGAAATTTCGATTATTGACTGTTATCTACAATTCGAGAATGAAGAGCATACGATCTCAAATCTGCAAGCCTGGAATGAGGGCAAAATTGCCTTCCTACCGCAAAACGAGATCGGAGCGATCCTGAACTGCAAAACGGCCGAAGAGGAATTCAGGCCTTTGCAGGTTACGCAGACCAAAAAAGGTATCGTCTTACTCTCGAAATGGGGAGAAAATAACCCCTGCCGGGAGTTTACGAGTGGGGCCTGTAATGGTTTTCCGGCGATAAAATTAAGCGAATCAATATTCCTTATGAACAGTCTGGCGACTTCCTGGACTGGTGAATAAGAGATAATTATTAAAATATCCTTGCAAAATGTCGATCATTGCAAGGAGAAAATCCCGGGCGGTCGAGATCGTCGGGGTGATCTATTGAAGGGGTGAAAGTCCCTTGTTTATTTCATTGAACATTGAGCAGGGGAGGGCGGTTTACGAACTCCCTTGCGCAAATTTATTTAATTTTTATTTGTAGATTTGTAGACTCAAAATTTCTTCGTATCCGCTCAAAGGGGAAGGTTGAGATCCCTTCCCCTTGCAATTATTTATTATTTATAAAATAAAAAAGGACCCGACCCGCAAAGGTTAAGTCCCTTTTTAAAAAAAATATGGAGCCCCAAAAAGAGGCTTTATATTTATATACTAAATGATTTTACTCGAAAAGTCAATTCACAAGATAGATTTTGAACCGCTGGTTCAAAATTCACAAAAGACAGGTGATCAGGAATGAACGTAATGAGAGGAAAATTAGGTAAGCGAAAAATGGCCAAGTTTACCGGTGTGAAATGCCAGGACGTTGACAAGTCTCTGGCTGATCTGGCCAGTATGGGATATTTGGAATACAAGAAATTAAAAGGTGGTAAATATCAATTTACTTTATATCCGGAGCCGGTGAAGGAGATAGAATTAAATAATGAAACAGGATAGGAAGAAAATCAAAAAGGAGAAAAAGAGGCTTCGGGCTATCCGGGAGCTGAAGGAACGGAGAAACAAAAGGAAACAGGAATCTAATATTAAGTTTAATCCTGGCCGGTAAAACGGCCTTAAAGCTCGGTTGGATTGGTGAGGGTCTAACCGTCTCTCTATAACTGATCCGACCGGGCTAAAAGAAAGAGAGGCGGTGTTGTATATGCCGAAGATAGACGAGACAAAAGCAGACAAAGAAATGTTATTGAGACATAAAGCCTATGAAGAAAAAGGGAATATTGTCAAAGATATTATAGAAACTTTAAAGAATTGGAAGAAATTATCCCCGGAAGAAAGAATTATCTTCACCGAACAGACCCCCTTCAAAATGTCCGCATTGGACAAAATTACCCAAAGAACGATCATAAAAGAATTAGTTACATCGGGAATATTCAAGAAAAGGGAACTGCAGAAAAAGGTTGATCTCTTGAATACCCTGTTTGAAAGAGAAAAGCCGGAAGAAAAGAAGGAGAAAAAGACCGGAATCAGGACCCTGATCCCCGGCCTGATCCACCTGATAAAAGAAAACGGAAAAGTGGGCTATCTCCTGCAAAGAGAAGAAAATCTTTATATCGATGAGACTTTTATCGGAGAGGACGGAATAACCTATAAGCCGAAGAGCGACTTGCCGATCCATTATTGCGGGGTAGACATTTTAGAGGAATCGAGAGAAATTGAATATCCCTTTCTCTTAAAGGATATTATTAGATTTATCAAAAAATATTTAGAGTTGCCCGACGAGAATAATTATCTGATCCTGGCGCTGTGGGTTTTTCATACCTATATGATAGAAAGGTTTGATATTACCCCACTTTTGTATTTCTCCGGGGTATACGAGACCGGAAAGACCAGGGCAGGGGAAATCCTGGGGGAACTGGCCTATAAATGCGAAAGAATGACCTCTCCAACGGAAGCAACGCTTTTCAGGTCAGCTGATTATTTCAAGAATACCCTTATCATCGATGAGATAAGGCTCTGGGGACCTAACGGAAACGAGGAAGTGGCCAGGCTGATAATGAGCCGATACAAAAGAGGCTTGAAAGTAAGCAGGGTAAATTTGAATAAAAAAGGGGAAGATCAGATAGAATATTTTGATGTATTTGCTCCTCTGGTTATCTCTACTACCGAGACAATACCCCCCGCGATCAAAAGCCGGTGCATAAATTTTATAATGCAAAAAAATAGGAATCCGGACGTAGAGGGTCCTATCGATTCAAAGACGGCCAGGGATATAAGGAATAAGCTCACTATCTTTAGGGCTAATTGTATATATCGGGAATTCAAGGAAATCAATCCTATTTCAAGAAGAAGGCTGAACGAGATTCTAATGCCCCTCTATCAGATTTTAATGGAAGTGGCTCCTGACCTGGAAGATGAATTCAGGCTGACAGTCAAAGGACTGGAACAGGACAGGGAAATAGAAGAAGAATTTACCATAGAAGCCGAAATCGTAGAGGCAATCGTGGAATATTATAATAAGGCCGGAGAGACCGCTTTTTCGACTGCCGAGATAACTAATCGATTGAATAAGGACAGAAGCGAAAAAGATAAATTCTCTTCCCGGTTTATCGGAAGGCGGTTAGTCATTTTGGGCTTCAAGCAAAAAAGGTTAAAGAATAATAAAAAAGGTTTTAACTTTGAATTAGATTTTATGGAAAAACTTATAACACAATATAAGGTCAAAAATCTTGAGCCGGAACAGACCCTTTTCGATAGTTAATTTATGTCGAATATGTCGAATATGTCGAATATGTCGAATATCTGGGTAGGGCGTAATGTCGTTAATGACATTAGAGTATATAAAGGGAAATTTGGTTTCTTATCTTTATTATATAAGGCTTTCCTTATTTTAAGCCAAAAAAGAATAAAAAGAAAATTAACTAACGCCTACCCTTTTTTGTCGACATATTCGACATATTCGACGCAAAAGAATTAAAAAAAAGAGGTGATCTTATGCTAATTAACAAAGAAAGCGAGAAACATATCCGGAATCTTGCCAGGTGTTTCAACCGGCTTAATGAACCTTTTGAAAAGCTCGGGTATTTTTTTACTCTTTTGGAACTACTAAAGATTAAGGGTCTATCCCAGGCTGAAAAGGATAGTATTTTTTCTGATGTGATGGGCGAAGTCTCTCAGCTCTTATCTGAATTGGGAATAGATTATAAAGATTATCCGGGCGGATATGAAGATTGGGAAACAGTAACTTTATACCAATTCAATTTAGAAAAAGCGAAATTGGAAAAACAATTCTGTTAAACAAAAAGGCCAGTTAAGGGCAAAAGAGGGGTATCGAAAATATTTTTTTTATTTTTCGGCGATTTCGGTAATTTTCGGTAGAAACCCTTACCGAAATATTTTGATGATACTTAATACAATGGGTAAGTGTATTAAGTTGTTTAATATCGGCAATAAATTCATTAAAACTATAATAAATAAAAGGGTCTTAGGATATCTTAAATAAATATTTGACACTAAAAGCAATCGGGTATATAATACAATTGTAATGTATTAAAATTAAATTAAGGTGGTGCAGATATGAAAACAGTTGATCCTATCAAGAATCCGGCCAAGATTTTGGCTATCAAAATAAATCTAAAAGCCGAAAGGGACCCGCGAAACTATTGCTTATTTTGTATCGGGGTTAATAGTGCTTTGAGATCCTCTGATCTGAGAGATTTAAAGGTTAAAGATGTTTTAGATAATGAAGGTGATATCAGGAAATATCTTTATACCCGGGTAAAAAAGACTAAAAGAGAAATAAAGATAACTATTAATAAGGCTATGAGGGAAGCAATAAAATATTATTTAAGTAAAGCTAAAGTTTTCAATCCTGATCAATATATATTTAAGTCAAAGCGAAGTGATAAGCAGATCAGTAATGTCGCTTTGTTTTACCTTATCAAGAAATGGACTAAGGCGGTTGGCCTGGTAAATGAGCGATACTCTGCTCATTCCCTCAGAAAGACCTGGGGCTATCAGGCCCGGAAATATCACGGTGCCAGTATCGAAATGATAAGCGAAAAATTAGGCCATAGGTCAACGAAAGTAACAAAGCGTTATATCGGGATTGATCAGGAAGAAATAAATAAAATGGAAGAAGAAATAAATATATAATTCGGGCCCCGAGCCATCATATTAAAAGAGTGTACAAGTTTTTAACCGAAAAGGGCAATATACGCTTGTGATTATACGTTAAATTAATTTGCCCCCCCTTAAAAGCGAAATTTGAAGGTCTGATTTTAGCCTGAATGTGGAAAAATGCTATATACCTAATAGCATTTAGCTATTTTAAAGATATTTAGTAAACGAAAGGGGGTTACAATCATACGCTAAAGCTCAAATAAAAGCTAACCGGGCTATCAGGGAACGCTCTTTAGGTTATTCTGACGAGTTATCAATTAACGAAAGGGGGTGAAGAATTGTTTAAGAATGTTTCTAACAAAGAGATCAGGGATATCAAGAAAAGGCTTGAATCAGAGTTAGAGGATAAAGACTTACCGTTCCAGAGGGAAGAAGAGGTTAGATCCCTTCTCTTCTATATTAACACTTGGTTGGAGTGGAGAGAATATCGGGAACGTGAGCATTATAGAGAAGTGATCAGGAGCGAAAGCTGAAAATTAAAGGGGGTAATAAAATTGACTAAAAAAGAATACAAAGAAGAGGTCTGTGAAATTTTGAAAGGATATAGGTATAAATTGGGCGAAGAGGATATAGAAGAATTGTCA
>JABUBM010000361.1_pt1 | contig 10996 bp, 17 predicted proteins | sample 7240321 | NCBI WGS metagenome assembly JABUBM01 (sample SAMN07256344, study PRJNA390944) | subsurface metagenome | isolation source: Methane hydrate marine sediment | place: Pacific Ocean: Eastern North Pacific, ODP site 1244 | collected 2002
GCTATCCGAAAACCGGAAAAATCGTGCTTATCAATAGTGGTCCGCAATTCTTCCAGAGAAACAATCCGATTGTAATCATCGAAAAAAACATCAATACGAGTACACTTTCCGCCAAGCTCTTGAACAAACTCCAACAAGAGAACCAAATCAGGGGCGGTAAGCTCATCACAAGCCGAGCCTGGAACATCCAGGGTTATACGGTCCCGATGGGATTTCTGCCGTAACTCCGGATCCTCATCAAAGCACAAAGATACCCCAGATTGCCAGACGTATCGTGCGGTATAACTCAATATTCCGTTGTAGCTCAACTCACAAACGCCGAAAAAATTACTAACCATTGCTATAACTACGTCTAAACACTTAAAATCAAACGAGTTACGCAGCCAATGGACACCTGTGAGATTTCTTTTTTGTGAATTGCACCCTGGTATTACAGTACCAGGGTTCACCGATTTCAACTCCTTTTGAGTCTGCATTTCCTTGACTCCTTTCGCATTAAGTCTCCCAGGAGAGCCAAACACAAGCGCCGACTCCCCTGAGCTTGCTGTATAGAGAGCGTTACTCTGCAGCGCTCGAGGGGGCTGGGGATTCCTCGATGACCTCAACTTTGCCCTTTTCGCCGTTGTTGCCGCCTTTCGACACTCCAAGCACAATCATTTTGACCTTTGGCCTTGTCCGGCAAGCCTCGATGAATACCGCTACTGCCCATATAGCAAGAGCCGAACACGCTACCCCGTAAAAAACACGGTCCGTTGTATTCCAGTAAATCCACTTTTCAGGACTCATTTCAATCCTCTCTTACAAAAGACGATTCCTAAAACGGAACATCATCATCGGTTGCCGATGGAACATCTGCCTGACCATCTCGCTTTTCACCGATAAACTCAAAATTAAAGACTATCACCCGAATCCGGCTGTGCGTTTTGCCATCCTTGTCCCAGCGCTCGAGCTTGAGCCTGCCCTGGACAAAAATCGGGCTGCCCTTCTTAAAGTGCTTACTGATAACCTCAGCACGTTTACCGAACACCTGGCACTCCATAAAAAGAACTTCCTCACCAAGCGAGCCATCTTCCTTTCTCCACTTACGATTGACAGCCAGGCCAAACTCCACAACAGTCGTCTGATTCGGCGTGTATGATAAACCTGGGTCCCTGGTAAGATTCCCCATCAAGATAACCTGATTAAAATTTGACATCGTGACATCCTTTCAATAATACAATAAAACAAGCAGGGATATTGAATATATCAACTGGGACAGATGATATACCCTGCTTGTTCGCTTAACATAATACGTTCTCTTTAATGAGTTTATCGCTTTGTTGGTTAAAGCAGGTGGAGTTTACGGTTCTTATTCGTTGAAAACTTTATCCGGACAGGCCGCTTAAACTTGAGCTTTTTTTTAGACTTCTTAGCGTTACGGCTGTGGCGGGTCCCTGTTTTTTTCTTTTGCGGCCGGATTTTCCTTGATAACGCTACCTTTGTTCGTTTTCTCCGAGCACCGGATTTCCAATCTATGTATAATTTGTAGGCTCGATGATGTGCCTGTTTGCAGGCAGGACGGCAAAAACCGTCCCTGTCGGTATCTTTCAACGGCTTATAAGGCTTTCCACACCAACGGCAATACCAGGTTGATTTATAAATCCCAAAGTGCATATCGTCTCTTTTCTGCGTTACTCTGCAGCGCCGAGCTGGCCGGCCAGGGCAGCTCAACTCCGGACGTGGGGAGTAACGCTACGGGAACCGCCGTCTTGTACGTTTCACTTTGCGTTTTGCTTTGCTTTTTTTCTTGCGTCTTTTTGCCGAGCCTGGAGCGCCAATGTTGCCCCACTTTTTCTTTGTGCTTTTGCGTTTGCGTTTGCGTTTCCTTGCCATAATCTCATTACTCCCTTAATTAACAACGACAAGCTAATAAAACTCTTGCTATTCCCAAACCGATACTGAATCCTATGCAGACTCCCAATAATAATTCCATATCATCACCTTTCTAACGGAGAACAGGGGGGGCCTGGTACTAATCCCCCTGTCCTCTTTCCTGCTTCAACCTCGCTGAACCGCTCGTGTCGGTCTCCACCGGAGCACTATCCTGTTCAGCGATATGAACAAAAAAAAACGGGCGTGGAGAGAACAGAGAATCGCCCGCTTTCGTAATGTTTTTTGTCTGACTTTTTGAATGTCACTTTATTGCCTCAAAAACTGGGGTGGTCCAGTGTGATACTGGTTGTTATGTTTCATTCAGCTTATCGGACCAGGCCCGCATTTAACTATAATACATTTTTTATCGGCGGGTTGCTTTTTCGACGGGTTTGTAGAAATGAGCAAACCCGCCGATAAATCACCTAAATTATAACAACATCCCATAACATTGCAAAAGAAAAATACACAAAATTTTAATTTTTGATTCTTTTGAATCTTGGAAACGCTGCTTTATTGTTAAAAACCGGCTGCTAATCGCTCGATTTCGTCAAAACCGATTACGAAAGTTTTTCCGTTTTTGGTTATCGTGACCAGCTTTTTTTCAGCGTCAATCTTGAGCTTAACATTTTGCAAATGACGTTTGAGCAGACCAAAACCGACAAAACCAATCAATTCTCTAAGCTGGTTTTTTGTTGCGCTTGAGTCCACCGATAACTCCGCCCTTGCGTATGTTGTCAACGATTGCTCCCAGGCCCCCGCCACCGAGTACCAATTTTATTAAGCCTGGCACATCCGGTATCCCACCGGACGCAAGCCCCAAAATTGTTTCCTTGAGCTTTGCGTTTTGTTCTTCCTGGTGAACAAGGTCCTGGCCCGCTGCCTCGAATTTCGCTGCTGTGATTTCCTGCTGTGCTTGCCAGGTCTTAAAATCAATCTCAAGCTGAGCCACGTTGACCATTCGACTAACATCCAGGGGGCTTTGAGTAAGAGCCGTACAGCCCAGGGCGTAGGTCCAGAGCATAATCCCGACAATGGGACCAATTACAACGAACCGATTGTGATTCAGCCACTTCCAAACATTCTGCATTTTGTCACCTCATTCATCAAAAGTCCAAGTTTCAAATAAGAAATCCCAATCAATCTTTGACCACCATCCAGCACCCGTATCAAATACAATATTTCCATCAACATAAGCAGGGTCGGTTTTATCCAATCTCCACAACGGACAATTCACTGCATCATATCCCGCTCCCGATAACCAAATTGCATATAGTTCGTCTTTAGATAACGCATACGGAGTATCAAATTTCCATTCAATCCAATCGTAACCACCATCGTCCCATCCGCTACCGTCCACAACGGCAGATACTTTCGCTTCACCAAACGGAAGTAACCCAGAAGTTTTATAGATTCCAACAGTTACATCGCCTATTTCTCCAAGCCGTTTCAAATATAGTCTAACGCCACTGATTGCAAAATCTTTTTGCGGTGTGAAAGTCTGGGCACATTCAAAATTCACATAGCTACCATGTTGGTCATTGCCCTGCCCTTCATCGTTGTATTTTTCTTGCAAAAATATCGGATAACATCTGAACAGCTGGTCTCGTGTTGTATCTGTGGACCAAACAGTCCCGCCATCAATACTCCATTCCTGGTCTCCGTTTGGAAGTCCACTACCATCACCGCCACAAGCCCAAATCAATGTATTATCGACATCGAGAGAAGCGCCGTGAACTACAATGCAATACTTGGTATCTGTGCTGTGTAAATAAAAACCATCAAGATAACAAGGCACCCAGCTATATTCTTCCGAAACATCGGCGTTGGCAATAATTCCCGAATTCAATATCGGCACTTGTGGATGGTCAAATGCAGTCCCATAAATTTCTACATCTACATTTCCGATATTACTGCCTGGACCTTTTTTAATCCATAGCTCAACACGTTTAAGATTACATGCTTTACTCGTGGTAAAGGATTGACCGGCCCAATCGTTTGGAGAATCCAACGTCAAAAAACAGGCAGGATTTGCAGGACCGGAATAGTTATCGTAATACGGTGGAGGAGGAAGACCACCTGCAAGGCTGTTCGGCGGTGCACCGCTGATACTTATCATCAATCCCCCCAGCCGTAATATCGGCTCAATACAAAGTATCCGACAATGACCAAAAAAGTTATCCCAATCGCTCCGGTCCCTGCAAGTGCAACTTGAGCAGCTGGTGTGGTTGCAATTTTATAAACCTTATCGAGACAAAGCCAGGCAAACAGCCCCCCACCGACTACGATTACAGCTATAACCGCAGCAGTAACTACAACAGGATTTGATTTTAAGATTCTGAATGTCAAAAAGAGTTTGTCTTTATGAGTAGTGGAGTCCCAGGCTATCAATTCCCAATCTGGATTTTTTTGCTCCAAACGCCAAATGAGTGCAGCCAATTCAGCAGCCCTAAAATAAACCCAATCCGGACCGAAAACCTTGAATTGCATTTCGATAACGTCACCAGGAAACAACGGCTCGTCTTTGTCAATTTCAGTTCGTAACATCGTGACCTCTAAAAACCTGCGTTACTATTCGAGCGTACCCTGTAAAAGCGATCTAAAATTCGATTTAAAGCCGGTGGTCGATTTTAGCCCAAAAATAAGGTTTTTCATTTTACCAGGTAAATCCTCGATGCAACATCAGTAACGCTATTAAGTCAGGTTTATTTCAATCGTCCAATCCCTGACCTCACATTCATCAACTACATTCGCAAGCTGTCCGGTGATTTCAAGGACCTGTTCGTTAGCTGTATTGAGAGCGGTTGCAGTTGCCGTCTTGTTCAAGTCGATAGTCGATTCATCCGCCCAGAAAGCCGACCAGCCCTGGCTGTCAACAGCACCAAGATTATGGCAGGCAGCAAACAACGTCCAAGACAAATCATCCGCCGATGGACCGACCGTCAACGTAGCTATGACTACGCCGCCCAATTTTAGCTTGTAGGTCTTATCGCCGTTGTTGCTACGACTAACACCGGTAGCCTTGATTCTGACTACGCCGGTTATGCCCAGGGTCCCACCTGGTATCGTGTATGATTTTAGCGTTGTCTCGACAAGGTCGCCGGTGTGATTCTCCGGAGCAGCACTATCGGCCTTGACCTGATACAAGTCCCTGAAAATCTCCGCCAAATTTATCGGATTGCTAATTATAATCATCAATGCTCTCCAAAACCGAGTTTTTGGTCGGCAGCCGTTGCGATTGCGTAAATCGTTCCCAGCCAATCATCGGTCGAATACGCTTGACCTGGTTGCAGTTCGGCTATCCATTTCGTTGCCGTCACCGTATCGTTATAACCAATATAGATAATTCCTGTGTTCGTTGATTTCGCCTGGACCGCTAAGCTGTGCCGAGCAGCATTCAAGGCCATTACTACTGAGGCAGCGACACCGATTGTCTTTTCTTCATCCCAAATTTCGCCGGATGATAAGCCGGACATCGCAGACAGAATCTCTCCAAGTTTTATTATAGTCGGAAAGGTCCTGATGATACCGGTGGACATCACATACTCAACGGTGACTTCACCATCGTTGGGATTCTGAAAATCTATATGAGTATAAAAAGTGTCTTCTTTTCGCTCGCTGTATTCGTAGCCGATAGGAATTTCAGACAGTGGAGAATCATCAATCGAAACCCTGATGTTCTTGTCACCCGTATTACTAACGAGCATAAAGAAAGAAGCGACCTCGTGAACCCGCTTTCTCGCACCGGCTGCAAGTTTCAATTCCCGAAATACAAATTTTAAGCTCATTTCCAAATCTTTCCAGCTATGACAATCACAACAACGGCAATAACACCATAAACCGCCATTTGTGGCAGGATAGAAGCAATGCCCTGCTGTGTTTGCAATAACTTTGTACCAAGGGCCTCGGTAACTCTCTCGCTCGTTTCCGCAAAGGTTTCAACAACTTCAGAGATAGTTTCCTGGACCTCCGGAGTATATTCCTGGATTAAGATGTCACCAACTCTTGCGTGCTCTGAAATTTGTATCGCACCTGGCATAGCCACTTCAGCATAAGCGCCAATTTGAGTTTCCACTTCCTCTGCTGCAACCCGCTGGTCCTGCATTATGGAAGTCGAATAAGATTTCGAGCTACTGCCACCGAACAAACCCATTTATTTTTTTCCCCCAAAAATAATGAGCAGGCCCAAAACAACAACCGCTCCGATTATCAAGGTATCAGATTTAATGCCGAATACAATATCGCCAGTTTCAAAAGCAGCCTCCACCGAAGCCCTGCTCTCGGCGTGACTACTAAAATCCATCGGCGGTAATGATATTCCGCCTGGACCAAACATGCCGCCGATACTACTAAGCGTACTGCCCAGGCCCCCTGGAACCGCAGGCGTAGGCTCAAAGGCAATGCCCGATATTTCTTCAAAAACGTCAATCTCTCCATTGCTCATTTTCGTTTCCTAAGAACCAAAGCCAATATAAGCAAGCCACCACCCAGAAGTATCAAACTCCAGTTGGGAGTAATAGCAAAATCTGCCAGGGTAAGTTTAGGCTGATAAGGCGTGGGTTCTTCTAAGGGTTTGGTCCCTTTTATTCTTTCGATGTTTTCCCAGGTAGTCGCAACTTCACCAGTTATGTCACCTACTTTGCCCAGAAGATTCCCCCAGGCCCCTGGGTCAAAAACATTTCGCCAAATGCTTCTTTTTTCATATTCAATTTCAACCGGCATTGTTTATACCTCATTTCCTAATAACTCCGCCACCGAGACACAAAACAATGTAAACAACAACCGCCAACCAAAAAATCGTTTTAAGGTCATTATTTTTCATTGCAAACTCTCAGACGTAGTTCTTAGCTCCCAGGTCATAAATCATTTCGGTATAAACATCGTATGAGTTCGGAGCTACAGACCAGTTGAATTTTTGTCGAAAGCTCTTGGCAATTCCGACCGGCAAGGCACTTCCCAAACGATTAAAATCCACGTTGAAGTAACCAACAGTCGGGGTCCTGCCTGCTCGATGTAAAAGCAAGGCGTTCTGTTGTAGAGTAAGCGGGTCGTGGATAATTTGGCCATCAAACCGAACCTCTACATCATCACACACTGCCAATGCCTCAGTAGCTATCTCGTGAATGTGATAGCCGAGCATTGCCGTATTCGGTTCGCCGTATGGCAACTCGGTGACGTGCTCTAAGCTGGCCTCTCCATAAACCCGTTCCCACCGCTCGAACCGAATATGCTCACCAAGCGGGCGGGCCGGTCCCTTGTCAACCTCCGGAGCTACGGTAAGTTTGTCACACTTGAGAACAACATCGTTAAACTTGACCTGCAAAAGATAACTCTCGATGTCCAACATTCCAAGTACCAGAGCAGCAGGGTCCACCAGGGTCCCCAGGTCCGGACGGGTCCAGGGAATATAAAGAACGCCGGTATAAGCATAAGCACTTTTCGATTTCTCTCGATACATATTGAGAATATCGAAAATAACTTCCGGTGGAATGTCCTTGAGCAAACGAATGTTTGCTCCACCCTTGATTTTTACGGACACGGATATTGCTTTAATATCCGCAACAATGTCGGCTTCGGTCATAAGCACACCGCCATCAGTAGGTTCCAAACACAAACCGTGATGATTAAACTTTGTGCCGATTTCCATTGTGGCAAGTGCATCTTGACCTATACCCGCAAGGTCGGCCTCTTTTACCATAAAAGTTCTCATTTTATACCTCGAAAAAAGACAAAGTTTCGATTTCTTGATACAAGTTCGCTAAGCAACGGCAATTCTTGTACCAACAGCCCTGCGGACAAACGCCTTAGCTTTGCCCACAGTCGGTCCCACAACTGGTATCCGGTCGGAATAATTCCAGACAGCTACAACAACCACAGCCAGGAACGCAAAGCGAACAAAGTCCTGCGTTGTTACCCTGCCGACAGCGGGGACATTGACGTTAATTAACGGTCCCTTACCCATAACAAAATCCTTTCTGAAAAAAACATTTTACTTTACAGAACCAGAATAACGGCGTGTTACAGATTTTGTCAATAGGCTTGTGTTACACTTTGCGAGATTTTTTTAACAATTTTCGCTTGCGGTAAGTCTTTTGCCGACAAGCATTTGAGCAGGTTTTAGCTATGTCACTTATAGACTTTCCGCAATTTTCACAAAAATTCATCTTTGCAGATTTCGTATTTCTGGACACCATCGGCATAAACCCACTTGAGATATTGATACTGACCAAGAGTACAAATTTCCAGTGCAGCCTCGGTCCCCAGGCTTTGCTTAAAGAACCGCACGTCACCAGGGTCCCGATTATAAAAGACGTAAAACTCTTTTGCCTGGCTGGTTATGTTCACACCGATACGAGCCGGACGTTGAGCAACGCCTATCAGTTCAATGCCAGGTTCCCGACCGGAGAAAATCATCTTGTTAAATTCTGTCGGCGGTCTCTTATCGTCAAAGATGATGTTAAGCTCCTCGATTACCAGGGTCATATTTTCGCAGGCATCGCAGAGCGTGCAAATCTCGGCTATGTCCTCGATACGCTGGGCATTGTCACCAGAGGGCTTATAAATCAAACGGAAGTCACCGGAATAAACTTTCAGCCAGAATTTTTTTAGCTCGGATAACGAATGAAAAGAAACACCGTCATAATAATCATAGCCTTTAGTATCAACAACCAACAACCGGCGCACGTCCTTGATAAGATTACGGACCTTGACAGTTTTTCCGCAACCTCGAATACCAAAGACAAGACGGATAATCGCTTCTTTGTCCATTAGGTCTTTTGTTCGTCTCCAGGCTCAACAGATTCCGGCACTTGCTCCGGTCCAGGAACCGGCTGGGCTTTTACTTTCATCGCCTGAACACGACTAACGACAAGATTCTTAACACCAATGCCCAGGTCAAACCAGACTTGCAAAAGAGGACTCAAATTCAAATTCGGAAAATAATACGAAATCAGATTCGTAGCAGGCACAGCTATCATATCAGTTGTAGGCTCGACAGCTTTCTTGGGTTCACCAGACAAACCAAATATACATTCGACAACAAACTGAACCGCAGGGTCGGGGACCTGGTTTTTCAGGATTCTCTGAACCCTGGCTTTCTCGTCTGTAAGCCCTGGGGTCCGTCCGGCCCCTTCCCGTACCCCACCTGGACCTGGTTTTTCGTCCTGGAGCGAATCTGGAGCGATTTCAGGGCCTTCAGTAGCAAGGTCCTCAAAATCCGGCTTGCGTTGGGACGTGCCAGATTCCGGCTCCGATTCCGGCCCTGGCTGGACCGGCGAATCTTTAAGCTCATCGAGCTTTTGCTTTTCAAGAATCTTAGTAGCTAATTTAGTCCGGCCCCAATTCTTAGCAACCTTGATACCTGACTTCTTAGCAATTTTACGCAAGTCGGTTAATGACCTTTTTTTTAGTTTATCTAATCCTTTCATTCGTCAACCTCATGTGTAATAGTTAGCAAGCCACCAAGATATTTTTTGACTTTAGGTTTAGGGTCCGGCTCGAGCGCTGCAGGGTCCGGCTCTTGTGCAGCGGGGTCCGGCTCGTGTGCAGCGGGGTCCGGCTCATGTGCAGCAGGGTCCGGCTCGTGTGCAACGGGTTCCGGCTCGTGTGCAACGGGGTCCGGCTCCGATTCCTGGGGGGGCGGGGATTCCGGAGATTCACAACTTTTCCATTCTTTGCCGACTTTCTCAAGCCAGCCACAAGTCGAGCAAAGAAATTTCGGGTCTTTTTCTTCGGTAAAAGGCAACTGACAATTAGGACACTTCATTCCAAAAGCTCCTTAAACAAAACTCTGCAAAACTCAATACCTATTTCAAAACGCTGTTGAGAACTTAACGGCTTAGCCAGGCTGGAAAAAGTACGAGCAAGAGCGTGGACCCGAACAACAACCGGCGAAAGGTCAAGCTCCGGTTCCGGTCCTGGCAAAGATTCTTGACCAACAAAGTTTTCCTGAGCCTTTCCTAAGCCTGCAAGTTCCTGTTGTGATCCCTCGATCGGTTCCGGCGTTGTCAAACCGGCGTAACTTTGTTTGTCAATATCCCAGCCGAGCAACATCTCAATATCATCATCGAGCTTGACCTTCAACTTCAATGGAAATTCGACAGCATCCACCACAAGCTCAAGTTCATTTTGAACTTGTAGAACATTGAGAATCTCCAAAAGACTTTTTTTCTGAGCACGTGACAACTGTGCCTTATTAAATCTGATATTCATTGTTCTTCCTTTCAAAAAATCTAATATTTTCACGATTGACCACTCATAACAAAACAATAATAGCTATGCAAAATAAATTTTAAGTCCTATTGCACCCACCGACTTGAGTTCGTCGATTGTAGAGCAAGTGACATCAGTTTATCTGGACACACATCGCATTAAGATACGCCGATTCGTTCTTTTCTCTATTGCATTTAGGATTAAAAGCCAGACAGCCGGAATTTTGGTCTGAAACTTGACGCTGGTGAGCGTTCATTTTTGAATCGCCAACGTCACGCAATTCCTGCAACCAATCATAAAGGTCACGGTCCGTCTTAAAAGCATTGCCAATAACAGAAAGTGTCGGAGCAAATTGACGCTCGGTCCATTTCATCATACCAGTAAGCGTATTTTTCTTCTTAGCAATACGAACAGACAAAACACCCAGGATTTTTACGATTTCTTCCCACCAATCGTAAAGCTCAAGACGGTCAATATTCTTATCACCGTTACGGTGAACGAATTTTATAGAGCCACCAATCAAAGCGCCGCAACAAACGGCAAAAACTTCCAGGTTCCCGCCCGTACCCGCAAGTATCTTAAAGACTTTCTCCGCATAATGTTGTGAATATTCCTGTTCAAACCTAATGCAGTTTTCTTCTCCCTTAGATTCAAGATTCTTATCGTACACTCGGAAATACTTACCGGAACCCGCCGAGCCTCTACGTCCAAAAGTTACAGCGTCATAAGTAACACCGCCGTTTTCTTTTTTGGTCCGGTCAAGAGTCTGATTTTTACTGGCTATCCGAAAACCGGAAAAATCGTGCTTATCAATAGTGGTCCGCAATTCTTCCAGAGAAACAATCCGATTGTAATCATCGAAAAAAACATCAAT
>JABUBM010000362.1_pt1 | contig 10991 bp, 8 predicted proteins | sample 7240321 | NCBI WGS metagenome assembly JABUBM01 (sample SAMN07256344, study PRJNA390944) | subsurface metagenome | isolation source: Methane hydrate marine sediment | place: Pacific Ocean: Eastern North Pacific, ODP site 1244 | collected 2002
GACAGCCCGATTTCCGGACAGTCGCAGATCTTAATCGCAGTCTTGAGGATAAACGATTAGGTTTTTGGGTCTCAAAGGCGTTTTCTGCCATTTTGTAGCGCTGTGCATTCTGTCAAGTTTTTCGACAGTTTGCCTGATTGTTCAATCAATTTTGCATTAAAATCGCTGTTAACAGTGTATTAATGCCCATTTTGGCGTTTCGGCACGCTATTTGCACACCAAATAGGCACAAGGGAACTCAAGAATTATATTTGGTGCATATTACAACGTGGCGTCATATAAGAAAAAAATCGTTGCGTTTTTGGTGGCGGTTGCGTTGGTCAGCCCGTCAGTTTGCCTGGGTCAAACTGCGGGGTTCGCAAACGACCCCAATTTTTCTTTTTCCTCGGCCAACAGCCTCGGTGCCCGAGAGATGTTCTTTAAGATGATACTTTCGGTCTTGCTCGTTGTTGCCCTGGGTGTGGCAGTGATTTACATTTCAAAAAAATTTCTGCCAAAAATCACCAACCTGCCCGGCAAAAAGATTCGCGTTATCGAAACGGCCCACATTGGGCCGCGTAAGATGGTGCATCTGCTAAAAATAGGTAATCAACGGCTTCTTATAGGCAGCACAAATGAGAGCATCACGAAGCTGGCTGATGTAACTGATGCCTTGTCTGAAACCGAAGCAGGATGCGAAGGTTCCCGACGCCGTTTTGAAAACAGGGATGTTTTCAATTCGGAAATGGATTTATCGGCGACAGAAACAGACAATAATTGAGGATATAAATGTCTGGTAAACTTATTAGAATGTTTTTTTTAGTGTTTGTTGTTTTTGCACCGGCTGATTTGTCTTTCGGCCAGGCCGGTGATAGCACCTCGGCGACCGAACCGGTCTCTGCCGTTTTGCTTCGCAAAAGCGAAGCAGCGGGGACGGTTCCAAGCATCAGCGATTTGTTTACGCTTTTAGATAAAGCAACCACCAGCGAGACCGGAGGCAAAGACTGGTCCACCCCCGTTAAACTTGTAATCATCTTTGGCGGCCTGGCGATTTTGCCAAGTCTTCTGGTGATGATGACATCGTTTACGCGAATAGTTATAGTTCTGGCTTTTGTACGTCGGGCTTTGACGACACAAACTATCCCACCTACCATTGCCATTATCGGTCTGGCGTTGTTTCTGACGCTATATACGATGGCACCTACATTTTCCGAGATTAACAATAAGTCCATCGAGCCTTATCTTGCAGACGAGATTGATTTTCAAACAGCGGGCAGCAAAGCCAGCGATTGCATGAAGGAATTCATGCTCCGTCAGGTTCGGGAAAGTGACCTGGCCCTTTTCGTGCAAATGGCGAAGGTAGAGCCGCCTGCGGGTCCGATGGATATCGGTATGCATATAGTAATTCCGGCATTTATTATCAGTGAATTCCGGACGGCGTTTGAGATAGGGTGTCTTTTGTTTATACCTTTTTTGCTGGTTGATATGGTTATTGCCAGTATCCTGCTCAGCGCAGGTATGATGCTTCTTCCGCCTGTGATGATTTCGCTTCCTTTCAAGCTGATATTATTCATACTTGTCGACGGGTGGGGTTTGCTGGCGAAGAGTCTCAGCCTGGGTTTCAACTGAAGCATTAAGGTTTTTTCAGGTATTTAGCGTATGGATAGTAGTTTTGCCCTTTATCTAGGCCGACATACTCTCGAAACAGCTCTGGTTGTAGCCGCTCCGATTTTGCTGACCTGTATGATAGTGGGGGTAGTGGTAACATTGTTTCAAGCAGTTACTTCCGTCCGCGATATGAGCTTAACGATAGTTCCCAAGCTTCTGGCAGTGTGTGTCGTGATAATCCTTTTCAGCGGCTGGACACTTCAAATAATACTTGGATTTTTCACCGAAATTTTTGGGCATATTCAGAATATCGGGCACTGATTTATGGAGCTGATGATCGAAAAGCTGCTCGGTTTTGTAATGGTTCTGACAAGAATTTCGGTATTTTTTTTAGTACTTCCCGTTTTTGGCTGGAAAAGCATTCCGGTCAGGGTCAAAGTTGCAATGACGGTGCTGTTGACGATTTTCTTTTCGATGATAACACCTCTGGCTATCGAATCCAGAGAGGTCTCTGTATTAGAGGCAATATTGCTGCTGACTAATGAGGCCACCTATGGATTGGCTCTGGGATTAATTGTTTATCTTGTATTTGCTACGGTTAAATTCAGCGGTCGTATTATCGAACGTCAGATGGGTTTAGCTATGGCGGAGATTCTGGACCCATTGACCGGCGAGCGAGCTCAGCCACTGGGTATGCTTCTGGAAATGATATTTATACTGCTGTTTTTGAGCGCTAATGGTCACCACATGTTTTTGTTAATCATCTCGCGAAGTTACGAAGCATTTCCGGCCGGTAGTATCCCGACGATAGCGGTTCTGGCCGGCGGAGTAATCAAAGCCGGCTCAACATTGTTGGTGGCCGGCCTGAGATTGTCCGCACCCATACTGGCAGCGTTTCTGGTGTTGATGGTTGCGTTAGCGGTGTTAGCCCGCATAGTTCCGGAAATGAACATTCTATTTATCAGTTTGCCATTGCGTGTAGGCCTGGGATTGTTAATGGCGGCGATATTTGTGCCCTTTATTAACGGATTTGTGGCAGAATTCGCTGATTGGATGGGCAAACTGCTGCCCCTTTAACAACAGATAGCATTCAGCGTATAGTTTTCTTTTTCTATCCTCTAATATGACAGGTATAGGGTATGGCAGACAAGCCGGCCGCCGAAAAGACAGAACAGCCAACGCCGAGAAAATTGAGCAAAGCCCGAGAGCAAGGGCAGGTTCCGCAGGGCTCGGAACTGATGTCGGCTGTGTCAATTGTGGTTCTGGTAACAACGGTAGCTTTCTCGGCACCCGGCCTAATGCAATGGTTCACTATGCAGCTGAGGGAAGGGATGTCGCACACAGATACAATTTTTGCCAACAACAAGACCTTTATAAGCTTTTTCAACGCAAAGATTACCGATACGGTACTTGTTATCTGCCCTATTCTTGCAGCACTTTGTGCGGGGTCTATCGTGAGCGGCGTTGTCATCAGCGGCTTTAATTTTGCACCGGGAGCTATAAAATTGAGATTTGATATGATAAATCCGATATCAGGGTTACAAAAGCTGATAAATGCCAAGTCTATGGTACACCTCTTAACATCCATAGCAAAACTGTTTTTTGTGTCAATCATCGTCTGGCTGTACCTTCGCAGCAGGCTTGATATGCTTGCGCCCCTTCGATGGGCCTGGTCTCTACAGATACTTGCAGCCATTGCAAAGATAATATTAGGTCTGATGATTCGCGTTTGTATTGCGCTTATGATTATAGGAATTGCGGACGCTATTTATCAGAAATGGAAATACACCAAGGATTTGAAGATGACGCGTCAGGAGGTAAAAGAAGAGCGCAAGCAGACAGAAGGTTCGCCGGAGGTCAAAAGGCGGATCCGGCAGAAGCAGTTCGAGACGTCACTGAAGCGTATGCTGCAGGAAGTTCCCAAGGCCAACGTGGTTCTTGTCAACCCAACACATGTAGCTGTTGCGCTGCGTTACGAGGCCAAGACGATGGAATCGCCGGTTATGGTGGCGAAAGGAGCAGGCCACCTGGCAGAAAAAATCCAAGAAATCGCACGGGCTTACGGGGTTCCTATCGTAAGAAAGCCGGAATTAGCGAGGACAATATATTCAACAGTGGAGCTCGGCGGCCCCATACCGGAGACACTGTACGTGGCTGTAGCAGAGGTGCTGGCTTTGATATATCGGCTGCGTCATAAAAAATGAAAGGCAAAAAGTGATGCTTGAAGCTCGAGAAACCTGGTCCCGCGGCCCGGGCTCCGGGGCCCGGGCAAATGGTGCCCGAACCCTTTTCACAACCGTGGTGATAGCAGTTATCGCGGGGTTTTTACTTCCGCTGCCGGCCTATATTCTCGACGTGCTTCTAATCTTTAGCGTATCTTTAACGGCGGCAGTGCTGATAATTACTTTTTCAGCCCGGGGAGCTTTGCAAGTTCAGGGTTTTCCTTTGTTAATTGTGCTGGCCACAATGCTTCGTATGGCCCTTAGCGTGGCTTACAGCCGACTGATACTCTCGCATGGCAATGCCGGCACCATCGTTAGTCTTTTCGGGAGTATCGTTGTCAGGAACAATTATGTACTCGCAATTTTGGTCTTTGGGGTGCTGGCGATAGTTATCTTCAGAACTATTAGTAAAGCCACTAAGGATATTAGAATGGCTGCGACAGAGTTTACTGCGGACATTGTCCCTATCAAGCAAAACAATATCGACAGCGACCTTAACGCCGGGGTTATCAACGAGAGCGAGGCCCTTAACCTACGGAGTAAGATCGCCCGTGAGGCCGGCTTTTTTGTTGCGATGGCCGGTGCCGCAAGATTTATACTCTGCGCTGCTGTTATCGAACTTGTGATTGTCATTGTTAATATGGCGTCTTCGATGGCTATAGTGATAATTGGCGGAGCAACCGGGGGGATATCAATAAAAACATATACGACTTTAGCTGTTGGGGCAGGAATGATGACCCAGATACCCTCGCTGGTTGCTGCCCTGGCCTCCGGATACCTCGTGCGAAAAAGCTCTGTATCCTCTGTCGCCAATGATGAGGTCGCAGAACAAGCAGCCCGTCAAAGTGCCGGGCCGGACGTCGACCCGGCAAAGTGCCGGGCCGAGCCGGTTGAATATATTGATGCTGAATTAACTGAAATTACAAATCCCGCTGCAATCGCTAACATCGAGACCGGGGAAATAGTGTCCGAAGACCTCGAATGGGTAGATGAATCCCGCTCCTCGGAGGGGCTGGATGAATCTCGAACTATCGGGAACGAAGACGAAAAAAATGATTTGAGTTTGTGTGTTTGGGAAGCAATTAAAGATAGTGATTATTACGAAGCAATCGCGGAGTTAATCGAAAGCAGGGGCGGTTCGCGAACCCAGCCCTTCCGAAAGGCGGGGCGAAGCGCCCCTACCAAGACGACATTGATGGCCGCTGAGAGTGTTAAAGAACTTCCGGTAACGATACCTGTGAATATCGCAGTGCATCTGGCACAGAGGAACCAAAAGTGTGTGCTGATAGACCTCGATTTGAAAAGGGGCGCCATATCAAAGGTTTTTGATATTGATAGTGGGGACGGCAGTAACAGAGTGCAAGGAGAAGCAATTGCAACCTGTATTAACAATCTCTGGGTATGGGCGGCGAGTAATTTTAACAAAGGTGACGGGGAGACGGAGGTAACAAACATAAAGGATGTAATTGCCCGGCTCGAAAGCCGGTATGAACGCTTAGTTGTTTATGCTCCGAATATAAAGCTATTGGCTGACAGGTGCAGAATCGCCGACTGTGTCGGGGCAGCGATACTTTTCGGCTCAAAGAGTAAAATTGAGGGTTCCTCTATCAGTAACTTTCACAAACTCTTAAAGAGTTCCGGCTGCGAGATTCTTAAGCCGACGGAAGTTTTTTCCGGGGCTGTATAGTTGTCCCTGTTTTTCGAAGAAGTGCAAAATGAATCCATGAGCTTTATCAGGTTTTTTTGTCTTTATATCAGACCGCTGCCGAATAAGCCGGCCATCTGGGTTTGCAGTATAGCTAATGTGGCCTCAAGTTTGGCAAATTGCATTATTAATCTGGCTTCTCTTACATCCAGACGCTTTTTTTCATCCTCTATTCTATCTTTAAGCTCATCGAGGGTATCGTCGGCATATTTCTGTGCGATCTGGAGGGAACCGGTTGTTGTCTTCAGTACTCTATCGATGACATCTTCTATTGCACCGGTAAAGCCCTGCTTTACCCGAATAACGATGGGGTTTTCATCAGTACCGTAAGTTCCGTCCTGGCTTAAGTCAACACTGAACTGCAGGCTGTTCTCAGGATACACAGGGTCACCATTGTCGTTGAAAGTGGTATCGCCGGTGATAATATTACTGTCCGCACTAAATGTTGCATCGCGGTATGTGGATTCTGTTGACAGTTTAATTTTGGCACTGGTGATAACTCCGCCGTTTACCTCTACTTTAACATCGTAGTTTCCCGCTGTTGTATACCTGCTGCTGGCGCCGTAAAATTCGACGATATCACTGGTGCTGCTGCCTGTTTTGTCCGCTCCGATTATGGCGAGGGCGCCCATATAGTCTTCGGCTATTGCCTCATCAAAGACATTTGCATCCAGATCCAATAACCCGTCACTGTCAATCTCAAGACCGATTTGGGCGGGCATCAGAAAGGTATCGATATCTATTATAAATCCGCTGGTCCGGGAGATAAGCGGGCTGTGAACCTGTGACCTTATGTCGGTAACGATATAATCTCCTTGTAACACACCGGCAACCTTTGAGACGTCATCATAGCCGGTCCTTTCCTTAATATAGTTGACGGCGAGGTTGTAGGCACTAATCATAGAATTCAGTTTTTCTTTGACCGACTCAATATCCCTGGTCAGAGTTATCTCTTTACCATTGCTATCAGTCACATCGTACAGGTGCAGCGTTACGCCATAAATAACATCGTCCACCGTGTTAGAGCTTCTTCTGATGTAACCGTCACTGCCTGCCGTTGTTTCTGCGATACTTGCGGTTACATCTGTGCCAAATTCACCGCCGTTTTTCATAGAAGAGTTAATCATAATCAGGTCAACATTGCCTAATGAACTTGCAAAGTCAATGGTTGGGTTGGTACCGATATCGCCAGAGACAGTTATATCACCTGTGTTGAAGGACGACAGTGCCTCTATGGCATCTTCAATGTCGGAGGCGCTTGCGTTATAGGCAATAGCTGTGGTTGTTTCGCCTCGGTAAGTCAAGGTAAATGTACCGTAATCAGGTACTGCGCTGAGTGTTACGGTTTGCCTTTCGGAAGTTGCTGTGCTTGGAGGGAAGCCATCGACTTTTATTTTTGAATCTTGTGCAGCCTGGCTAAGTGTAAAATATGAAGTTTCCCCTGACGGGGCATAATTTTCGAGATCTGCGACATTGTCAGCTCCTGCTGTTGTAACACTCATAGCAAGGCCCGACAGTGATGTGGTTCCTCCATTGGCATCCCAGGTCAAGGTAATTGAAAGGCTGCTTGTGCCGTCCTCGCTGTCGGTAAGAACTATTTTTCCATCTTCGAAGACCGCTTTTGCCCTTCCACCGAGGGCATCATTAATCTCTGAGATAAGATGTCCGATTGTGGTTTTTTCAGTAATGTTAATCACAGCCGGAGTTATTGCAACACCAAAGTGGTCCGCCGCATCGGTTATGTCAATGTGTTCAGTGTATTCATCTGTATCGTCAAGAGTCCCACTGAATTGGTCCAGGTCCGTAATCTTCGTATTAAGTGTGGCGTTGTCACTTCCTCTCGTAAATGGATTAACAGATTTCCAAACCTCAGTTCTACCCGAATTGACTTTAACCTGGTAATCGGTACCGGCTTCGTTGCCGTTTAGCACCAGGTGGTAAGCATCATTGTAATACAACAGGGTTGCAGTAACGCCCGGGTTGTTGGCATCATTGTTAATGAGGCCGACCAAATCTTCGAGAGTAGTAGTCGCAGTGGTGGTTATGCTGGTTTCCTTGTAGTTATATGAGTAGACAAAAGTGCCTTCCCCAACATAATCTTCGGCATACTTTTCTCCGGCGGTGTGAACCCAGCGCTCGGCATTTGCCAACTGGTTGATTACGACGGTGTGATTGCCTTCGAAAGCGTTATAGGATGCTTCAGCAGTCAGATAATCAGAGTCGCTGGAAGCGACTGAAAAAGCACGGAGCTCACCGGCGTCGGAAAGAGTACGAAGCGTGGTTCTTAAGGTGCTGAGCTTGGTTTCCAAGGTATTCAGGGCATCCTTTTTCTCCTCCCAAAGACTGCGGCTTTTTTCGTACATATCGAGCGTATAGCGTTGGAAAGCTATTAGTTGAGCAACGAGCTTGTTTGTATCAATGCCTGTAATAAGCCCTGGAAGACGTATAGGTGACATTTTTATCCGCCTTTTTGTCTAAACTTTAAGAAAAACCTGTAAATACGGCCAAAGTGCATACTCTGCGCAAATTTCATATCGTCCAAAAACAGCTTTACTTAACTATTTACCTTATTTGCACAGCATATTTACATTGGTCAGCAGGCACCTTGTTATACTTTTTTATAGTTTCTGCTTTATCGGGTAAAAGCCCACAGCACGTTACCATAAACGAAACAGTTAAAGGATTTCCACGAGCTGGATATCAAATGTAAGGTCTTTCCCTGCCAAAGGGTGGTTCGCATCCAGCGTTACGTTCGATTCGGAGACATCTGTCACCATAACCTTAATTATTCGACCATCCGGTTGATAGTCTTGTAACATCTGACCGACCTGCGCTTTTAAGTGGTTCGGAAATTGGTTTCGGTCTATTACCTGTGTCATCTCTTTACGGTGCGGGCCATACGCGTTGCACGCCGATATTTTAGTGGTTTTAGATTCGCCCGGACTCATCCCGATCAAAGCGCTTTCAAGGCCCGGGATTGCGCGGCCCCGGCCTATTGTTAATTGCAGGGGCTCGCGGTTAATGGAGCTATCGAATACGGTTCCATCCTTTAATTTGCCGGTGTAGTGTACCTTAACGACGTCGCCATATTTTGCCTGTGCCACTGAAGAAATTTCTAATAAATAAGCAAAGTCAAATTGAAAAACCTCTCCCCATTTGCTCAATGTCTCTCTCGGCCAGACAGAAATATGTCTTTCGTATTCGTTCTTGTACAATGCTTCTTGACGCAATACTTTTACGGGGGTTACTATCATAGCGAATTTGGATTTCTTTCCTATCAAGTCTAATAAAAAAAACCCGTCTTTTTCGCTCAAATGTTCCAACACATCACTACAAATTATCATGTCGTAATCACCCAAGGTGGGCAAGATGTCTACTGCGTTACCGATATAAATGTTATCATAGATTTCTCGTTGTAATCGTCCTATATACTTTTCAAAAATTTCTATTCCGTCTATTCTGGTTCTCGGAGTAAAATATCTACCAAGCCAAACATCCGTATATTCCCTTGCGAGAAATCCAAATTTCCCAAACCCAATTCCTATATCCAAAACCGACACAGGGTTTTTTTCAATTATTCTATTACACATAGGTGTTAAAGCAGATGGTCTCGAGCTAGGCATACGTTTTTTCCTTCCCAATCTTAAAAGTCTTTCCGTAACAACTCTTCTTGTATTTGTTAACGAACGGCTTGTAGTATTTGCTCATCATATTTTTGCCTGCCAAATTCACACTTTTGCAATAGCTGCCGGATTTGCGGGTTTCCGGGGTCCATTTTGAGAGAGTCTCTCAGCTCTGAGCAGGCCTGTCCGAAAGCCATTTTGCCATAGACAGGCGAATGTGTTTTTATGAAAGTTTGCCCTATTGCAAGATAAGTTACGGCAGCAAGGCATTTAGCGTGCAATTGCCTGCTTTCCGGGGCTATCTTGTCCCACGCAACATCGGGGAACAGCTCATCATAGCTAAAGCTTTCGGTAAATCGCCTGAGAACTTCGAAATGCGCCCTTACCTTCTCGTCCGAGACTTTTCTGGAAATGCTGCCAGGTGCCATTCTTCTAAGGTACAATGGCGCTTTAATATGATGGGCTTTTAACCCATGCTTGACAAACCGCCGCATCATATCATAGTCTTCACCAACCGATAGACCATCATCATAAAAACCAATTTTGTCGAAGACACCTCTTCTAATACAGGTCCTAAACGGCACTACCGGAAATCCGCCGCGGAAGAGGTCCCTGATTAACGATTTTCGGTCTGTGTACTCCCGTCTCTCAAACACCTGAATAGGTTTGCAATCTACATCAATCCAGTAGTCATCACAATAAATAAAGTCAGCATCAGGACATCTTTCAAACTCCTGTAAATGCCTCGCAATGCAATCCGGAGTTATCATATCATCGGCATCAAGAGGCACTATAAAATCACTCGCGGCTTTCTTTATGCCCAGATTACGGGCACTTGCAGGTCCTGCGTTTTCCTTGTAGAAGTATTTGATTTTATTGTCTTTGAAACCGGCTATGATATCTTTGGTATTGTCGGTGGAACCGTCATCAACAACGATAAGCTCGAAATTTCTATAGTTTTGAATGAGAACGCTTTCGATTGCCTCTGCGATATACTCGGCGGCATTGTAGGCGGGCATTATCACTGAAACCAGAGGATTATCCTTGCTCTGGTATAGAGGGATTACTGATATGTATGGATTTCCATAACGCTTACCAACAATATATCGCTCGTATAAACTGTGAATCTTTTTGCCGTGCTCGATACCGTCCTCATTGTAATAGTAGAGACCCAGGAACTCGGGTATATGTTTGAATTTATATTTGCTTGAGATTCGCAGCCAGAAGTCCCAATCGGCTGCACAGGTTAGCGTGTCATCAAAATAGCCAAACTCGTTATGGAGCGATTTGCGCCACATCGGCTGTGAACCCACGCAACAGCCGAAAAGCAGTCTGTCCCGACTATATTCAGGCCGCCGATCCATCTGTGTTCCATGATGATTCTCAAATGTATCGTTTGGAGTTTCCGTCCGTATCTGGTCACCATAAACAAGAGCGACATCAAGGTTTGCCTGCAGTGTTGAGACCATTATCTCCAGAGCATCTTTACTGTGCCGGTCGTCCGTGTTGGCGTTAGTAATGAACTTTCCTCGCGCAGCTTTAACAGCCCGGTTCCAGGCGGCATAAATTCCCTCACGGTGTTCGGTTTTAATGTAAACTATGTTATTATGCTTTCGCTGATACTGGGGAACAATCGCATCTTCGTTCTGTTGTGAACCGCTGTTGACAACGATTATCTCAAGCTTATCGGCAATTGTCTGATGCTCCAAATCATCCAGACAGCCTCTGAGGAACTTCTCCGAGTTGTAAGTTGAAACTATGGCGGTGACAAGATATTCGTCATCCTCTTTGGTTCCGCAACTTACCGAAGTGGCTGTCGGGCACATCTGAACTGTCCGGTTCAGGCCGACTGAC